>Ga0190366_1000051_pt1 | contig 22192 bp, 24 predicted proteins | sample 487218910_MG_FD_169990 | JGI IMG/M metagenome (GOLD analysis project Ga0190366, IMG submission 169990) | Hydrothermal vent microbial mat bacterial communities from Southern Trench, Guaymas Basin, Mexico - 4872-18-9-10_MG | ecosystem: Environmental > Aquatic > Marine > Hydrothermal vents >...
GACCACGCATGTAGCCGTGCGCCTGAGGGCCGAACGCTCGGGCGTTAAAACGCGTGTGATACACGCCCCAAGTATAATATCGGCCGTGGTGGGCTTAACGGGCCTCCAGGCCTACAAGTTCGGGCGGACGACCACCATAACGTACCCGGAGGGGGGCTTGCTCTCGGAGGCGCCCTACCGGGCCGTGGTCGAGAACAAGGCCAGGGGCCTCCATACTATTTGCCTCCTAGACACCAAGACGGAAGAGAGGCGCTTCATGACGGTCCGTGAGGGGCTGGAGATAATGCTCGAGTTAGAGGAGCGCCTGGGCAAAGGGGCCGTCAGGCCCGATAGCCTGGCCGTGGGCATAGCGCGCGCTGGCTCAGACGCGCTTGTCGTACGGGCGGGCAGCGTGGAAGAGCTTTTAGATTATGATTTCGGGCCTCCTCCCCACACGCTCGTCTTCCCCGGCCAACTCCACTTCATGGAGGCGGAGGCCCTTAAGGCCCTGGCGGATGCCCCTGATTGGCTAGTTGAGCGGGCTAAACGCGGCGAGGTGCCCCTGACGCTCGAGAGGGAGGCCGAGGAGCTAGCGAAGCGCTACGTGTGTAACCTCGACTACGCCTTTAGCACCCTCAAGATACGCGAGGGCCATGAGGTCCGCGAGGTCGAGGAGAGCCGCCTGAGGCATGTGCTTGATCTGGCCGAGCGGTATCATGAAGATGCTGAGCGTTTCCTAGAGGCGGGCAAGCACCTCACGAGCATAGCGGCTGCCTCCTATGCGGAGGGGCTCATAGACGCGCTCAGGTTGCTGGGCCTAGTGAATTTCGAGTGGCCGAGGGCCTGAAAGGCCGGGGGGTCAGGAGCTGCCTTCTGGCTCTAGCCTAACGGCCGGCCTGAACTTGTAGCCGTATTCTATGACGCCAGCTGGCCCGTGAGCTCTTATGCGCCTCAGAGTGGCCTCTAGCTCTAGGCCTGGCCTCAGCTCGCCTGGCTCACAATCGACTATCTGCGCCAGCACCTTCACGCCGTCCTCGAGCTCCACCAAGCTGACCACGTAAGGCTTGTAATCCTCTAAGTCAGAAGGTGCCCTCCTTATGACCGTGAAAGCCAGGAGGCGTCCTCTCTTGCTTAGCTCCACGTCCTCCATGTCCCTCGAGCCACATTTAGGGCACACAGGTCTCCTTGGGTGGTAAACGGTCCCGCAGAAGCGGCATTTACTGCCTACCAGCCTATATTTATATGGTATCTCTCGCCAGAAGCGCGGCACGCTCATGCTTTCACCTCCCAACGCGCGAATACATGGACACACGATACGGAGCCCAAGCCACACATGTTGTGAGCCAGGCCCACCTCGGCCCCATTGACCTGGTTCTTACCCGCTTCGCCCCTGAGCTGGAGCACGGCCTCCACGGCCTGGTAGGTGCCTGTGGCGCCCCAGGGGTGCCCGCGTCCCTTGAGGCCTCCCATGGTGTTCACGGGCCAATCGGCCCCTAAGGCTATACGGCCCTCGGAGATCAGCTTCCAACCTTCCCCGCGCTCGGCTAAGCCTAGCTCCTCCAGGGCCAGAGCGCCTACCACGCTCGTGGTGTTGTGGAGTTCGAAGAAATCCACTTCCTTGACGCCCAGGCCAGCGGCCGCGAGTGCCCTCTTAGCGGCCTCCCTTAGGGACGGGATGGTCAGGGGGTCCTCCCGCTCGCAGAAGTTCATCCTGCCCGCTACTACCTCGGAAGCCAGGATTCTCACGGGCGAGTCATTCAGGCGCCTAGCCTCATCGGCCTCCGCCAACACCAGGGCAGCAGCGCCATCCCCGAAGCCAGGCGTGTCCAAGAGCCTTATCGGGTCGGCCACCAGTGGCGAGTTTAATATGGCCTCAACTGTTATGGGAAATGGGAATTGGGCGTGCGGGCAGCCAGCCGCGTTCTTGTGGTCGTTTACGGCAAGGGCCACCAGGTCTTCATAACTGGCCCCGTAGCGCTCCATGTAGAGGCGCGTTAAGAGAGCGCAGAGGCCCGGTATGGTGACGCCGGAGTGGAAGGTGCTCCTGGCGTCCTCGAAGAGCATCTGGATGCGCTCTGCCTCAGGGGCTAGGACGTCCGTTATCTTCTCTACCCCGCATACCAAGATGGGCTCGCGGCCCACCCCGGCCAGCACGTCGAGGCAGGCTTGGTGGAGCGCTAGGGCGCCAGAGGCATCGCCAGCCCTCACCTCAACCGCTTTCACGCTCTCTAAGGCCAGGGCGTCGGCCAAAAGAGATGCTAGGTTGCCCTGCTCGTTCAGGAGTTCTGAGGCCGCGTTCCCCACGTAGACCGCCCTGACACGCGGGTTGCCAGCGTCCTCGAGGGCCTTCAGACAGGCCTCCGCGGCCAGGTCGAGAGCCGAGCGCTCCCAGTGCTCCCCGACTTTTACACAGCCGGCGCCGGCTATAGCCACTTGGCCCCTCATTTCAAGAGCTTACCCCTGAAGCGCACGTAGGCCGCATAATCTATGTACTTCTTCCTGGCCAAGAAGGCCTTTACGGGCGGGGCCAGCGGGCGCTTCTCCTCTATAGCGTCCTGGACCACGAAGCTGAAGGCATCTGAGCCGGCGCCGGAGCCGTAGGAGACCACTAGGATCCTGTCGCCTGGCTGGGCCACGTCGAGCGTGGCCGCGAGGCCGAGGGGCGAGCTACCGGAGTAGGTATTGCCTATGTAGGGCACCAATAAGCCGGGCTCGAGCTTCTTCTTATCTATCCCAAGCATCTTAGCGGCCTTAAGTGGGAACTTCGTGTTAGGTTGGTGGAACACGGCCCAATCGAAGTCCTCTGGCCCGAGACCTAGCTCCTCCATGAGCTTCTTGGCCGCCGTCACAACGTGCCTGAAGTAAGCCGGCTTACCGGTGAAACGGCCGAAGTGACGTGGGTAAGGTTGTCCAGCTCTACGCCAGAAATCAGCTGTATCAGTGGCGTAGGAGCAGGAGCCCTCCACATAAGCCACGGTCTCATCTGATTTTAAGCCGAATATGAAGGCCGCGCCGCCAGAAGCAGCCGTGTATTCCAGATCGTCCGCCGGCCTGCCCTGGGCTGTGTCAGCACCTATGGCCATGGCGTACTTGGCCATGCCCGAGCCCACTAGGCCGATACAGGTCTGGAAGGCCTCCGTGCCAGCCTTACAGGCGAACTCGTAATCGGCCGCTAGTAGGTGCGACCCTATGCCCAGCGCCTCGGCTACTATGGTACCCGAGGGCTTGACAGCGTAGGGCTTAGACTCGCTGCCGATGAAGATGGCCCCTATCTCGTGTGGGTCTATACGCGCCCTCATGAGGGCGTAACGGGCCGCCTCGTAAGCTATAGTGGTCATGTCCTCGTCAGGGCCGGCCACGGCTTTCTCCACGATCGGCAGCCCGCAGCCCTCGTTACCCCACATACGGCCTATCTCAGAGGCCTTAATCCTGTAAATGGGCACGTAACCTCCATAGCCCACTATGCCTACGGGCCTAATCGGTTTCAAGCACCACCCCACCTAGCGTAGTGGGGTCGTCTTCTGCCGAAGACCTTATAAGCTTTTGCCGAAGTCATCCGCGGCCTTCAGGCGTCAAAGCGCCCCTCATCAGCTATCCTAACGCTCGCCACGCAGCCGCCCTCGACTTTGAACTCCAGCATCACCCTATCTATAAGTGTTTCCCTAGGATCGAACTCGGCCCCGCACACGCCGCACTCTATGCTGGCCCCTAGCTCAACCGCGTACCAGGCTGCCTCAGCGTAGAGATGGCCACAGGACGGGCATCTGAAGACGACCACGTCTAGCCATGCCTTCTCCGCCCCGCCGCCCTCGCGCTCGCTTGGCCTGACATGCATGGCGGGGGCCCTAAGGCCGCGTGCCTTAATAATCTCGTTGAGGCACACGCCCGGCTCCTGGTAGATTATGACGCCCTTCTCCAGCGCGTCCCTCACGAAGAAATTATCTAAATACTGTGGTCCCGGGCTGTGGCTTAATTAGGCCAGGGGTGCCTTTGAGCTGGTGGCTGGCTTGGTGCTGCTGAGGGTCGCGAGGGTCGAGTCCTTCGAGACGCTTGAGGGTGAGCTCGGCAGGCGTATAGGGCTGGTGGAGGAGAAGCCCGCCGCGGCCCCGATAACACCAGCCAGGGTCCAGTCAGAGGAGGTCAAGCTGGCCCACGAGCTGGCCCAGACCATGTTCCAAGCCATGCAGGCCCAGCTACCCATATTCAGGGTGGGGAAGCGCTTGCGGGCGCCCAAGATAATACTCTTCCTGACCGAGGCCGAGTGCGAGGAGCTGGGCCTGGAGTTTAACGTGAACCAGCTCTACGAGGTCGTCTTCTCAAACGGGACCATCAGGTTCAAGCGCGTGGAATAAGCGCGGCCAGCCAACGCCGCCAGGACCGTGGCAATCTCCCATTTCATCGCTTGCTGAGTTCCGCTAACGCCCTCAGCCTATCGGCGTGCTTCTCGAGCAAGCGCCGGAGCGCATTAGTTATATCGAGCGATAACGCCTTGTCTAGTTTAACCCAGCGGGCCTCGAGAGCATCGCTAGCAGCCCTGAGCTGGCCAGATAGGGGCCTGGCTACGTAATCCACTATGACGTAATGGAACTTCACGCGCCCTTCCTCATCGCGCTTTATGACCTCTACTACGTCCAACAGGTCTAAGACCTCCACGAGAAGGCCCGTTTCCTCTAAGACCTCGCGGACAACTGCTTCCCTCAGCCTCTCGCCTAACCTCACCACACCGCCGGGAATACTCCACTTCCCCCGCCCTGGCTCGCCAGCCCGCCTGACCAGTAAGAGGCGGTCATCGTCTAAGACGGCGGCGGCCACGGCTACTAAGGGGGCCTCAGGGTATTCCCGCCTCAAGCCGCATTACCCGGCTGGTTACCTGGCTCCCCGAGCCCTTAATAGGAATGGCGTATTAGAGGCATGAGGGGCCGATGAGGATAAAGGGCTGGCCGATTGGTGGTGAAAGCCGCGCATCCTGAGGCCCAGCCTACCAAATGAGCTGTTTGAGAAAATCGCGCAACAAGATAGGAGTGCTGGCGGCTTCCCCGGCCTCGCGCGGCCGAAGACCGCACTACTACCGGGGACGGAGCGGGGCTTAGCTTCCGGGTTCGGAATGAGACCGGGCGTTTCCCCCGCCCTTTGGCCGCCAGCGTTCTTGGGGTTCGCGGGGGGATTATTAAACTTAATCTCGTGCTGGGAGAGCGCTGGTGATGGCCAGGATGCCGCCAGCGATGCCTATCACGCCGCTCATGCCTATTAAGAGGAGAGCTCCGCCTATTAAGCCCAGGGAGCCTGGATCTCTGCCCTCTTTAGCTCGGGACCACGCCATGTAGATTAGCGCGGTGCCCGCCATACCCAAGATCAGGCCGCCGAACGTTATCCAAGCTAGGAGGCAGAGCAGGGGCATCCTCAGGAACTCGTCAAGTCTGGCTCTCACCGAGGGCATTACCATCGCCGTGCAGGCGACTAAGCCCGCGCTCACCAACGTGCCCGACAGGCCCAAAACCCAGCTGGCCAATAGCATTTCAGCGGCATTGTGCTCTACTGCCATGGCTATCGCCCGCTTGCCCTGCTAGGCGAGGAGCGCCCATCCCTTAATAACATCCTGCCGCGACAGAGAAGCGCTGGCAAAGACTTTTCCTAAACCGGTTATCTCATGCGGTCGGGCGAGAGCTTGCGCAGAGACGCGTTGATCGCTTGCCTGCTCGTGATGTGCTTGCTCGCGGTGTGCTCAAGGGCACCGGTAACTCATGCGTCAGCCCGGGTAGAGGCCCTGGTAGGGCCAGATGAGGTGGCCGTTAAAATCGTGCTATCCAACGTGACCACCAGCCTATACGAGCTCATGAAGAGCCATCCCGAGGCCTTCAACGAGACCACCGTGCCTAAGGCCATGGTGAAGTACGTGGAAGCCATGAAGTTCGGCGAGGCCCATTACTCGCGAACCGATATAGAATTCGATGACGCTACGAGGAGTGTCGTGCTGAGCTTCACGCTGGCCGGCGATGGCGTGCTGAGCTTCCATTATAATAAAACTACCATGGCTAGGATATACAAGCTCAACGCAGCCTGGAGGAAAGCGGACGTCAGCGTGAAGAGCGATAAGAAAGTGCTCTTGAAGCTCAACTTCAGCTCTTATTTCGGGGCGCCGCTCGAGAAGTGGGAGCTCGTGGATTATGACCTCGGGGGCGGGGACGTGAGGAAGGCCCTTTACATGAACTCGACGGCTGAGAACATGTTGGATCCGGTCTGGTATTTCATCCTGCCCAAGGACGCTAAGTTCCTCGAGGCCAAGGGGGACACGCTCACCTTCGAATTGCCCCCCTGGCCCACGGACTTGTTCATAGCCAGCCCCTTCTGGCCCTTCCTGATCGTGGTAGCCGTTACCGGCCTGGCCGTGATATACAGGAAAGCCAGCGTGAAGCTCGTGGCGCCAGGCGGCGGTGGACGAAGGGCGTAAACCTTATGTCCTTGGGCAGCGCCAGGGGCGGCGTGGGCCATTATGTGCGCTGGAGCAAGCGTGCGTGAGGAAGAGCGGCGCCTGAGGGCCCTCGTGGGCTTCTATGATTCCTTCCTGAAGCTGACCTTAAAGGGCCTAAGGGACGTGGTGGGCGAGCGAGGGGCGCTGAGCGTGCTTAAGTTCGCGGCCAGGGAATACGGTGCTAGGCTGGCCAAGGGCTTCCAGGCCCTGAGCTCCATGGACGCTAAAGAGGCATTAGAAGAGATGCTCAAGAGGGCTGGCACAGAACCCTCCGTGACAGAGGAAGGAGGTGTCCTAGTCATAACGTTGCGGAAGTGCCCCTTCAGGCGGCCGGAGGAAGAGCCCCTGCTTTGCGCTATAACCGAGGGACTAATAGAGGGCTTCCTGAGCGCTTTCAAGAAGGCCAGAATACATAAGCAGAAGACCCTGGCTGAGGGCGCTGATTCCTGTGTCTTCAGCGTTAAGGTGCTCGGCTAAACAGCGGTTCAGGCTACCTCGCCCAAAACGACGCGTTCGGAAAGCGCTTCTTTAATACGCACCTTAAGCACAGCACCTACTAAGCCCCCTGAGCCCTTCAGGAGCACCACGGGACCGTGCCTCATGGGGTAGGCCACTAGGTAGCCCTCGCGCCTCGGGTGCTCACAGGCCACAACGACCTCCACGCGCCTCTCTACCCACCGGTTCTTCAAGGCCCTGTTCAGTTCGCGGGCCTTCTCCACTAGCCTGGCGCTGAGAGCATCCCTGGCCGCAGGAGGGCCGCTCGGGAAATCGCCGAAGGCGGACATGGGCAGGGACCTGAACCTATATATAATTATATGCTCGGCGCCCGCCTTCACGGCCTCCTCCATGGCCCTCAGGGTCGCGGCCACGGTCCGCTCGTCTTGACCCGGGAGACCGTGAATGAAGTAGGCCTGGGGCCTGAGGCCAGCACGCCTCAGTAGCCTTATGGCCCTTATAGCCTCCTTAGGCCCAGAGGGGCGGCCTAGCAAGCGTGCGTGTTCTTCAGAACCCGTCTCCACGCCCACGCTCACCGGTGTGCCCGAGAAGTAGCGGCTCAGGAGCTCAGCCACCTCCTCGTCCACCAGACAGGGCTTCACGTTCTCGAGCATGACCACGGCATCGCCTTTTCTTACCTCACGCAACGAGCAAACAGCTCTGAAGAGCTCCTCGAGGGCCTTCAGGTTAGCGGGAGGCTCCCGGGGGTCCGTGAGGGGCTCAGGCTCTACCAACAGGTCGCGGCCGTAATCGAGGATATCCGATGCCGAGAGTACTAAGCGCTTAGCACCAGCCCGCAGGAGACCCTTCACCTCGGCCACGATCTTCTCGACCGATCTGCTCCTTGACGGCCCGAAGAGGCTGGGAACGGAGCAGTACCCGCAGCCGGGCGGGATGCCCTCTGGGCAGTAATAGCGGGCCCTCAGGGGTCCCGAGCGACAAGCGCTACAGCCCGTGCAAACGCGCCCGTCCGGCAAGCGTATTTCGGCCCGGTAGTAATTACTGCAGCCCCTCAATACCTCCACGTAGATACGGCAGGCCCAGTAGAACGGGTAATTCTTCACGACCTCGGAGGAAGGCAGCGGCAAAGCATCGAGCTCGGCCCGAGTGGTAACAGGCCTCAGCTCGTTGACAACGGGAGAGCCGTTTTCGGCTAGCCAGGCTATGCCCTTAATGGTTCTTAAAGCACTTTCGTCCGGTAGTCCCCCGCCCTTGAGACCGGCGTCCCAAAGCTCCATTAATGCCGGCTCTCCCTCGCCTATCACGCAGATATCGCAGCCCACCCTCTCCAGAGCCCTGACCGGGTCAGCACAAGCAGGGCCACCTAAGATTATAGGCGCCCTCCGGTGATAAACGCGCCATCGCCGGGCCATACGCCAGGCAGCCGGGAGATCAGAGGACATAGCGCTCAGCAGCAGGAAGTCAAAAGCCCTCAGGGCTTTCCGCCATTTAATTACGGCCCCCGGGGTCGCGAGCTCTACCTCGCAACCGAGAGCCTCTAACACGCCGGCTATGGCCCTTGGGCCAGCACCAATCACGTCTAATGTGGCCGGCCTGACCACACGAATAGCCCCGAGGCAATCCACTAACAGCGCCCTCACGCTGCTTCCACCTAGCCCCGTTTATTCCAGCTTTATCGCGCCTCGTAAGGCTATTTGCCCACAAGATTAATAAAGCAGGAGCCCGATCACGTCCCGGTGGGATACGTGACCAAGACCACCATCTCCATCATTAAGTGTGATGTAGGCAGTATAGCGGGCCATCACGTCGTCCCGCCCGAGCTGCTTGACGTCTGCCGGGACGTGTTGGCCAGAGGGCGCGATGAGGGCGTGATCGTGGATTTCTACGTGACGAACTGCGGAGACGATATAGAGCTCATCATGGCCCACAGGCGCGGCGAGAACGATCCTAAGGTACACGAGCTGGCCTGGGAGGCCTTTAAGGCAGCAGCCGAGAGGGCCACGGAGATGCATCTCTATGGCGCTGGCCAGGACATCCTGAAGACGGCTTTCGCCGGCACCGTGAGGGGCATGGGCCCCGGCGTGGCCGAGCTGGAGTTCGAGGAGCGCCCCAGCGAGCCCATAGTGGTCCTCATGGCCGACAAGAGCTCCGTGGGGGCCTGGAACCTGCCGCTCTTCCGCATCTTCGCCGACCCCTTCTGCACGGCTGGCCTCGTCATAGACCCGAGCATGCATGATGGCTTCAGGTTCCGCGTCATGGACGTGATAGGGGGCACCTACGTGGAGCTAAACTGCCCCGAGGAGATGTACGACCTGCTAGCGCTCATAGGCGACCCGCACAGGTATATCATAGAGCGCGTCTTCCGCAAGAGGGACGGTATGCCCTGCGCCGTCACGAGCACCACCGTGCTCAGCCGTATCGCGGGTAAGTACGTGGGCAAAGACGATCCTGTGGCGCTCATAAGGGTCCAGCACGGCCTGCCAGCGTTGGGCGAGGTCCTAGAGGCCTTCGCCTTCCCGCACCTCGTGCCCGGCTGGATGCGCGGCAGCCACTACGGCCCCCTCATGCCCGTGAGCCAGAGGGATGCGAAGTGCACGCGCTTTGATGGCCCGCCGCGCGTTCTGGCCCTGGGCTTCCAGGTCAAGGATGCCACCCTCATAGGCCCGGTGGACCTCTTCGATGACCCGGCCTTCGATTACGCGCGGGCCATCGCGAACCAGATAGCCTCCTACATGCGTGCTCACGGCCCCTTCGAGCCCCACAGGCTCCCGCCCGATCAGCTCGAGTATACCACGTTGCCGCAGATATTGGAGAAGCTTAAGGCCAGGTTCAAGAAGCCCGGCGGCTAAACCCCGGCGGCTCCCGAAGAGCGGGGCAGGTCGGTGCCCGCCATGCCCGAGATATGCGTCCCCTTAATACTCGTGAACTTCAAGGCCTTCCGCGAGGCCACTGGGCGGAGGGCGGTCGAGAAAGCCAAGGTAGTCGAGGAGATAAGCCACGAGCACGGCATTTGCATGATAGTTGCCCCGTCCTTCGTGGACATAGCGCTAGTGGCCCGGGAGGTTTCCATACCCGTCTTCGCCCAGCACGTTGATCCCGTCGAGCCCGGGCCCCGCACAGGGCACGTGCCGCCTGAGCTGGTCAGGGAAGCCGGGGCGGTTGGCACTATCCTCAACCACGCCGAGAAGAAAATAGAGTTCGTGGATGCCCTCAGCGAGGCCCTGAGCCTCTGCCGCAGGGTAGGCCTGAAGACGCTCGTGTGCTGCGCCAGGGTGCTGGCCTGCCGGTTGATCGTGAGACTGGGGCCAGATATGTTCGCTTTCGAGCCGCCTGAGCTCATAGGCACGGGCAGATCTGTCTCGGCCGTCAAGCCCAACACGCTCAGGAGAGCCATGATAACAGCCAAGAAGGTGAAGCCAGACGTTATAGCGCTCTGTGGAGCCGGCGTGAGTTGCGGGAAAGACGTGAGGGACGCCATTTTGCTGGGGGCCGAGGGCGTCTTAGTGGGGAGCGTGGTGAGGAGGCCTAACTTCAGGGAGATCTTAGCAGAGATGGCTAAATGTGCCCTAGAAGCATGGGACGAGCGGGCCTGATGGGCCTTGAAGGTCTCAGCCGCCTGCCTGCCCTGTATGGTCCACCGCGCCTATAGGGAGACCTGTTACGCTACTCAAGACTCCGAGCTGAGGCTGAAGGTCATGATGGAGGTCGCCAAGCTGCTCGCCCGCGAGTTCAAGCCGGACGCCGTGCCAGCTATAGTGGGCACCTATAGGGACCGGCTCATAAAGTCCCTGACCGACAACCCGGACCCGTATAAGACCGTCAAGGAGCTGAGCAACAAAGCGGCCCTTGATTTGGTCCCTTGGGCCGAGCGCTACATATCAGAGGGCAGTAGCCTTTACGAGCGCTTCAGGAGAGCGGCTCTCTGTGCTATCGTGGGTAACGCCATGGAGTTCGATATCCTGGATCACCGCTTCAGCTTAGATGACCTCGCCAGCCTGCTGGCCAGCGCCGAGCGCAATTTGGCAATAGATGATTTGGGGGCCATTTACGATTGTGTCAGGAAGGCGAGGCATGTGCTTTACCTCACGGATAACGCGGGCGAGATAGCTTTTGATGTCCTCTTCGTCCGGGAGCTGAAGGCCCTCAGGCCGAGGGTGACGGTGGCCGTGAAAGCTGAGCCATGCATAAACGACGCGCTTTTAGAAGACGCGCGAGCCGTGGGTATGGATAAGGCCGCGGACGAGCTGATAACGACCGGCACGGACACCGTGGGGCTAGTGCTCGAGTGGGCATCGCCTGAGTGCCTGAGCGCTTACAAGCACGCCGATCTAGTGATCGCGAAGGGCATGGGCAATATAGAGACGCTCACAGAGTACCGGCATGATAAGCCCATAGCCTTCCTCCTCTACACCAAGTGCGAGACCATCGCCAACCACCTCGGCGTCGAGAGAGGCAAGTGCGTGGCTAAGCTCTGGAGGCCGGGAGAGGGTATCTGAGGGAAGAGCCAATCTGCCGTTAAGGCGGGGAACCAACGCCATGTATGGCTGCCCCGTGATAGCTTAAGTCTTAAATACCCCGTCTTCTGTAATCTAATGGCGAAGAGGGGCCGTAGCGCAGCCAGGAAGCGCGGCGGGCTCCAGAGCGCTACGGGTTCGCTCGACCCGCTCGAGGCGGGGATGAAGAAGCTCTGGAGCGGAGGAACCCGTAGGTCCGGGGTTCAAATCCCCGCGGCCCCACCAAGGCGGCCCGGGCTGACCAGCCCGGCAAGATAGTGCTCCACGGGATCGGTTGGCTCTTCCTTGACGGTCCGGTAGACTATGAGTGTCTCTGTCTTCTTCACCATCCTCAGCTTGTGTATTTCGCCTATCAAATCCCTTAACTCATCTATATCCCTGACGAGGACCTCTAGCAGCAAGTCAAAACGGCCGAAGAGCCTGTAGATACCGGATATCTGGGGGAAGCGCAATAACACGCGTTCTGCTTCCTCCCGGGCCTCCCTGGAGGTCTCGGCCGTCACGAGGATAAACGCCTTGAGCTGCAGCCCCAGCTTATGGGGGTTAAGCTGAACGGTGAACTTCTTTATCACGCCCGCCTCGGCCAGCTTCCTGACGCGGTTAAAGGCCGCCTGACGGGTGATCCGACACGTCTTCCCCAGCTCAGAATAAGGAGCCCTCCCGTTCCTCAGCAAGGACAAGAGGAGGAGCGCGTCTTTCTTCTCTAGCTTAAATTCCCGGCTGACCATTGCTATGCGTCTGTCAACTTTTTTCAATTTAAGCTTTTTCTCTTGTCCACTTGAGCTACGTGGGGTGATCGACGTTGGGGGTAGCGCTGGACAGGTTCGGGAACCCTATTGACCCGGAGGTGGGCTACGCTAGGGGGATAATCCTGCGCTCCAGCGAGGACGAAGCCCTTCGCAGAAGGCGGGCTATGGATCTGATAAGGGCCAGGTATGAGCAGTTGGGCAGGGAAGGCCTCTTTGACCTAACGGGCCTCTCTGGCGGCTTCCTGGTGGAGGCCCGGCACCTCGACGCCTTAGAGACCTACGTGGGGCATGCGCTCTTCTACCCGGAGCTCAAGGTCCTGGCCCGCGAGCACTTAGGGACAGGCGAGGTCTTGGCCTTCAACAGGACTACGGCTGGCATATTGGCCACCTGCCTGGCCCTCCTGCGCGAGGGCGATAGGGTGGTCCATTACGTCCCTAAGAGACCCGCGCACCCTTCTTTCCCCAGGAGCGTCAAGCTAGCGGGCGGTGAGTACGTGGAAGTCGAGGACCCACGCGAGATAGCTAGATATGATGATGGGCGGACTCGCCTCGTGGCTATAACGGGCGCCACCATGGACCACGTCGTCCCGCCCCTGGAGGCCCTGAAGGAGGCCATAGAGCTAGGGCACCGGCTGGGCGCGGTGGTGTTAGTAGATGACGCCTCCGGGGCCAGGATAAGGACGGCTATTCACGGCCAGCCGAGGGCACGCGATTTAGGCGCGGACTTGGTCATCACGAGCACGGACAAGCTCATGCCGGGGCCTAGGGCTGGCCTCATGGTGGGCGAGCCGGAGCTGGTGCACAAAATAAGGGCTAAGGCCTACGAGCTAGGCCTGGAAGCCCAACCCCCCGTGGTCGCGGCCATAGTAGGCGCCCTCAGGGCTTATAGGCCTGAGAAGCTCAAGCGAGCTTACGAGACAGCCGAGGAACTCTACTCCCTGGCTAGACGCGAGTTCGGCCCGGAGTTCGTGACAAGGGCGCCGACGGGCATAGTCATGAGCGCTGAGGACGTCCTAGCCTTGCTCATGAAGTTATCCGGCGAGGAGAGGCCTAGGATAGTGCCCGTGGAAGCCTCCTCGGCCTTAGCCATGCTCCTCATCGAGAGACATGGCATCATAACTATACCGGCTGTGGGGGCGCCTGGCGCTAGCCCTTCCATAAGGATAGATGCTTCCTCGCCCGATATGGAGAGGACGACGCCCGAGCACGTGGTAGAGGCCCTGGGAGATTGCGCCCGCGAGCTAGCGAGGCACATCGGCGATATCAGGACCGTGGCCAGGATAATCTTGGGAGGTGACATGCCCTGAGCGAGCTCCTTATGGTGCCTGGCCCCACCATGCTGCCCTCTAGGGTCATCAAGGCCATGGCCAGGCAGGTGTGCAGCCACCTTAGTGCTGAGTTCGCAGATGCCCTCTCCGAGGCTAGGGACCTGCTCAAGGAGATCTTCCGCACCCGCCAGGACGTGGTGATAGCGCCTGGCTCAAGCTCCCTGGGCATAGAGATGGCCATAGCCAACTCGATCGAGCCAGGCGATGAGGTCCTGGTGGTCGCCTCCGGCTACTACGCGGACAGGATAGCCCTCATGGTGAGGCGGCACAGGGGCGTGCCGGTCAAGGTAGAGGCACCGCTGAGGAGGTGCATCCCTGTCGAGCGGGTGGCCGAGGCCTGCGATGCCCACCCTGAGGCCAGGGCGCTCTGCGTGGTCCACGTGGAGACCTCCACGGGCGTGGTCAACCCGGTGCGCGAGCTGGGGCGCCTGGCCCGCCGCAGGGGCCTGCTCTACATCGTGGACGCCGTCTCCTCCGTGGGTGGCATGGACGTGCGCGTGGACGAGTGGGGCATGGACTACTGCATAACTGGCCCCCAGAAGGCCCTGGCGGCGCCTCCCGGCCTGGCCCTCCTGTCCGTGAGCGAGAGGGCGCTTGAGGTAGCGAGCTCCAGGCGGGAGGAGCCCTTCACCTTCTACATGGACGTGAGAGGCTGGGTAAGGGCCACTAGGGAGCCGCTGAAGCGCTACGTAACCCACGCCGTCCTGCTCGTGCTGGCCCTCAGGGAGGCGTTGAGGCTCGTGCTTGAGGAGGGGCTTGAGAGGCGCTTCAGGAGGCACGAGGCCCTGGCCGATGCCATGAGGGCTGGCCTTAGGGCGCTGGGCATGGAGCTCTTCCCAGAGGAGGCCTATGCTGCTCCTACGCTGACGGCCGTCGAGGTGCCCGAGGGCCTCTCAAGCCGCGCCCTGGTTAGGGCGGTGCTAGAGGAGGGCGTGCGTGTCTCGGCTGGCTGGGGCGAGCTGGCGGATAGGATACTGCGCGTGGGGCACATGGGTAACGTGGGCCCCGAGCACATCCTAAGGACCCTGGGGGCCCTGGAGAAGGCCATGGCCAAGCTCGGCCGTGAGGTCAGCGGGGGGGTGGAGGCGGCTGCCGCCCGCCTGTCCGAGTTTGAGGAGGATCTGCTGAGGCCACCGGATGAGGTGCCGGAGCTGGGGGCGGCTTAGGCCGTCAGGGAGCTCATGAGGAGCTCCACGACCAGGTGCGGGCAGATGCCAAGGGCCGCCGAGGCCAGGGCTAGGATGAAGAGCGGGACGAGCATGGAGGCCGGCGCCTCCCTCACGGCCTCGCCCAGGTTGGACCGGGGGCTCCCCATGAAGATGCGCTTCATAGGCCAGAAGGTGTAGGCGGCCGTGAGGGCGGTGGCTAGCACGCCCCCTATGGCCACGGCAAGCCTGAGGACCTGCCGTATGGCCGACTTGAAGATGCCGGAGAACATGACCATCTCGGCCGGGAGGCCGCTGAAGGGCGGTATGGCGGACAATATCATGGAGCCGCTGGCCCAGAGGACAGCCGTCAGTGGCAGAAGGCGGCCGAGGCCCCCCATGCGCCTCATGTCCCTCTCGTGCGTCTCGTAGACGAGCAGGCCAGCCGCAGAGAAGAGAACGGCCTTCCCAAGCAGGTGGCTCATCATGTAGAATATGCCTCCCGCCACGGCAGCTGGTGCCATGCTGGCCACGCCAAGGAGCGAGTAAGCCACCTGGCTTATGGTGGAGCAGGCGCAGAGGCGCTTGACGTCATCCTGGGCTAGCGTAAGGGCCGCCCCGTAGACCATGGTTATCAGGGCCCAGACCATGAGGGGCGTGCTCAAGGCCCGGAAGACCTCCGGCATGGCCAGGACGAGCACACGGGCCATGACATAGGCCCCGATGTTGGCGTAGCAGGCCAAGATAGCCCCCACGTGCGTTGGAGGCTCTCCCTCGACCCATGGCAGCCATATGTGAAAGCCGAAGGCCCCCATCTTTATCATAAGGCCCAGGGCCATGAGTGTGCTCGCCAGAAGGGCCCAGGTTTTGCCCCTAAGGGCCGGAAGGGCTGATAGATTAAAGCTCCCGATTTGGGAGTAGGCTAGGAAGGCCCCTGCTATGAAGAGCGTGGAGGCCACGGTGCCCCATAGGAAGCACATGACGGCCGTCCTCCGCCTCTCCGTGTAACCAAAGTAAGCTATGATGAAGTATGATGGGATGAGCAGGGCCTCCATGAAGAGCCATATCATTATCAAGTTGGTCGATAGAGTTATCCCGACCAACCCCATCGAGAAGAACGGATATAGGGCGTAGTAAAGGGTATAGTAAGAGAAGCTGCCTTCCCCATAGAGCTCCCTGACCCTGAATTCCATGTAGCGAACCGAGTAGAACGCTAGGCAGGTGCAGATGAAGGACATGGCGGTGGCCACAGGCAAGCTGAGGCCGTCCCCGATCAGGTCTAGGCCCACGGGCGGTAGAACGGCCCATGCGTAATGTTCCGCCGGGGGTTCCTTGCCGAGCCAGAGCGAATAGGTCAGGTAGGCCAGGAGGGCCGTTTGGTAGGCCAGGAGGGCCCCCACGGGCCAGCCCGTCCTCGGGCCCAGCCTCCGGCCCGCTAGGATGGCTAAAGCCGAGGCTAGGAGGGGGCTCAGGACGGCCTGGAGGAGCGGGTGAGGCACCGGGACCATCATACCACCCCCAGGGCCAGCACCAAGGCCAGGAGGGCCATGAGGTAGGCCATGTTGTAGCCCAGGTAGCCCGTCTGAACCTTCCTCACCGCAGATGCGATTGACCTGAGGGCCCTCGGGACCCCACGGTTTAACAGGCCATCTATAAGGCCCTCAAAGGAGCCCACTAGCTTCCTCAGAGCCAGGAAAGCCCTGGATACGGCGTGGTATAGCGCGTCTATGCCCAACCTCGCCCTCAGCAACCCCCTAAGGCCCGCTAGCCAAGGCCTATCGGCCATCAGGTCCTCGGGCCTAGGCCTGCCACGGACGTAAAGGGCGTAAGAGACCCACCCAGCCAGGGCGAGGAATATGATGGAGGTAGCTGTGGTGAGCGGGTGGACGGGAGCTCGATGGGCCATCCCAGTCGTGGCCAGGAGGCCGAGGCCCGTGTAGGCCTCAAAGGCTATCTGGAATTCCGCCGACAGGAAGGAGGTCAAAATCGGGCCTGGGAAGCTCACCACCAGCGTTATGAGGGCCAGGAGGAACAGGGGGCCCTTCATGGTGGGCTCGGCTCCCTGGAGGCCGTGTCCCTCGTGCCTTGGCTCTCCGTGAAAGACCATGCCTATCATCCTCAGCGTGTAGAAGGCCGTTAGAGGCACGGTTAATATGGCCAGGGCGAGGGGGGCCCAAAGCCGGGCCTTAAGGCCGTAAGATATGATGGCCTCCTTCCCCCAGAAGCCGCTCAGGGGAGGGACGCCCATGAGGGCCAGGGCCAAGAGGACCGCTGAGGCCCATGTGGCGGGCATCCTTCCCTTAAGACCGCCCATCTCCTCCATGTAGATGGTGCCCGTGGCGTGGATGGCTATGCCAGCCATCATGAACAAGGCTGATTTGGAGATGGCGTGGGCTATTACGTGGTAGAACACGGCTGCCTCACAGGCCACGGGCTCGGCTAGCAGGCCCGATACGCCGAGGCCCATCATCAGGTAGCCAAGGTGGCTCATGGTTGAGTAGGCGAGGACCTTTTTCAGCTCCGAGGCCACACACCCCTGGACAGCCGCTAGGAAGGCCGTTATGGCCCCCAGGTAAGCGGCCAGGAGGAAGAACAAACCGGCCCCGGGAAGGCCCAGGATGTGATATCCGATGTAGAATATCGGCAGCAACCGCGCTACCACGTAGACCCCGGCCTTAACCATGGTGGCGGCGTGTATCAGGGCCGAGACGGGCGTTGGACCAGCCATGGCCTCAGGAAGCCACTCGTGGAATGGGAACTGGGCCGATTTCGACAGCGGACCTCCCATGAGCAATATGACCGTGAGGGCCAGGATGCCAGGCGTCCTGGCCATGGCCGTGAGCCAGCTCCTCGACGTGACGTAGAGGGTCGTGAGCTGGAAGGTGCCGGAGTAGGCGTAGATGAGGAAGACGCCGGAGAAGAACATGACGTCTCCCACGAAGACGGTCATGAGGGCCTTCAGGCCGCAGAAGGAGGGCGGATACATGGGCTCCGGCGGTGGCCCACCCACCCAGCGCTCCGGCTCGTCGGTATAGTAGTGGCTTATGAGGGCATAGCTGCAGAAGCCCACGAGCTTCCAACCGACCAGCATGGTTATGAGGTCGCCAGCCAGGACGAGCAGGAGCATGGAGGCCATGAACAGGCACATGAGGGACCAGTAGCGGCCCACCCCAGGCTCATGCCTCATGTAGCCCACGGAGTAGACCATTATGGTGGTGCAGACGAAGGCCACAAGGGAGGCCATGAGGATGCTGACCGGGTCCAGCAGTAGGCAGAAGGAGCTCCCGGGCCACCAGGGCCAGGGTGCCATCAGCTCGATGAAGGGCTCGACTGGCCCGAGGGCCGTGAGCAGCTTCAGCATCAGGGCGGCCGAGGCCAGGCTGACCAGGGATGAGGCCACGCCCACGGCCGGGGGCAGGCCCCTATGGGCCTTCTCAAGCGGGCCAGCCAGGATGGCCCCTAGTGCCGGGGCTAGGATGCAAACCCAGGGCGACCAGGCCATCAGGTGTTCTAACATGCCCATCTATCTTACCCCCAGCAGGTCTCTAGCCCCCAGGTGGGCCAGCCTTAGGGCTGGGCTAGGCCAGAAGCCCAATATGACTATTAGTAGGGCCATGAGAGCCATGGCCGTCAAGCTCAAGCGCCCTTCCCCATCCGACCTGGGCGCGCTCCTCGCCGGTGGACCCAGCATGGACCATACGGCCCTTATGTAGGCTGCGGCCATCAGGATGGCGTTCAAGAGGGCCAAGATGCCGAGCCACCAGGAAGCTGTTGAGAAGAGGGCGGATATCAACACTAGCTTGGCCACGAAGCCGCAGGTCCCAGGCAGGCCAGCCAGGGACAGGAGGGATAGGAAGAACAGGGCCGTGGTAAGAGGCATGCCCGCCCTCACGTCCCTCAGGGCCCCCAGGTCCCTTGAGCCCGCCCTGGTGGCCATGTGGCCAGCGCACAGGAAGGCCAGACCCTTTGATAGCGCATGGCTGAGCACGAAGAAGAAGGCGGCAGATAAGGCACTTACGTTGTAGGAGGCTAAAGCGGCCATTAGGTAGCCCATGTTGGCCACGCTGGAGTAGGCCAGGAGCCTCTTCATGTCCCTCTGGACCAAGGCCGATAGGCTGCCCATCAGCATGTTGGCCACGCAGAGCGAGGCCAGAGTGGCTTGCCATAAGAAGGCCGATTGACTGAAGAGGACCAACACGACCTTGGCCAAGGCGTAAAAGCCGATTTCTATGACTATGCCGGACAGCATGGTGCTTATCGGGGTCGGGGCGACTGAATGAGCATCTGGCAGCCATGTGTGAAGGGGGAATAAGGCGGCTTCCACGCCCATGCCCACCAGGAAGAAGAGAAGGGCCACGTAGAGCCACCTATCGCTTGCTCCTCCAAGCCTCCGGGCCAGTAGGGGCATGTTTAAGGTCCCGGCCAGGCCGTAGGTTAGGGAGGCCCCGAACAACATGAGGATTGCCCCGGCCGAGGCCATTATGAAGTATTTCCAAGCGGCCTCAAGGGCCTCTTCCCTGAACTCCCCCATGGCCACCAGGGCGTAGGCGGCTAAGCACATGACCTCCCAGAACACGTATAGGGTCAGCAGGTCGCCCGAGAAGGAGACGCCCACCATCCCGGCCATGAGGGCCATGAAGGCCACGCAGTAGCCTGGCGATATGGGCCCCTCCCCCAGGGCGTAGGTAGAGGCTAAGGCGGATAGCAGGAGGGCCGTTGAAGCCATGAACAAGCTGGCCCTGTCCAAGAGGAGACAGGTCCCAACCCCCAATTTACCATAGGAGACCACCCTAGGCCATGCCCCATTCGAGGCCCCATAGGAACAGGCCATCAGCGCCAGGCAGGCCAGGGAGCAGGCCAGGGTGAAGGCGTGGGGTAGCCTCCAGAGGCCCTTCCTGTGGCTGGCCAGGTCCAGGAAAGGCGAGGCGACCAGGAAGGCCACGAGCAGGTAGAGCACGTGAGGTAAGCCCATGCGATCACCCCCTCAGGTGCCTTAGCTCCCAGGCGTCCAGCGTGCCCAGGCGCTTGTAGATGGCCAGTACCAGGGCCAGGCCGAAGGCCGCGATACAGCCTCCGACGGCCAGGACTATGATGATCACCACGCCCACTAACGGGTCAGATGAGCCGGGGTGCGCCATGGTCGATAGAGACGCGAAGGCCAGACAAGCGGCGTTCACGAGCACCTCGAGGGCAATTATTATCCTTATGAGGTTCCTCTTGGCCGCGAGCCCGTAGAGCCCTAAGGCCAGTAGGGCCAGAGAGCAAGTCAGGAGGGCCTCCGGGCCGGTCACCACTCCCCCCTCCAGAGCCTCACGGCCGAAATGCAGACGGCAGCTGCCAACACCACCAGCGCTGCTTGGACCATGAGGTCTGGGAGCCGCTCCTCCCATATCAGGTGGATGAGGGCTTCGTTGACCTCGGCCGATGGCACTAGCGTCGAGGGCTGGCCAAGCCTGAACGCCGGAAATCCCTCCTCAAGGACCAGAATTAATAACGAAGCCAGAAGGGTGGCCGCGATCACGGCCGACGCTATCGCTGGCGCCTTAGGCGGCCTCAAATTCCTCACCTCCCACGAAGAGGACGGCCGTGGCGAGGAGCATGACCACCGCGCCAGCGTAGACAAGCAAGTGGAAGAGGGCCACGTAAGGCGCCAGCACTAACCAATAGATGAGGCCCACGCATATCAGCATGGCCGCTAGGCCCAGGACGGCATACATGATCCTGCGGGCCTCGATGGCCAATAAGGCGAAGGCGAGGGAGAGGGCCGCCAGCACGATTAAGGCCGTGTCCGTCGTGCTCACCCGCCCGAGGCCCTACGCAGGGGGCCTCTTAAGGCTTATACATAACCCTAAAGTTGGTACAGCAATAGGGGCGAGGCGAGTGGAGGGCGGGATAGCTGCCGCGTTTATCGTGCCTGTCGCTTCCTTCATGGTGGCCCTGCTGCTCTACCTCATAGGCAAGGCCGTGGCTGAGAGAGGCCGCAAGACGGAAGCTGAACTTTCCCCCTACGCCTGCGGGGAGATCATGCCGCCCGTGAGACCGAGGATGGACATGTCGCGCTTCTTCACCTACGTGCTCCTCTTCCTCGCCTTCGACATAACGGTGCCCATCGTGGCCTTAGCCATCTTGGGCCACTACCTCCAGGTAACGCTCTACCTGACCGTGATGCTGATTGCTGTCATGACGCCCGCCCTCTACCTGCGCGAATTGATGGGGAGGTGATGTCCGATGAGCTTGATAAATTGGGCCAGGGCTTCCTCGCCCTGGATACTACACTTCAACACGGGCGCTTGTAACGCATGTGATATAGAGGTCGTGGCCGCCCTCACGCCCAGGTTCGATGTAGAACGCTTCGGCGCCCTTAAGGTGGGCAGTCCCAGGCACGCGGACGTCTTGGTCGTGACGGGGCCCGTGACTCGCGAGTCACGGCCTAGGCTGCTGCGTATCTACGAGCAGATGCCTGAGCCTAAGCTGGTCATGGCCGTGGGGGCCTGCGCCATAAGCGGGGGCGTCTTCGCCGGTTGCTACAACGTCTGTGGCGGGGCCTACAACGTGCTGCCTAAGGTAGATGTGCTGGTACCGGGCTGCCCCCCGAAGCCCGAGGCCATAATAGACGGGTTGGTGAAGCTTCTGAGCATGGTGAGGAAGATGAGGAGGGGCTGACCATGGTGATGTGGGACCTCTTAGCCATGCTCATCTTCCCTGGCTACCTCTTCTTGATAGGGTTCTCCTTCTTCCTAGAATGGCTGGACAGGAAGGTGCTGGCCAGGGTCCAGGACCGTTATGGCCCTCTGATGGTAGGGCCGGCGGGCATCCTCCAGCCGATAGCGGATTTCCTTAAGCTCCTCTCTAAGGAGGACATCGTGCCGAGGGGCGCCAACAGGGTAGTGCTCACGGCCGCCCCCATCTTCATGGTGGCCCTGCCCTTAGTGGCCCTGACATTCGTGCCCATGGACGGCCGGGGCGCTCTCCTGAGCTTTGAGGGTAGCCTCATAGCGGTTCTCTTCATCCTCGTCCTCACAGCCCTCCTCATCTTCCTCACCGGCTGGGCCAGCGCTAACATCTTCGCGGCCGAGGGCGCTATGAGGTCCGTCCTGCAAATGTTGAGTTATGAGATACCCCTAGCCTTCACGGCCATCTGCCCAGCCCTCATGGCCGGGAGCTTGAACATAAGCGCCATCTACCAACGGCAGGCCCAAGTGGGAAAGCCCTTCATCGCTGCCCTGCCGCCCCTCGGGGCCCTGTCGTTCGTCGTATTCCTTATCTGCGCCTTGGCCGAGCTAGAGCGCGTGCCCTTCGATGCCCCAGAGGCCGAGACGGAGATAGTGGCCGGCTGGATGACGGAGCTCACGGGCCGCAGGCTAGCGCTCGTCAAGCTGGGCAGGGACCTCGATTTCCTCCTCATGGCCAGCCTCATGGCCAGCCTCTACCTGGGCGACCCCATCACGCCGAGCTTACCCTGGCTGGCACCCCTAGCCTTCCTAGCCAAGGTCCTGGCCTGCGCCGCCCTCATGTCGTTTATCAGGGGCCTCATGGCCAGGCTCAGGATAGA
>Ga0190366_1000055_pt1 | contig 21302 bp, 19 predicted proteins | sample 487218910_MG_FD_169990 | JGI IMG/M metagenome (GOLD analysis project Ga0190366, IMG submission 169990) | Hydrothermal vent microbial mat bacterial communities from Southern Trench, Guaymas Basin, Mexico - 4872-18-9-10_MG | ecosystem: Environmental > Aquatic > Marine > Hydrothermal vents >...
GTGCCCTCCCCTCGTCTCGAGTTCCATGCCCGGCAAGACTAGGATACCGTAGCGCTCGGCTAAGCGCCGTGCCCTCAGGCCGCCAGCTAACGTATCATGGTCCGTGATAGCTAGGCCGTGGAGGCCAGCTTTCTTAGCCCACAAAATAGCTTCCTCTGGCCTCGTGATAGCGTCACCGGAAAAAACAGTGTGGACGTGCAGGTCCAGCTTGAGGAAGGAGCTTCTAGCGTTCAAGACCTCAGCCTCTCCAGGGCTTTCCTCAACTCACGGGGATCGCCGGGTACCTTTTTGAAGACGGGCTTAGGCTTGCCTATGGCGTGGCCAGGCTCTAAGGGCTCGAGCGCCTCTTCCCAGCGGGCTTCATGGACCGAGCCCGGCAAGCCGAGCATGGCCCAGAGCTTATCGGCCGACTCGGGCACGAAGGGCGCCAACATGATGGCTAGGGCCTTCACGAGCCTCAGGGCCACGTATATGGTGGTCTTGGCTAGCTCGGGGTCTTCTTTGACCAACTTCCAGGGCTCCCGCTCGTTCAGGTAGCGGTTGCCCTCCCTGGCCACCTCCACCACGGCCCTTAAGGCCGCCTTCAGCCTGAAGGCCTCGAGCTCCCTGGTGGCCTCCTCGAAGCGCTCCCTCAGGGCCGCCAGCACGGCCTCATCTAGCTCCTCCAAGCGCCCAGGCTCCGGCACTCGCCCATCGAAGTGCCGCTTGGTGAAGACGAGGGCCCTGTGGACGAAGTTCCCTATGGTATCGTTCAGGTCCCCGTTCACTTTCTCCACGAACTGCTCCCAGGTGAAGTTAGAATCGCGAACCTCAGGCCTGAGGGCCACCAGGACGAAACGCCAGTAATCAGCTGGGAAGAGCTCTAAGGCCTCGTCCAGCCAGATGCCCACGCGCCTGCTCTTAGAGAACTTGTCGCCCTCCCAGAGCAAGAACTCGTTGGAGACCACGTCCCATGGCAGGTTGTAGCCCTCCCCGTTGGCCAAGAGGAGCGCGGGCAGGAGGATGGCGTGGAAGGGTATGTTGTCCTTCCCTATGAAGAACACGCTCCGCGCGCCCGGGTCCGTCCAGAACTTACGCCAGCCCTCCGGCTCGCCCTTCTCGCGGAAGTAAGCTATGGTAGCCGATATGTAGCCTAGGACGGCCTCGAACCAACAATAGATGGTCTTGCCCTCCGCGCCCGGGAAGGGCGCTTCAATACCCCACTTGTTGTCACGCGTGATAGAACGTGGCCTGAGGCCTTCCTCCAGGAAGCGCAAGCTGAAGGCTTTCACGGGCTCCGAGAGGCGCTTATTCGAGACCAAGTAGTCCTTCACGGCCTCCTGGAGCTTGGGCAGGTCTAAGAACCAGTGCCTCGTGGCCTTTATGACCGGTCGGGAGCCGCAGATAGCGCACCTCGGGTCTACGAGCTTGGCGGGGTCCATGAGGCGGCCACAGCGCTCGCACTGATCGCCTCGCGCCCTCTCGTAACCGCAGTAGGGGCAGGTGCCTTCCACGAAGCGGTCGGGCAGGAAGCGGCCACAGCGCTCGCAGTAGGGCAGCTCTTCATCGCGCTCGAAGATGAAGCCGCGTTCGTAAACGCGCTCGTAGAAGCGCTTTATGAACTCCTTATGGACCGGGTGCTCCGTCCTTATGTAGCTGTCCAACGAGAGGCCCCAGCGCTTGAAGAGCTCCACGACTAAGGCATGGTTCTTGTCCGTGAGTTCCCTGGGGCTGATGCCCTGTTTTAGGGCCTCTACCTCTATAGGCGTGCCGTGCTCGTCAGAGCCGCTCACGAAGACGACCTCATGGCCTTTCATGCGCAGGAAACGGGCCGCTACATCCGCCGAGAGGAGGGGGATGATGGTGCCGAGGTGCGGCACGTAGTTGATGTAAGGCCAGGCAGCGCATACTACATACCTGGGCTTCGTTTCGCCCTTGGCTTCCACGGCGAGGGCTTACCACCCCCTTCTGGCGCGATGATAGGGCAGCTATAAAGTTATCCCGCTCGGCCCGGGTCAAGGGGAAATCTTGGTGGAGCTGGACCAAAAGGTCCGCGAGCTAACCGAGGCCCTGGGGGCCGATAAAATCGGTTTCGCCGACCTCTCGGGCTACCAAAATGAATTCGGCATAACTAGCGCCCTCTTGGAGCGGTTCCCCAGGGCTATCTCCATAGGCGTGGGCCTCTTAGACGAGGTAGTGGAGACCGTGGGCCCCTCCGGCCCCTCGCCCCTCTACGCCCACCACTACAGGCAGGTGAACGCCCTCTTAGACCGTGTGGCGCTGGAGCTCGCGCATTTCCTGACCTCTAAGGGCCACAGGGTGCTGCCCATCTCGGCCTCCTTGACCGTGGACGAGGAACGGCAGCTGGGCCATATCTCGCATAAAGCCGTGGCTGTCTTGGCCGGGCTGGGATGGATGGGGAAGAGCACGCTCGTCATAACGCCCGACCGCGGCCCCAGGGTGCGCTTCGCCACCGTGCTGACAGATGCCCCGCTCCCGCCGGGGGAGCTGATAGAATGCCAGTGCGGCCCCTGTCGAGCCTGCGTGGAGGCTTGCCCCGTAGGAGCCATCAGGGACGTGCGGTTCAGGCTGAGACCCGCGAGGCGCGAGGACGCCCTTGACGTGGCTGCCTGCTTGAGCTTCCTGGAACGCCAGGCCCGCGACCCCAGGATAAGCGAGCTTGTGTGCGGCATCTGCGTGAAGGCATGTCCTTTTGGGGGCCAAAAAGGCCGAGGAGGACGGCTTCCGGCAAGCGTAAAATATACGCGGGGAGGCCGGTAGGCGGGTGGAGACATGGAGAAGACCTACTATTTCACGGGAGGCAAGACCCCACCCGAGACCTTCCCGACGGAGGGGTTGATAGAAGCCGCTGGGAAGGTCCTGAGGGAGCTGGGCGGTGCCTTCGCCTTCTACCCCCGCCAACACGCTTACGCGGGCCATAGCGTGAAGGGCTACGTGGGTCTCAGAGAAGTAGCTTCGGCGCGTTTTGAGCACAGGGAAGGCGTCCCCCTGCCCGTGGAGAACGTGGTCATCACGACGGGCTCCATGCAGGCCATAGAGCTCCTGGGCCGGACCTTCATACGGCCCGGCGATATAGTGATAACCGAGGAGCTCTCCTACTACGGCACTCTCCAGTTCTTCCGATACATGCAGGCCAATATCGTGGGCGTGCCTCTAGACGAGCGCGATGGCATGGACGTAGGCGCTCTAGAGGACCTCCTGAGGCACCTGGCTAAGGCGAACGTGAAGCCGAAATTCGTCTACGTTATCCCGAACCATCACAATCCCACAGACGCCATCATGACGCGCCGGAGGCGCGAGGAGCTGCTCGAGCTAGCCATAGAATACGATGTGCCCATCGTGGAGGACGATTGTTATGGCGATTTGGATTTCGAGCCCGGCATCATCCCGCCATCCATATTCACGCTCGACGAGGACCGCTCCCACGTAATATTCGTGGGCTCCTTCTCCAAGATAGTGGGGCCGGGCGTGCGCCTGGGCTACTTCTGCGCTCCCGACCGCTTCTTAGACGCCATACTGGCCCACCGCTGGGACCTGGGCACGAGCATCCTGGCCAGCGCCATCCTAGCCGAGTACCTCAAGGACCACTTGTGGGAGCAGGTGGCCAGGCAGGTAGAGGCCATTAAGAAGCGGAGGGACGTGCTCCTCAAGGCCCTGAAGGAGTATTTAGGTGATGTGGCCAGGTGGAACGAGCCCAGGGGCGGCCTCTTCCTGTGGGTGAAGTTGCCCGAGGAAATCGATATGGCCAAGCTGAAGGAAGCCGCCGAGAAGAGGGCCGTGAGATTCGACGAAGGCCAGAAGTTCCACTACAAGGGCGAGAAGCTGAAGGCCCTGAGGCTCTCCTACGCCCACATCCCCGTGGAGGACATCCCCGAGGGCATAAGGCTACTGGCAGAGGCTGTGGAAGAAGCCATGTCATGAGCCCGCCCGGCCTGGCCCGGGCTCGCTCTTCAGCTTGCTCACCACCATGATGCCCGTGATACGTGTGTGCGGGTACTGGCCAGTCTCGTCTTTCTCGTACTGCTTCACCATATCCCAGACCGTCAGGAGGGCTACGCTCGCGGCCGTGAGGGCCTCCATCTCAACGCCCGTCTTGGCCACCGCCTCCACGCGCGCCCTGGCGAGCACGCCATCTTCTTGGACCTCTAACTCTACGTCCACCTTCGTTATCGGGATAGGATGGCATAGCGGTATGAGCTCAGGCGTCCTCTTGGCGGCGAGTATGCCCGCTAGCTGGGCCACCAGGAGTGGATCCCCTTTCTTCACTTCGCCGGACCTTATGCGCTGGAGCGTTTCGGGCCTCAACAGTATCTTGCCCTCGGCCACGGCCACGCGCCTCACATCGGGCTTATGGCCCACGCCCACCATCTCCACCCGCTTCATGGCCACGTGCCCCGAGCGGCAGGCGTGCCGAGCTTATAATACCTCTCCGCGGCAGGCGTGTTGAGCGGGAGGACCATCGAAGAACTCAGGGCGGTTAATCCCCGAAAATCCTTAAGCCCTGGCGGCCGTGGAGCTAGGGGCGGTGTTGGCCATGTTGGTAGGCCTGATGGCCGATACGCACGATAGGCTGCCCCTAGTGGAGAAGGCGGTCAAGGCCCTGAACGAGCACGGCGTAGAGCTCGTGCTACACGCAGGCGATTTCATAGCTCCTTTCGTGATACCGCGCCTCGCCAAGCTCGAGGCTAAGCTGGTGGGCGTGTTCGGTAATAACGATGGCGATAAGCCCCTGCTGCTCAAGAGGGCTGCCGAGACGGGGGGTAAAGTGGAGATAAAGGGCCTCTTCGCGGAGGTACAGGCCGGAGGCCTCAAGATAGCCCTTACGCACGGCCATGAGGGCGAGCTCCTGCGCTCCCTAATGGCCTGTGGTGCTTTTGACGTGGTGGTCCACGGCCACACGCACCAGGCCGGCGTTAAGCGCGAGGGCAAGACGCTAGTGGTGAACCCAGGTGAGGTATGCGGTTACCTCTACGGGCGCCCGACCGTGGCTGTGTTGGACACGGAGAAGCTGGAGGTGAAGTTCTTAGAGCTCTAGACTACCGGCTTTGGGAAATCCTTATTACACCGCTATAACCTGGACCTCAAGTGGAGGGACCCAAGGCGCCTCGTGATTGGGGACTCCTCCTCAGGAGAGCAGGGGTTCCTCCGGCCCCCCGCCAACTCAAGGTCATGCTGATATTGCCGCCGAGCTCCTCGCCGCTGATAAGGGCCTTCGGGACCAGCGGCCCCCCACTGGGCCTCGCTTACCTGGCCTCGGCCCTGGAGGCAGAAGGGCACGAGGTACGCGTGGTGGATTGCATAGCGCTGGGCTACGGGCTGGCCGAACTAGCCCAAGAACTCCGGTCCTTCAGCCCAGACGTGGTGGGGCTGACGGCTACCACGCCATCCATATATGATGCTTACAGGGTGGCCAGGCTGGTTAAGGCGGAGCTGCCCGATTGCCTGGTTGTGCTGGGTGGCCCCCACGCCACCTTCATGGCCTCGGAGGTGCTGGCCGAGTGCCCTTACGTGGACGCGGTCGTGAGGGGCGAGGGCGAGCTGACTATCTGCGACCTGGTTAATAGGCTAGCGAGGGAAACATCCCTAGAGGACACGAGGGGCCTTACCTACCGGGCCAGCAATTATATCAAGCAGGGCGAGCCCAGGCCGCTCATAAAGGACGTAGACGCTATCCCCTGGCCAGCTTACCACCTCCTGCCCCTGGAGAAGTACTGCTATGAGGGGCTCAGGTTCTGCGTCATGCTCACCAGCCGGGGCTGCCCTTACGGGTGCGTGTTCTGTTCTTCCTCCAAGCTCATGGGCAAGGTGTGGCGCGGGAGGAGCGCGGAAGACGTGGTGGATGAGCTCAGGCTCCTGAGAGACGAGTATAACATAAGGGAGATAGAGTTCTTGGATGATACATTCACGCTCAATATGAAGAGGGCCGAGGCGATAGCCGATGAACTCGTGAGAGAAGGGTTGGACGTGAGCTGGAGCTGTTCCTCGCGGGCTAATACTATTAACAGGCGCTTAGCCCTCAAGCTCAGGAGGGCGGGCTGCCACACCGTTTACCTAGGCGTGGAATCGGCTAATCAAACGACCCTGAACTGGCTGAGGAAGGGCATCACAGTGAGACAGGTGATAGATGCCTTTAAGGCGCTTAAGCGCGCGGACCTGAACATAGTAGCCACTTTCATCTTAGGCATTCCCTGTGAGACCGAGGAGATGATGGAGCGCACCATGAGGTTCGCGAGGGAGATGGAGCCCACCTTAGCCCAATTCACCATCTTCACGCCTTACCCGGGCACAAAGGCTTATGAGGAGGCCGTGAGGAAAGGCCTCTTGCTCACGCGCGATTGGTCTAAATACGATACGCTGACGCCCGTGATGAAGCATCCTTACCTCTCGCCAGCCGAGATAAAGAGCCTCCTCAGGAAAGCCTACCTGAGCTTTTACGCTCGCCTGGGCTTCGTGGCCAACGCCATAAAGAGGCACTTAATTAAATTGCTCATAAGGAACCTGAAATCGATAATATGCGCCTTAAGGGACCAGATAGCCAACGTCATCCGCCATCGGCACTTTTTTAAAGCATCACGGCCCGTATAACCCCAGGTGGTAGCGAATGGCCTTCTGGTTCGGTGTGTGGCGTGATATCGACCGCGAGATGCGTGAATTAAGGCGCAGGCTCAGGAAGACACTCCAAGAGATATCCAGGGCCGTGGAAGCCGAGGTCCCGGTCAGCGAGCTCATGAGGCCGCTCGTGGATATCTACGAGACGCCCGAGGAGGTAATAGTTGTAGCTGAATTACCTGGCGTGAGGAAGGAGGACATAAAGATCGAGGCCACAGAGGACACGCTTGAAGTAAGGGCGGACGTGAAACGCGAGGAAGAGGTAAGGGAGGAGGACTACTATAGGCGTGAGCGCTATTACAAGGGCTTCTACCGGCGCATAAGGTTGCCCACGGCCGTGAGGCCCGAGGGCGCTAAGGCGACCTACAGGGACGGCGTGCTGAAGATAAGGCTCCCCAAGGCGGTAGCCGAGAAGAAGCACCGCATCCATGTAGAGTGAGCATCTTTACGCAGGCGATGAAAAAGAGCTTAAGAGAGGACGCCCTCCATCCCTTTTTTACACACTTGATTAAAAGAGACATGTTGCCGAGGCACCTGACTATACCTAAACGAGTTAAATAGCCACCGGCTCCCTAATGCCCGGGGGCAGGGGCATGCCCAAGGCACTGCCGGGCTTCCTCAAGTGGGCCATCGTCATCGTCCTGACGGCCGTAGTGTCCTCGGCTGGCACCTGGGCCGTCTTGACCTACGTGACGCCGCCCGGGGCGGGAAGGGCGCCCCCCACCGGTTACACCAAGGCCGCCTGGATCTACGTGGGGCCTATAGGCGATTACGGCTGGACTCACGCCCACGACATGGGCAGGCGTTTTGTGGACAGCCTCTTCCCGTGGCTTGAAACGCACTATGTGGAGAGCGTCTCGGAAGGCGATTGCCCGAGCGTGATAGACCAGTTGGTAGCAGCGGGCTATAACATCATCTTCACCACAAGCTTCGGCTTCATGGACGCTACCCTGGACGCCGCCAAGAAGTACCCGAACGTGATCTTCTTCCACTGTTCCGGCTACAAGCGCTGGAGCAACATGGGCACTTACTTCGCCGAGTTCTACCAGCTCTACTACCTGAACGGCCTCATGGCCGGCGCCCTCACGAAGACGGGCAAGGCTGGTTACGTGGCCGCCCACCCCATCCCAGAGGTGATCAGGCACATCAACGCCTTCGCCATCGGCTTCGCTGAGGTCGCCCAACAGAGGTATGAGCGTGGCGAGCTGCCTAACCCGCCTGAGGTCCACGTGATATGGATACACGCCTGGTACGACCCGACGAAGGCCAGGCAGGCTGCCGAGACGCTCATAGGCGAGGGCTGCGATGTGTTAGCCTTCACGGAGGACAGCCCCACGGTCATAGAGGTCTGCCAAGAGTACTACGAGCGCGGCCAGCCCGTCTACAGCTTCGCCCACTACAGCCCCATGTACCAGTACGGGCCTGACGTGGTCGTGAGCGGCCAACTAGTGCGCTGGGAGGTAATCTACGCGGACATCATAACTAAGATCGCCTCTGGCGTCTACACCACTAAGAACCTCAAGTCCGTGGATTACTGGTGGATGCTTCACGAGGGCGTCGTGGAGCTGGGCTGCGATTACAGTATGCCCATCAACCCGAAGTTCAAGGACGCCCTTAAGGCCGTTAAGGTGACGGACAAGCTCACGGGCGAGGAGATAAGCGTCTACGACCTGGTGTTCAGGCGCTTAGAGCAGATGAAGAACGAGGTGCCGCATGTCCAGGTGATAAGCGGCGGCGAGATTAAGTGGACCACGCCAGAAGTGACGTTCGACCCCTTCATGGGGCCGCTCTACGACCAGGATGGCAACCTGAGGGTGCCAGCTGGCGAGAGGCTCGGCCACGATGACCTGTGGAACATGATGTGGTTTGTCCAGTGGGTCGTGGGCACTATCCCGACCTGAGAGGGGCCGTTTAAGTAAGCGCCTGACGTGGAGGGTTGGGAGATGGAACACCGTTTTTATATTTCCCCCCGGACTAGCGTGGTGAGCGACGTGGCGGTAGGCCGGCCTCCTGCCCAGGAGCCCTTAGTGAAGATGGAGGGTATAACCAAGCGCTTCCCGGGCGTCGTGGCCAACGATAACGTGGATTTCGAGCTCTTGCCCGGGGAGGTGCACGCGCTCCTGGGGGAGAATGGGGCTGGCAAGACCACCCTCATGAACATCCTCTACGGTCTCTACAGGCCTGATGAGGGCCGGATACTCCTGAGGGGCCGGGAGGTCAGGATAAGGAGCCCAAGGGACGCTATAAAGCTCGGCATAGGCATGGTCCACCAACACTTCAGGCTCGTCCCGACCCTGACGGTGGCCGAGAACATAGCCCTGGCATTAGAGGAAGCCGGCTTTCTCTTCCCGGCCAGGAAAGTGGAGGCCAGGATAGCCGAGGTAGCCGAGCAGTACGGCCTCAAGGTGGACCCAGGCGCTAGGGTGTGGCAGCTCTCAGCTGGCGAGAAGCAGAGGGTAGAGATACTGAAGCTCCTCGTGAGGGACGCGAGGGTCCTCATCTTGGACGAGCCCACAGCCGTCCTAACGCCCAGAGAGCGTGATGATCTCTTCAAGACGCTTAGGAAGTTCGCTTACGAGGGCAGGGGCATCATATTCATCACGCACAAGTTAGACGAGGTCTTCAAGGTAGCCGATAGGGTCACGGTCCTCAGGAAAGGGCGCGTGGTGGCCTCCGGCCTGCCCGTAGAAGCTGTCTCGCCAGCCGAGCTGGCAAGGCTCATGGTGGGCAGGGAACTAAAGCCCAGAGCCGAGAAGCGCTTTGGCGCCCCAGGCGGCGTCGTATTAGAAGTCCGAGGCCTCTGCGCCCTCAGCGATAGAGGCATGATGGCCGTGAAGGACGTGAGCTTCGAGGTGAGGGAGGGCGAGATATTTGGCATAGCAGGCGTGGCCGGGAACGGGCAGAGGGAGTTGGTTGAGGCCATAGTGGGCTTGAGGAAGCCCGTCAAGGGGCGCGTGCTGATAGGGGGGCGCGATGTGACGGGCAAGCCGCCGGCGGAGCTAGCTAAGCTGGGCGTGGCCTACATACCTGAGGACAGGGCGCGTTACGGTGTGGTGCCCGACTTGAGCGTGGCCGAGAACCTCATACTCAAGGTCTACCGGAGGCCGCCCTTCAAGCGCGGCCCCTTCCTGAACACGCAGTTCATAAAGGAGTGGTCGGAGAAGCTGGTGGCCGAGTATGGCATAACCACGCCGGGCGTGGATGCCCCAGCTGGTTCCCTCTCAGGCGGCAACGTCCAGAGACTCGTGTTGGCCAGGGAACTCTCCATGAGGCCTAAGCTAGTGGTGGCCTCCCACCCCACGCACGGCCTGGACGTGGCGGCCACCGAGTACATACGTTTCCTCCTGTTAGAGCAGAGGGAGAAGGGCATGGGCATACTGCTCGTGTCCGAGGACCTAGACGAGATACTGGAGCTAAGCGATAGGATAGCCGTCATGCACGAGGGGCGCCTCGTGAGCGTGCTTGACGCGGCGGAGGCAGATGCCGGAGAGCTGGGCCTCATGATGTCCAGGGGAGCAGCGTGAGGTGGCGCCCCTTGGGCTTCCCCATAGCCCTCAGGCTGGAGAGGAGGCTTGAGGAAGAAGGCTGGCTCAAGGCGGCTGTCCCCCTAGGCTCCCTGGCCTTAGCCCTCGTCTTGGCCTCCCTTATCTTCGCGGCCCAGGGCCTTAACCCCCTGGCCGTTTATGGCATAACGTTCTCACGTATATTCGGGACCAGCACGGGCTTGGCCTTCCTCCTGTTGAAGGCCATACCGCTTCTCCTCTGCGCCGTGGGGCTCGCTCTAGCCTTCAGGGCTCAGGTATGGAACATAGGGGCTGAGGGGCAGCTCCTCTTGGGCTCCGTGGCCGCCGCCGGCCTGGCGCTCTTCGTCATGCCTAACGCGCCCCCCTACGTCATCATACCGGCTATGTTCGTGGCCGGCTTCCTAGCTGGCGCCGGCTGGGCTCTCCTGCCAGCCGTCCTGAAGGCCAAGCTGAACGTGAACGAGGTCATCACGACCCTCATGATGAACTACATAGCCTACAAGCTCGTGGAATACCTCATCTATGGCCCCTGGCGCGGCAAGGCCACCTGGGGCTTCCCCTTCACGGACCTAATACCTGAGAGCGCCGTCCTGCCCGTCATACCGGGCACGGATGTCCATTACCCGACCCTTATCTTAGCGCTCGCGTCCGCCGTGGCCATGTTCGTGCTCATGGAGAAGACGGGCCTCGGCTACGAGGTGAAGGTCTACGGCGGCAACCCAGATTTGGCTAGGGCAGCCGGTATAAGACCCGGGAAGCTCATAATCATCTGTATGTTGCTCAGCGGCGGCCTGGCCGGCCTGGCGGGCGTGGGAGAGTTAGCGGGTGTGCACAAGAGGCTGAAGTACCCCTGGGCCATATCGGCTGGCTACGGCTTCACGGCCATAATAGTGGCCTGGCTGGCCAGGCTAAACCCGATCACCAACGTGCTCACGGCCCTCTTCATGGGCGCCCTTCTAGCGGCTGGCAGCATGATGAGGGCTTCCTTTAACATCCCGTACGCGTCCGTGAACATCTTCAACGGCCTTATACTGACCTGTTTGGTGGCCGGTGAGGTGCTGTTAAGGTACAGAATACGGCTCGTGGCGGCCGGGGCAGGCGCCGAGCAAGGAGGTGGGAGCGCTTGAGCTTAGACGTGGTAGGGCACATCTTGCACATGGCCGTCAGGGGCGGGACGCCCCTGCTACTCGGGGCCGTGGGCGAGATCTACGCGGAGCGCTCGGGCGTGATGAACCTGGGCCTGGAGGGTATTATGCTCGTCGGGGCCATAACGGGCTTTGCTGTGGCCCTGGCCACCAAACAGCCCTGGCTCGGCCTCTTAGCGGCCTGCCTGGCCGGCTTAGCGCTCTCCCTCATCCATGCCTTCACCACAGTGAGCCTCTACGCCAACCAGGTCGTCTCGGGCCTGGCGTTGGCTATGTTAGGCCTAGGCTTGAGCAGCCTCATGGGCCGCTCTTACGTGGGCCAGCCGCTCCCTTACCGCCTGCTCCCCCAGGCCATCCCGGGCCTAGCCGACCTGCCAGTGATAGGACCGGCGCTCTTCTACCAGGACCCAGTGGTCTACCTGGCCCTAGGCCTGGCCGTAGCCTCTTGGTTCGTGCTCTATAGGACGCGCTGGGGCATCATGGTGAGGGCTGTGGGCGACGATCCAGCAGCAGCCGATGCGATGGGCGTGAACGTCTACGCGGTCCGCTACGCCTGCGTGGCCTTCGGGGGCGCTATGTCGGGCTTAGCAGGCGCTTATCTCTCCGTCGTCTACACGCCAGCCTGGTTCGAGGGCATGACGGCCGGGAGAGGCTGGATAGCCTTGGCCCTTGTCATAGTCGCTTTCTGGGACCCCCTGAAAGCCATCTTAGGCGCTTACCTCTTCGGCGCCACGGAGGCGCTCCAGTACGCCCTCCAGACCAGCTTAGGTATAGCGGCGCCCCTCCTCGGCATGATACCTTACGCGGCCACCATTCTAGCCATGCTAGTGGCTATGAGCGAGGCCCTGAGGAAGCGCATCGGCGCGCCAGCGGCCCTGGGCAAGCCTTACATACGCGAGGAGAGGGTGCTCTAAGCTGGGCTAGCCAGCCTAGCGCTTGAGCTCCCAGTTATCTCGGGTATCACGTCTAGCTCGGGCCTGGGCTTCCCTAGCTTCCTATCCAAGCACGCCTTCACGAAAGCCGTGTAAAGCGGCGATGGCCTGCCCGGCCTGCTCTTGAACTCCGCGTGGAACTGAGAGGCCATGAAGAAGTAACAGCTTGGCAGCTCTAGGACCTCCATCCTACGCCCATCGAGGCTGGCGCCTGAGAAGACAAGGCCATGGGCTTCGAGGGTGCTTATGTAATCTGGGTTTACCTCCCAGCGGTGGCGGTGGCGCTCCCTTATGTGCTTCCGGCCGTAAATGGCATAGGCCATGGTGCTCTCCTTTAGCACGATATCGTGGGCGCCGAGGCGCATGGTACCGCCCTTCCGATCCAGGTTGCGCTGCTCTGGCATGAGGTCTACCACCGGGTGAGGCGTGTCCGGGTCCACCTCCGTCGTGTGAGCGCGCTTCAGGCCGCATACGTGCCTGGCGAACTCTACCACGGCTAGCTGGAAGCCGAAGCAGATGCCTAAGAAGGGCATGTCGTGCTCCCTGGCGAACTGTATGGCCGCTATCTTGCCTTCCACGCCCCGAGAACCAAAGCCATAGGGCACGAAGATACCGTCGTAATCCTTCAGGCGCTCTATATCGCCGGGGCTCTCCTCGAATTCCTCTGCCTCTATATAATCTATGTGGACCTTGGTGCGCAAGGCCATGCCAGCGTGCTTAAAGGCCTCGTTCATGCTCACGTAGGAGTCCACGAGCTGGGCGTACTTGCCCACTAGCGCGATGCGGACCTCGTAGAGGGGGTTCAGATAGGCATCTACCAACGCCTTCCAGCGGTCCCAATCCGGCCTACGAGGCTCTAAGCCCAGGCGGCGGCAGATGTAATCTCCCATGCCCTGCTCGTCCAAGATGAGCGGCACTTGGTAAACAAGCGGGACAGTGTAGGAGCAGAACACGGCCTCGCGCGGGATAGTGCCGAAGAGCGCTATCTTGGCCCTGGCCTCCTCGGTTATCATGCGCGTACAACGGGCCACTATTATGTCCGGCTGAATGCCTATGCGCCTCAGCTCATGAACGCTGTGCTGTAGCGGCTTGGTCTTCATCTCGCCCGTTACGTCCAAGATGGGCACGAGGGCCACGTGCACGTAGAGCGTGTTCTCGAAGCCCTCCTCCAGCCTCATCTGCCTTATGGCCTCAAGGAAGGGGAGGCCCTCTATATCGCCCACCGTGCCCCCGACCTCCACGAGCACAACGTCCGTCCGGGCCTTCTCGGCCACGCGCCTGATGCGGGCCTTGATCTCGTCCGTGATGTGGGGCACGATCTGGACGCACTTGCCCAGGTAATCGCCCCTACGCTCGCGCTCTATAACGGCCAGGTAGACCTGGCCGGTCGTTATGTTGTTCTCCCTGGGCAGGTCCACGTCCAGGAAGCGCTCATACCAGCCCAGGTCCAGGTCCGTCTCGCCGCCGTCCTCGGTGACGAAGACCTCCCCGTGCATGTAGGGGTTCATGGTCCCGCTATCCACGTTCACGTATGGATCTATCTTGATGGCCGTGACCGTGTAGCCCCGGGCCTGGAGCATCTTGCCTATAGAGGACGTCACTATGCCCTTGCCCACGGAGCTGAGCACGCCGCCAGTGACGAAGATATACTTGGTCTTCACGCAGAACGAGGGAACACGCCTGGCATAAAACTATTTCCCACGCGCCAGATGGCAAACTGAACACCCTGGGGGCTCTAGCCCATTTGGCCGTCTTGTCTAGGGCCTTTAACGAAGGCGTTAATTAGCTGGGGCTGTACCTTACCCAGGAGGCGGGCGCAGAGGGTGCCGCAGGAGAAGGCCGTCGAGACGTTCTACCGGGCCGTGGAGGTGGAGAAGCCCTGGCCGATACCCGTAATATTCAGCGGTACCATCATGGCCCTCCCGAGCACGCCTCACCATGGGGTGCTCAAGGTGGAACCCGGCACGCCCGCTAAACTCTTCACGCTCGATATCTACACGTACGAGCTCAGGGAGACCCCAGGGGGCCGCGCCCGGAGGCGCGAGTCCTTGCCCACCGTGGAACTCAGGAAACACTTCTTGGGCTTCATCAGGTTCGTGCTTACCTCCCAGGGATCGCCGAGGGCGTTCATCGAGGAGTTCAGGACAGATTGGCACCACATGAGGCCTAGCGAGCTCTGGAGCCTCTTCGAAGAGCACGTGCTGATCGAGGAGCTGGGCGTGTGCGAGGTCTACGTCAGAAAAGCGGGCTGTGATGTGTCGCCGGGCGTCCTCTACGAGTTCGGCTACAGGACGAGCGGTTCCTCTAGCTGGATCATGAGGAAAGAGCTGTCTAAGTCAGGCCGGCGCAGGCGAGCGGGAAAGCCCGCGAGCCCGGAGACGCCTGGTCCCTCTAAAGCCTAAGCCCACGATGTAGATCTCAGGGCTCTCCGGCCTGCTGGCCTTGGGCTTGAAGGGCTTGGCTATCCTGAAGGACCTCTTAAAAGCCGATAACAGCTTGCCGAATAGGCTGCCCTGCGAGGCCTTTACGAGCGCTTTCCCACTCGGCCTGAGCAGCCCTTTGGCCAGCCATAACGCCCTCCTAGCTAGCTCTATTTGCCTGACATGGTCTAGCTCCCTCACACCGGTTAAGCTGGGCGCCATATCCGAGAGCAGCACGTCCGCCTCGCGAGGAAGCTCAGCCCTTATGGCTTCGAGCACGCTATCGGACAACACGTCAGCTGTCAGGACCTTCACGTTATCGAAGCCCAGGGGCTCCACGGGTTTCAGATCCACACCCAGGACAAAGCCCCCCGGTCCCACGACCTCGCGGGCCACCTGGAGCCAGCTGCCGGGGGCACAACCCAGGTCCACGACCACGTCGTCTGGCCCTATAAGCTTGAAAACCTTTATGGCCTCTAGGAGCTTGAAGGCTGCCCTTGACCTGTAACCGCTGGCCTTCGCGAGCCTGTAGTAATGGTCTCCCTTGGCTCTCCAGCTCATTCCTCCTCGGCCCTCTCGGAGAGGAGGGTTGTCCTCAAGGCCCATTCCTTCAGCTCTTCACATGTCACGGGATCCCTCACGCCCCCCGGCGAGCACCTGAAGGCATCTGGGCAATCTAGGCAGGGACAGCCCCTTATGGATTCCACGGAGATCTTGCGCACCCTGGGGTAGAGCCTGTAAGTCCACCGGCCTTTGTAGAGCTCCTTCCTGCGTATCACCAAGCCCCTCCTCTCCAACCTTATAGCGATACGGGAGCCCTCCCTGCTGGTGGCGCCTAAGAGCCTCCACAGCTCGGATTGCAAGACGCCCTTCTCGCCGGCCTCTATTATCATCTTCAGGGCCTTCTGGTACAGGCTTTCCTTCCCGGCTTTCGACATGCCTAGCCCTACTTGCGCGTTGGGTCAGCCGATAAAAGCTTCACGTCTACTCGAAAGCTTTAACGCTCTCCGGGCCCAAGGCCGGGTGGGCGATCATGATGAAGGTCTATAGGTTCGACTTACCGGCCGACGAGCACCCGGATAAGTGGTACAATATCCTGCCCGATTTGCCCGAGCCCTTGCCGAGGCACAAGGACCCTCCTGAGGGGCCCTCCAGGCTGGAGTTCATCGAGCGCGTCTGCCTCAAGGAGTGCCTCCGCCAGGAGTTCTCGGACCAGAGGTGGATTCCGATACCTGACGAGCTCATGGAGTTCTACATCCACGCCGGCCGGCCGAGGCCGCTCTACAGGGCCGTGAGGCTGGAGAAGCGCCTGGGCCTGAAGCACGTACGTATCTACTACAAGCGCGAGGACTTATCGCCCACGGGCTCGCACAAGGTGAACACGGCCCTAGCCCAGTGCTACTACGCGGCCGAGGAAGGGCGTGAGGGCGTGGTAACCGAGACAGGCGCTGGCCAGTGGGGCACCGCCCTCTCCTACGCCGCCCGCCTCATGGGCCTTAAGTGCGTGGTCTTCTGGGTCCGGTCGATCCACGATTGGAAGGTGGACCGGCGCACCTTCATGCGCCTCTACGGCGCGGAAGTACACGCCTCCCCGAGCGATATCACGGAGTTCGGGCGTAAGATAAAGGCTGAGAACCCGGAGCATCCCGGCAGCTTAGGCATAGCTATCTCAGAGGGCCTGGAGTACGCGGATAAACATGAGGGCTTCGTCTACTGCCTGGGCTCTGTGCTGAACCACGTCCTCATACATCAGACCGTGATCGGCCTGGAGACCATGAGGCAGTTCGAGCTGGCCGACGACGAGCCGGACCTCATGATAGGTTGCTTGGGCGGCGGCTCTAACTTCGGCGGCTTCATCCTGCCCTTCGCCGGCGAGGTCCTCAAGGGCAAGAGGGAGTGCGAGTTCCTGGCCGCCCAATCCTGGGCCGCGCCCAACCTCATCAAAGGCGAGTACCGCTACGATTTCGCGGACGTGGCTGGGTTCACGCCCTTACTAAAGATGTATACGCTCGGCCACAAGGTCGAGATGCCGCCCATAAGGGCCGATGGGCTGCGCTACCACGGGGCCGCGCCCATAATAAGCTACCTGCGCCACAAGGGCTTGCTCAAGGCCGTGGCCTATGCCATAGACGAGCGGGAGATATTCGAGGCCGCCAAGCTCTTCGTGGAGACTGAGGGCTGGCTACCAGCGCCGGAGAGCAGCTACGCCATAAGGGCTGCCATAGATAAGGCCCTTGAGTTCGAGCACAAGGGCGAGGAGAAAGTCATAGCCATGAACATAAGCGGCCACGGCTTCCTAGACCTCTTCGCTTACAAGGAGAAGCTATTCAGGGAGGGGGCGCCAAAGTTCCCGCAATAGATGCACCACGCTCAGAAGTCCTGCCCAACATATAAGCGTAAGGCTTCAACTTTTTATATCTGAGAGGAAATACTTGCGAGAGGGCGCCGTGCAGAGGAATCGTAGGATCCAACTTCTGCTCATAGCTTTAACGACGCTGATAAGCATACCCACGGCGGCTTTCCTCCACGTTGCCCGCCTAAACAACGGCGCTGTGACCATCCAAGTGGTCGACGAGACTGGGAAGCCCACAGAGGGCGCGATGGTACGATTGTTCGCTATCACGCCCCCCGACCACAACGTGACGAGTGTTGAAGTATTCCGGAGTAGGCTATATAATTCAGGGCGAGTTCACTTGGATATACGTATATGCTCAAATACGTTATGATGAGTACCAGTTGTATTATGTCGTTTATTACAATCCCTTCGAGCCGCCATTAATGTACCCGCTAGACAGATGGTGGTTCGAGAGCTACATCAGCTACTACGAAACTGATGGAAGTGACATCGTAGGCGGCTTCGCTGAATCTGATGAGATCCCGACCATCTTGAGCCAGCTCTATGAGGGCTACGATTACGAACTTTACGGCATCTATGAGGGTAGAGGGAGGCCAGCGCCCTACTGAACGTACAAGGTGGACCGTCACGATATCGAGGAACGGTACATCCCTAGCGGGACCGAGGCTGCCCAGCGGTATGAGGTGGGCGTCAGCCTGGGCGTCATGCTAGCCTCGCTCATATCGGCGGGCGTGGTGTCCGGCGGTCTGACGTTGCCTCTCTCGCTGCTAGTGTTCATAACTGACTCCTGGGCTATCGAGGGCTACTCGTACGTGAGGTGGTGGGTAGAGTTCGATGCCCCCTCAGCAGGGTTCACCTCTCACCCTAGTGGACATCAGAAAGCTAATTTGAGGTGCCAAGGGCCGGGTAGAAGCTTATTAGCTTGAGCTTTTAGAGCAAGCCAGCTCCACGCACTCCCTCAGGCTCGCTAACCTGACCTCGACGCCCGAGAGGCCGGGCAAGTAGTAAGCAGCTTTCGGCGAGTTCGTGGCCACCAGGTCCACGCCCAGCCGCTCCACCCAGGAGACCACCACACACGTATCGGCTACCACGAGCGCGCCAGAGGCCTCTATGGCTTCCACCAGACTGGGACAGGCGTCCCTGAGGTGCCTGGACGTGCATATCCATAGGTGCTTGCCGGGCCTCACCTTGCGGTCCCTGAGGAGGGCCGCGAGCAGCTCTAGCTCCTCCCGTGAACAGTGGGGGCAACCTATGAATATTAAGTCGGGCTCCCCCGTTGAGGAGAGCTTGTCTATCACGGTCCTCACGTCCTCCTGGCTTACCTGTATTTTCTCGAGTTCCTTGCGGGCCTGTTCCTGACCGATTTCGGCCAAGGAGAACATAGCGGTCATGCCGCCCGAGGCCATAGCAGCGCCTAAGCCCTTCAGCTCCCAATCCGAGAGGCCCTTAAGGTCTTTCAGGAGCGGGACGGTATCCTTAGCTACTTGGCCTACGAAGAAGCCGATGGCCCAGAGCTCTACCTCGTCTTTTGGCTTAAAATCCACATCAATTAATAGGCCGGGCTTCCGATTCTCAGGCCTGTGGAGGCCATGGTCGGGCACCTTGCCGGCTATGGCCGCCGCCAGGGCACTTGGTGCTCCCTCGCGGTTCGTCAGAGCGCCTATGACCGAGTTAGCGTAGACCACGGCCGATGATTCGGCCCAGGCCAGGTGGGAGCCAGCCCCAGGCCTCAGCTGGTAGTAAGGCACGCAGGTCAGGGTCCTTGACACGCCCAGGCGCTCATAGAGGGCCACGAGCTCCTCCTGCCGTGTTATCACATCGCTGGGCAAGTCCAGGAGGTCCAAGATGCACTCGTTAAAGCCGCAGGGGTTCGTGGTGGCCGGGACAGAGGCCCTAGCGCCCAGCTCACATAGCTCCTTAAGGAACTCTATGGCCGCATCGCCAGCGGTCTTGTAAGAGACGCCCGAGACGTGTGCCGATTGGATGGGCACGAGCTTCTCGGCCCCGTAGAGGTCGCCGAGCTTCACTAAGATGCGCATGGCGAGCGCTAGGCCAGGTCCGAATTCGCCCTCTAGGGCGCGCTCTTCCTCGCGCGTCAAGAACATGCCCTCAGCACCCTCACCGTGCCAGCTGAGCCATCTACCTCGAGTAAATCGCCCGTCCTCAGGGCCCCGAGGTCCACGTTCACTACCATGGGCACGCCAGCTATGATGGCCCCCACAACGACTATCTGGTCCGCTACCTCGTTCACTATGGCCGCGGGGGCCAGGCCGCGCTTCTTCAGGGCTAGGAGGACGTAACTGCCGACCGTTGAGCCCTTCCCGTGCGGGAAGCAGAGCACCTTGCCCGCCACGCACTCGCCTTCTAGATCATGGCCTCTCTCGACCACGAGGCCGGTATTGGGGTCCACGCCGCTTAGAAAGCTGATAGGTGTGTGCGATACTAGAGCCTCACCCACGCACCGTCCTTCTACCACGCCCTTGCCCTTCAGCACCAAGCCCTCACGGCCTGAGCGCCTCAAGTCGCCATCCTCCTGGTCGGCGGCTCTACGCCCAGCACCTTCCCGCAGGCCCTCCGGACGGCTTCTCTGTGCTCGGGGAAAGCGTAAACGCGCACTATATCTACGTAGCGCGTCAGGCCTAAGATGAGGGAGTGCACTTCCGACCGGTCTAAGAGCCTCCTCCGGCCGCCCCGAGCGTCGAAGAAGCGTACTTCCGTCAGCTCGCCACCAGGTCTCATGGGCACCGATGGCACTGAGGGCGCGTCTATGAACACCAGCTCGGGCCTAACGCCCGCTTCCTCGGCTATCTCGGCCTCGAGCTTCTTCCTCACGCTCGAGCGGTTGAGTACGTTAGCTAGAAGGCCCTCCCGGCCGTGAACGGGTCTCTCGAAAACGCACTTCAAGAGCCTGCGGGCCTCCAGGCGTTCCGCGAGTTCCTTGGCCAACTTAGAGGGTTCATCATCGGCCTCAAGCGTTATCAAAGCTGTCCTTATATAGCAATCATCTAGCTTGAGGAAGAAATCCACGTCATTTAGCTCCGTGAGGCCTAAGTGCTCATCTGCCCACTCCATGGCGCGTGCCAGCATGACGTTCGCTGCCCTCACGGTCTTATGGAAGTAAACGGCGTTGAACATCTGGAGCCTGGAGAGCACGTAGTCCTCGAAGCTGATGAGGCCGCCGGGGTATTCTACGGCTAGCTCGCCCTCCACTAGGTCGAGCGTGCCCACTAAGCGCCCTATGTCTATGCGGCCGTAGCCCACGCCGGCGAAGTGGGAATCGCGGACCAGGTAATCCATGGTGTCCGGCGAGAGGGCGCCCCAGAATATCTTGGCAACCACTTCCGCCTCGCTTCCATGCCCTACCTGCCCCCCAAAGGCCACTGAGGCTACCTCGTGCCTCGCGAAACCCTGTTCCTCTACCAGATCGCCTAGCTCGCTGACCTCGAGCAACCAGCGGCCAACGTGCTCGTGCGTGAGGCCCTTCTTGGCCAACACCTCCTCGAAGACGTGCGAGTACGGCCCGTGGCCCACGTCATGGATGAGGCCCACTAAGCGGGCCAGGCGAATACCCTCGGCCGAGAGGTGGCCTAGCTCGGCTAACCGGGAGGCCATCAGGCCAGCCACATGCATGACGCCTAAGGAGTGGAGGAAGCGGTCGTGGGTGGCACCGGGATAGGTTAGGTCGGCCTTGGCGAGCTGCCTTATGCGCCTCAAGCGCTGGATGGGCCGCGAATCTATGATAGCCCTCTCGGCTTCGCTGAACCTTATGAAGCCGTGGACGGGGTCCTTAACCTCGTGCTCAAGCCTCAAGCGGGCGCCCCACCATGATACGCCTTGAGGCCTTAATAAGATGGTGGAGCGTCATGGCATCCTCGTGGCCTTCTTCACGACTTCCACAGCCCACCTGGCGGCGGCGCCCACTACCTCCTCGCACTGCCAGAGGAAGCCGCCTTCCACGAACTCCCTCATCTGGTCCGGGTCCCTAAGGTCAAAGTGCCGGCCGAAGAGGGCGCGCTGAACTTCCCGGCACGTGATGCCCCCGAACCTCTCCTTGAACTTCTCGGCCAGCTCGGCCGCTAGCTCGTAGACCTCAAACCTGGCCTCGGGCGTTTCCTCGTACTCCTCACGCTCGGGGGATACACAGAGGCCCACGGCGGCCGCCGCGCCAGTCAGAGCCCCGCAGGTGCCCCAGCCCGTCAGGCCTACCCCGCCGGCTAAGCCCACCATGGCCTTAAACGCCGCCTGGCTGGCCGCGCCCGCCAGGCCCAGGGCATCGGTTACGGCCGCCAAGACGGTCGGGGCGCAACCATAGTACC
>Ga0190366_1000056_pt1 | contig 21250 bp, 27 predicted proteins | sample 487218910_MG_FD_169990 | JGI IMG/M metagenome (GOLD analysis project Ga0190366, IMG submission 169990) | Hydrothermal vent microbial mat bacterial communities from Southern Trench, Guaymas Basin, Mexico - 4872-18-9-10_MG | ecosystem: Environmental > Aquatic > Marine > Hydrothermal vents >...
CACTCCACGAGATCCTTTACCAGGGTTTCGAGTTCATGGGATCCGAATGAAAACGTCACCTTAACTCCTCCGGTTATGGAGCCCTCACTAACATAGTATCCCAAGATCCTCATGAACTCTGGGGTTATCGGGATAAGCGCTGGGATGGCGTTCTTCGAATGCCTCACACCTACTTTGATCCGTCGCTTTTCTATTCTCTCGGGCATATTCTTTCGGAAGTAGTTGAATGGTATTGAGTCCAGCTTGGCCCAATCTTTATGAACTGGATGCCTATTTCTAGGCTTCTTCATTCTGTTAACCCTGTAGACCCCCCTCCGTAGATTTATCAGGAAGCCCTCCCTCCTTAAGGTCTGTATCAGATCGTTTGGCCTGTCGAGGCCGAGGCCGTTGGCCAGCCTGCATAGATCACTCCATGTCACCTCCAGGCCTTTAATAGATGCTAGGAGTAGATGGGTTCGCGGCAAGGGCTTGGAGTAAAACTGGAGGAGGCCATGTAGCACTATGTTCTCGGTCTCTTCTTCTGGGAGCTTCATCAACTCCTCTAGGAGGTCTAGCTCCTTCATCGAGTTCTCAGGCTCATATGCCGCCGCCGGAACTATCACCCTATCACCTATTTTGAGTTCTTTGGTCTCTCTACACTCAAGCTTGAGATAGTCGTTGAGGATGAAGAGGTTGTGAGATGACGTTGTGCAGACATGCCTTCCAGCCTGAAGCACAATCCTCCATAATCTTCTGGGAGATGGGTGCTTGTAGACGGCCGTTATCCTCTTGAAGGCCAGCCTCAGATCCTTGTCAATAGTTAAGACCTCAATCCTCTTCCTCAGGGGCTTATAATATCTCTGGTCGACTTCTATGTAACCTCCTTCGGAGAGCTCTCGCTCAACGAGCTCCCCTATCCTAACCACCCTGATTCGGCCGTCTTCTCTAATGAGGATCGGCTCATCATATGGAAAGGAGTTTTCTACGAGCTCTCTTATGCTCATGTATAGTGATCTTGATGGGTTGCTGAATCCTGCTATGTCTCGGTTTCTGTAGAAGAAGTCCGTTGGAGAGATCTTCTCGAACTTCACCTCAACCATCGTCTATCCCTCATTTATGAAACTGGCTTGTAGGTCTTCAGGTCATAGGATGTATCCCTATTCTTATGTTTTTCACTTGAGAAGCTATTTCGTCAAGCATTATTTTAAGTTATTCTAAGCAACCTTCATCCCGCATAACTTCGTCCAATTCTTGACCTCCTTGATAATCTCTGAGTCGCCTTTAATCTCCGCAAGTTCTCCTGCTCTTTTTCAGCTACTTTGGAAAGCCTTCCATTTATCCTGTGAGACGATGATCACGTTAGGATGTTAGTGATAATACTGCCTCTTCAATGACATCCCCAGATAAGAAGCTCTCAACTAGGAGACTTAGATGATAGCTCTCTTAGTGAGGAACGTCGCAGTGTGGAATCCCTCCTTTTAATATGCATATCCTTGTCGTCTGTTTTCGGGAGTATATGTCTGTATATTCTTTTCCTGTTCTCTCTCCCTCGGCTGAATACAGCTCTGCCCTAAGCGTTATATATCCTCCATTTTTAACTGATGACAGCTTCGTGTTTATGGTTATATTATAGATTAGGACTTGGCCTGGGAGAATCTTGTTTATCGTAATTTCTTTGGGAGTCAACTTTATAGATGACACACCTATCCCCTTCCACTCGATCTTCACGTCTAGGTTTCTCAGAGACTCATTCGCGGTTTGCAGCAACCCCACTATAAGACTTCCATTTATCGTCACTTCCTGCTTATCGGTCATAATCGTTCCAGGCAGCTCGACCATGAGGATTAAATCCTTCTCGGGGTTTATCGGCTTCGGCGGGTTGTATGGGAACTCGATTATCCTAGATGTGTCTCCAAGGACTAGGACGTACTCAGGCCCAAGCTCATCCGTCTTAATCCAGCCTGTATCGCCCCACTTAAGCTCCGTCACACGTATACTGTAGTTTCCGGGGAGGAGCTTGAAGATGAATGTCTGGTTATCGTTCCATCTCAGGGAGTAGAAGTCCATTGTTACCCGTTCCTCACAGGGCTTGCTACCCGCTACACATCCAAGCCTACTCATCCAATTCGCCACCTCAACGGTTATCAGATATCTTCTATCGTATTTCATGTTCAATACCGTTACTTGGAGTATGTAGGGTGGATCTCTGATGTTTAGGGGCTTCTCGGCGGCCGCGTAGCTCTTTCCCCTCTCGGTCGCGGCGTGAATCATGTAGCTTTTATCCTCTTCCGCCTTTACATCGAGTTTTATCGGGATTATTGGGGAGAGTGGAGAGATGACCGAGTTTTCTGTGAGATTCAAGATAGTCAATCCTCCCTTACTGTCAGCGACATATATGCTTGTCAGATTTGCCGCGAGAGATCCCCTATTTTTGACGAGGAGATAGATGCTATTGTTCTCCGGGGATACAGTTGCGTGGATCTCTAGATTCTCCTGAAATCTCTCAATCTCAAACCTATTTCTCTTTAGGACTTGGAGGTGGTAAAGGGTCGTCGTGTTCTGGAGGAAGATGAGTAGCGGGATCAGGACTGTGAATACTATGGCAGCCAAGATGACTGCGCCCAAAACGCTCGATATTCCCTTCAACTGCTTCCACCCCGGCTCAAGTTCACCGGAGCGAGGAGGTACGGGAATCTGAGATATCTTCCGGGGTCATTTGATGTCCGCTCGGCGGAGTAGATTATCATCACCTTGACCGCCTTATCGCTATCCGAGCTACAGTAGGTGTCATCGTCTATCGTTAATACCCCCACATCTCCCCTCTCTATGCGGTTTGGGGCGTCGAAGTTCGGCCTTATGGGTCCTCCCCCACCCTCTGGATACAGCTCCACGCCCATGATCTTCACCGGCGTATCCCCAACGTTCCTCACGTAGAGAATGCATCTCCCATTGCTCATGTAGCCGAGATCCACGCTTATCGAAGACTGGATCTGGGCGATGGACTCATCGGTCTCACGGGTGAACTCAAGGGAGGAGGAGAACGACCAACCAGTCGCAAGCCCCCATAACATGAGACCTAAGCAAATAGTTATACTCGCAAGTATGACTGAAGCCATTACCTCACTTATCGCGCCCCGACTCTTTCTCCACATCCAGGCTTAAAATGTGGGTCAAAATTATAAGTTTTTAGCTACGGGCCACCGCCGTGCGTATGCTGAACCATCTACCGAACTGCGCATATTCGAAGGACAATGAGGTGGACGGGTGAAGCCTGCTCGGGATCGCGTAGACCTTCGCTACTACCTCATCAGCGTCAACACAATCTTTACAAGTTAAAGCGACCTCCCTAAGCTCTCCCCTCTTAATTGGGATGCTGAGGTTAAAGCTGAGGCCAACGTTCACCGAGGAGTTTGCGGGATAGATATAAGCATCGGTTATCAATGCATCTTCCTGGCCATAGTTACGTATGAAGAGGATGCACGTTCCATCGGGCTTTATATGAATGTACTCTATCGAGAGGAGTAAATTTTGCTGGGCTATGCTCCTATCTATCTCCTGCCTATAAAGGTTGCCATACACATCGGCCATACCTCCTACAGTGAAGTAAACGGCCATCCCCACAGCGAGAATTATCATCGCTAGAAGAGCGGCCGCCGTTACCTCGCTTAATCCCCTTAAACGCCTATCTCTCAACATGAAAGACACGTTTATGCGGCTAAATAAACATGACATCGGGAGTTAGCTGGGCATGGGCTTCCCTTCAATGAACCTCCCCCTAATCGTTATCCTCTGGCCGCATCTCGGACATCTGTCGCCGTCTAGCCGATAGTAGGTTACTCGATAATGGTGGCGCGCTATGAGGACTTTTCCGCATCTAGAGCATCTCGTCTCCTCAAGCTCTGGGATGCCGACGTTACCAACATAAACGTAATTTATCCCGATGCTTTGAGCCCTCTCCCTTATCCTGAGAAGCTTTGGAAGAGAGGTTGGGGGCTCTTTCCAAGCATGCGCCGGATAATATCTGTTTATGTGGAGGGGGGTGTCTGGGCCAAGCAAGTCAATATGTTTTCCCAGAATCCACTCAACGCATTCCTCATCATCATTGAATCCGGTTACAACTAGATAGACCATCTCGACATGTCCACCCAAGTCTATGAGCTTTTTAGCGTTCCTAAAGACCTTCAAGTGGTTTATCGTTGTAAGCGCCTTACGCGCTTTCGGGCATCCTTTAATATCCACGCTATATCCATCTGCCCCAGCCTCCATAAGCTTCTCTAGAGCCCTCTCAGTGAAGTATCCATTCGTGACCAACACACCGTATAGGTTGTTCCGCCTGCCTAGCTCGAATAAGTCCAGTAGATAGTCGTATAAGGTTGCGGGTTCATTAAAGCTCGCACACAACCCCTCATCACCGACCTTAAGCGCATACTCGATAAGCCTCTCAGGTGGAGTTTTCCTCGGATCTTTTGGAAGGTTTGAGAAGCTTAGGTGATTGTTTTGACACCATGGGCAATAGAAGTTGCATCCATAGCCTGAGAAGGTTAACGCGGTGCTATTTGGCCAATAATGGAATAATGGTTTGATCTCTATCGGCCTGCTTTCAACAGCGCTCAAGACACCGTATCCTAGATGGATGAGTCTTCCAGAGAGATTTCTATAATTCTTGCAGACGCCCGTCTGACCAGGCTTGAGGACGCATCTTCTCTCACAGACTAGACATCTTACGACATTATCTTCAATCCTCTCGTAAAGCCGCGCCTGAAACTCCACAAAACGATTTACGTAATCCGGAAATAAAACGTTTTTAACGGCAGAGCGCTCTAAGCGCTGAATCTCATCCTCAAGAGGTTCTTAGAATATGGATTGCATAGAATCCTTCTTTTGCTGAGTATGTTTTGTGTAAAAAGATTTATACGGATCTGATTGATCAAAATAGCGGAAGGATATGCCACTAGAAACGGATGTCATCAAACTCGCTCGAATGGCGTTGGGCAATAGGATCAGCCGAGCATTCTTGAAGAGATTCGTCGAGAAGGGGCCTGAGGGATATAGGTCTAGGCTCGACTATATCCTTAGCATGCTCACGGATGAGTCGAAAAAGGAGCACGCATCCCTCTCATGCATGATGGACTATTACTTCTTTAAGCTCTTCGTGGGCGCCATGATAAAATTGCTCCATCTAAGTGAGGAAGAGTTTGAGGCCGGGATAAGGGATCCAAGTGTTAGGAGGGGGATCGAGCTGATCCTGCGGAGCCTCTTGACCTACGGCGTCACGGTTCCGCAGAGACTTTGCGCACCATTCCTCATAGTCTGGAACTTCACAAATGCATGTAACCTAAGGTGTAAGCACTGCTATCAAAATGCCGGGCCCAAGCCTCTTCCAAATGAGCTGACATTCAAGGAAAAGTTGAATGTCTTGAATCAGCTCGATGAGATGGAGATACCGTCGATAGCATTTAGCGGCGGCGAGCCGACGATCCACCCGGACTTCATACCGATAGTCAAGGAGGCTTCGAGGAGGGGGATCTATACGGCCGTCGCGACCAATGGATTGGCCTTCGCGAGCGAGTCCTTCACGGATAAGGCGCTGAAAGCGGGATTGAATTATGTCGAAGTGAGCTTGGACTCGACAGATCCAAAGGTTCACGACGAGTTTAGGGGGGTTAAGGGTGCTTGGGAGCTCGCGGTCAAAGGAATAAAAAATGTGGTGAAGCATGGGGGCGCGTCGACGGGGATAGCCATGACCCTGACCAAGCTCAATAAGGATCAGATAGGTGACATGGTTAGGCTTGGGGAGGAGCTTGGAGTGACTAGGGTGATCTTCTTCAACTTCATACCGACTGGAAGGGGGAAGGAGAATGTTGACCTCGACCTAACCCCAGAGGAGAGGGAGGAGGCTCTTAGATGGATCTATCGAGAATCCCGTAGGTCAAGTGTCCAAGTAGTTTCAACGGCTCCCCAGCTCGCGAGGGTTTCATGGCAGATGAGCCAGGGAGAAGATGTCTTACCAACCCACTTCGCCATTCCGAAAAGCCAAACCCTCAGAAGCTTGGCGGAGTTCATCGGCGGATGTGGAGCTGGAAGGATTTACGCAGCGATCCAGCCTGATGGAAAGGTCACCCCATGCGTCTTCATGCCGATAGTGGTTGGCGACTTGAGGAAGCAGACGTTTAAGGATATTTGGGAGAATAGCGAGGTAATGCTCAAGCTCAGAGACAAGGATCTGATCAAACCCCCGTGCGGGGAATGCCCCTATCGATATGTCTGCGGAGGATGTAGGGCTAGGGCCTACTCGTATTACGGAGATTATCTCGCCCCAGATCCAGGATGCCTCAGGGGACTGATGGTCAGCCGTGGAATGGAGGAGGAAGCCTTAGCCATCTTAGAGAGATAGTTAAATGCTTTTAATCACATCGAGACTGTTTAGCTGGGAGTTATGGGCTTAAGCCTAAAGCAGTTCCTAGCGGAGCTGGCGAAATACATCGATATCTCAAGCGAGATGCAGGTTAGCGCGGTGGATTATGCGTGTTCAAGTGGTGAGGTGATCTATGCGAAAGAGTTATCCGAGATCCTAGGACTAAGCTATAAGTAGACCCTTGACTTAATGACTAGGCTTAGGAAGAAGGGCTTGTCATTAGAGGGGGTATAGGAGTATATAGCCTAGCAGAGCGGAGACGGGAATTATGTAACCTGATAGAAAAACTCAAACCCTCTACTGAGCCTCCATTTAAGGTCATCAGATTATTATTGATCGTCGGAAGCGAATCAAGCGATAAACTTTCGCTCAAGAGGCTTATGAAGCTATCGAGGATGGAGAGAGATGAACTCATCAGGATCTTATCTGAGTGGGGGAGATTCTATGAAGGAAGTGGGGAGGAATACTTTGAATTTAGTGAGGAGAGCGAGAAGCGGTTTGGAGAGCTTGTGCGCGTCCTCGGTATAGGGCCTCTAACCCTTAGAATATTGAGGTTTCTTACGAGGGGCCGTGATCTATCATCGGTATTGATGAGGTTTCTGATAATTTATTTATCGGCCTCCATGCTAGTAATAGTCATATCTTTGGAGTGATCGCCGCATCACTTTGGATGTAGTGACCGTGATCTTCATAATACTCTTCGCATTTAAGAGGTAACTCATCCCAAAATATCCTTAATTTCTCTTATCACATCCTCCACATCTATCAATATTAGTCCAAGATTGGCATCAGGCTTTATCAACAATATTAGTGATGATTTCTTTCCAGGGCATATCAGCGCTCCACCATTTTCAGAGAGCATTATCAGCCGAGTTAAGTTTCCGAATTCTACCTGTTGAGACGCCCTCTCAGCGATGCTCACAAGAGCTGCGAATGCCGCTGAAACGAGGTCTTTATCCATACTCTTCGGGATCTCTCCTACTAGCATGAGCCCCTCATTGCTCACTATCGCCGCCCCCACAATATCTTGGTTCATCTCAGAAAGCCTCCTCAAAGCCTCAGCGACCTTGTCTATGTTAATCGGCGACAACTTTCTCCATCTTATAAGCTATCCGAACTTCATATATGTGCATTTCTAAATCTGATGGCCTCTATAGGGCAGTTTGCTTGGGTCTTAGTCGATCTCTAGGAGCTTGATGTAGATCTCCTTGAGCCTCTTATATCTCACATCATCTATCTTTCTCTCAAGCCTAAGCCTATCCAGCTTCTCCATCAACTCCTCAAATACCAGCTTACAGATGCTGGCGACCGCCGGATTTCTCCCATCTAGTCTTGGATCTTCAGGGCGCTCAACCTTAACTCTGTTAAGGCTCCCTATCCTGCGGCGTCGATGTAGCAGATGCTTAATTACCTGCTCGGAGCTTAGATGACCTCCGTTACTCAGTATGGAGTATAGTTCTGAGGCTATGTCCACGACCTCTTCACCAAAATAGTTATATCCCCCTAGGCTGACTGCTGGAAATATGGGTATATTGAGCACAGGCTTATAGCTCTCCTTATATAATTCCGATATCGAGTATACGATCACCTTCAAGGTATCATGTCTTCTCGCAAGGTTTGATCTTAACCTTATCTTAAGCTCGGTGAGGATCGCTCCGAGATATCTTCGGGAGCTGAGCTTCACTCCACCGTTCAACTCTCTGATTAATCCATCGAGAATCGCCGCTATAATACAGGACAGGTCATCTTCCGCTAGGAAGAATATTATATGCTTCCCCATCCCTTGAATGTGACGGCCATGCGTGAGTTTAAAGCTTCCCCTACCTAGCCAGATCCACGATATAAGCGGATTATTTTCAGGTATTCGGTCTGGGAATCTCTAACTCTCTTTAAGCTTTATGAACCCCTCCGAGACCTCTATCTTACCCTCGCTTCTCAGCTTCAATAAGGCTTTCACGATAAGATCCTTTGGAATGGATGCCTTAGTGAATATCTGCCAATATGGGATCGAGCCATCACTCATCGATAAAAGTTCCATCACATAGTTTACAGCGTCCTCCACTCTCTTGGCCTCAACTCCTTCCACGGGCTTCCTGACAGGCGGGGGGACTTTTCGGACTGGAAACCAAGACGCTAGAACCTCTCCCTTGAACCCGATTGATGGAGCTGCGGCGACGACCTTTATCCCATGTTCTTCGAGGAACTTCTCTGGATCTGTGTAGTATGAGTAGATCACGTTCGCGACATCCTTCAACTCGATTACATTGTTTCTCATCATCCACTCTAACACCGCCTTCCTCCTCCAAAGCTCTTCCAAGACATCTTCCTTTGATTTCCCAAGCCTCAACGCTATCCTGTCGAGTATTATGCTCGCTGGAAAATCTGTTCTAAATGTGTCGCTTAGAGGATCCCACTCAGCTATAGTGATATACCTCCCATAATCCGCCACCTCCCAGATAGACCTAACCCTCCTGCCAAACATTCTACCCTTAAACGGCTTTGGGAGGTAGACTCTTTCAATTAATATTAGGGCGTCGAGAAGGGAAATGTGGCTTGGAGGAATATTCATCGGAGGGCTTACGAGCCTCTTGATGGCAGACTCGACGTTCTCGGCGTGGATTGTAGAGATACCGCTGTGGCCCGTTGCGATCGACTGAAATAGGACGAACGCCTCCTCTCCTCTCACCTCACCAACTATTAGATAGTCTGGCCTATATCTCAGGCTTGTCCTCACTAGGTCAAACAGCGTTATCTGGCCGGTCTTCATGGTTCCGAGCCCATAGCTTTCACGGGTTACGAATCTCACCCAGTTCTCGGTTGGGAGGTTTAGCTCAGCCGTCTCCTCGCATGTGACTATCTTCATCCTAGGCTTAATGAAGCAGGCCAACGCGTTTAGAAGGGTCGTCTTTCCGCTTCCGGCGGGTCCGGCTATCATTATGTTTGCCTTATGCTCCAAGAGTATCCAGAAGTATGCCGCCATTTCAGGGCTCATCAAGTTGCTCTCAAGGAGCTCGATTATGCTGAACGGCTTCTCCCTGAACTTCCTTATCGTGAAGGTGCTCCCCCTCGGCGACACCTCCTCCCTGAAGGTCGCGGCGAGCCTATGCTTTCCATAGATCATGGCGTCGAGGATCGGGAAAGCCGTTGAGACATGTTTACCGGATTTGTGGGCGAGCTGTATTATGAAGTCGTCTAAGACCTCCCTATCCGTGAACATTATGTTCGTGGGCATGCTCTCATAGTCCCTATGCCAGACATAGACTGGGACATCTACGCCATCGCATGATATGTCCTCAATCCTATAGTCTTCCATTATGACGTTAAGGGGGCCGAATCCCATCATATCCCTCTCAAGATGATAAAAGAGCTTATCCTTCGAGTCCTCAGAGATCTGGCCGAAAGCCCTCCTATACTTCTTCAACAGTTTATCCGCCGACTCGATCAAAAGCTTCTTCACATCCTCTTCTTCCCCGGGCTTTGGGGGCTCGAGCTCCTTTGAGAGCATATCCTTCAACATTTCTAGAGCTTTTATCTCATGAGGTTCGAGCTGAACCTCTTTGACGAAGTATGTCGGTTCAGGGGTTGTGCCCGGAGGAGTTGCGATCACAACCTCAGCATAACCCTCCCGTATCGGATAGCTGTCTATGATTTTGTAGTCTTCTGGAAGCGGCTTGACCTCGATCCCCTTCCAGAAGAGCTCGTATTCCTCTTCCTCCTTCTTAGACCTCTTTTTCTTACCCAAAGCCCCCTACCCACAACTTTATTGCCTCCAAGGGGGTAATATATCCTTCTCTGAAGCATTTAGATGGAGTTGCCGAGAGCATATGCAAAGCTTTCCGAGGCTGAGAGAATCCTTCGTCTTAGGACTAGGAGGAGTGAGAGCGGATAAGCTGTTAAAGATGCTAGAAGCCATGGGGGAGGGCTTGTGGCCAAGGTCTCTAAGCACCTTATGATGAGAAGTGGGAGATCTAAGATGATCGAGCCAGCCATGGGAATCGCCGCGTAGAGGAGAGCGAGGTGGGAGAGAGCGGTCGCGGGCTTCCTAGATCTCAGGGCCATGAGCATGGAGATCGTCATGGAGGCTATGGAGGTTGTTAAGGCGAGAAGGAGGTCTAAGACCATAAATGGATTCTCGTCGATCATCATATTCATCAAGCCATAGAAGACTGTTGCGAAGGATACTGAGACTATTATATACGATGAAAGCATTCCATCAAGATAATTTCTCAACCCATTTGAGGATGATGCCGGAGACCAAAGATTCACCCTCTCCACAATATTCCAGTTTATGGTCAAGAGCGCTGGAATGAGCGGTATGTAGAGGGCTGTGAGAATGGTTGACGCCAACTCGGGTCTTAACGAGCTCCAAGCAATCTTAGATAAGCTCATATTTGCGATGATGAAAACGGCTAGAAGAGCGCCGAGGCTCCCGTCCCTACAGATCTTCACTAGATGAAACTTGATGAGATAGAGGTGGAGGGAGCCCCTGCTGAAATCCAGCTTGAGGTATGGGAGTCTCGTCCAACGTGAACTCGGCTCCATGAAACCCGTGGTTAGGACAGGGTTCACATCCGAGAATACCTTAATTCTCAGAGCTTGTAGATATAGTCCCAAGACCGCGGCGAGCCATATCGTCAGAAGTGGGAGGTCTAGAGCTTTCTGTGCGCCGACTGCGAGCCTTGCAAGGATCTCCGATGGATGGAGGGTGGCCATGAGTTTGACTCGAATGTTAAGCATGTTTAAGATGATTGGCATGAGCATGAGCGCTATCAAGATCCAGCCCGAGATCCTTGCAGCCCTCCTATATCCCCTCACACTCAATACTCCGAGGCCATGAGCTATGATCGCCGCCATCAAGATCGAGATCTCGTAGACTACGAGGAATGCGAAAATATATTGCTCATCTGTATACGGTAATGTTGCGATGAACATGGAGATGGCTGGAGTAAGCATCACATGAGGAATATTAGTTGGAAGATCAGGTCGGCGATGAGATATGTCGACGGCTTAATGGGAGGTGGTAAAATGAAGTCCACCTCGGATTTCAGCGCCGTGATACCCCCTTCATTCCGAGATAGGTTTCGAACATGAAGAACGCCGAGAATATGAATGTGACCGTCGTGATTATTCTGGGGAGATCCCCGATCCCCGTGATCCCGTAAAGGCTCCTCATCAAGGCAGCGGCTCCAGCGACTGAGAACATCATCAATAGATAGGTTATGATCATCGAGATTCTGGCGGATGATGATGCTCGTAGAGTCCCATAGTATTGTTTTAGTTTGAGAGCGAGGATCGATTTCATCACGCAGCTCAAGTCTCCTTATCTCCTATTGACGAGCTTGATGAATGCTTCTTCCAAGCTGTTCACATTGACCACCTGCTTTACGGATCTCACGTCACCACCTATGATCTTCCTCCCGCTATACATTATCGTCACGGTGTCGCAGAATCTCTCAGCCATGTCAAGCATGTGGGTGCTGATGAGAGCTGCCCCTCCATCCTCGACGACCCGCTTGACCATCGACTTGACCTCTAGCTGGCCCTCCGGATCGAGCCCTAGAAATGGCTCGTCGAGGATCAAGATCTTAGGCTTATGGATGAAGGCTGAGACCACGGCCACCCTCGGCTTAGCCTCTTGAGGTTTGACTGATCTAATCCTCGCTAAGTATCCGAGGAACTCCTCGACAGTCAAGTATTCTGGGAGCGCGGGATCTTCGGGCAGATAGCCTATCAAGGACTTATAACTTCCAGATGTTGTTGTCTCAACGCCGTTCACTAAGATCTCGCCTCTATCCGGCCTCAGCAATCCAACGATACATTTGACGACTGTCGTCTTCCCAGCGCCGTTGGGTCCTAATAGCCCGTGGATCTCTTCAACCCCTATTGAGAGGCTTAGATCCGCTACAGCTAGGGTCTCTCCGTAGCTCTTCCAAAGCCTTTCGACCTTAACTAACTCTGCCACGAGATATTCCCCAGCTATATAAGATGAAAATCTACCGTTTAGACCTAGCTAGAAAGAGATATAAGCCGCGCGGAGACCTTTTTTTAACGTGAACGGCTTAATCCCAGACCTCTTTGCAATAGTCACGAGCCCATTCGTCACCTTCACAATCTTAATGGTGGTGTTAATAATCTCGATCACAGCTCTGATAGTCTCACTCCTCACGGTTAAGAGGTTTTCCGAGCTCCTCTCACGAGAAGTTAGGATGGTTGAGAGAGCTCCGGAGAGAGGAGTTAAGGAAGTAATTAGGGAAGTGGGTAAGGAGGCCGCTAAGGTCGAGTCCAAGGAGACTCGAGAGGAGGCCGAGGTGATTAAGATCTCAGGCGGATTTGAATCTCTAGGCGATCTGGCCACCCTAACAGGAATGGATTCGATCTTCCTCTTCAACCTCTCCGGCCTACCGGTGGACTCATATAACGTGAAGGAGGAGAAGCGCGTCGCGGCGTCTCTCGCGGATTTCATCCTAACCTTGAGAAGGCTTGGATTTCCGGTGGACACCATTATACTTAAAAATGGGCTGAAGGCTCTACTCCTAACCGTTAAAAAGGTTGGAGATATGGAGGTCTGCGCCCTGATGGTTGGAAAACCCAACGTTGAGGTGGATGTCAATGAAATTAGGGAACTCCTCCAAGCATATATATCAGACTTAATTAAGGGGAAGGGGGAGTGATGTCAACCATCTATGAGACCTTCAATATGCTTATAGAGAATATCATGGTCAGCTGTAGGGGTTGGCTCGACGCAATAGCAGTAGTCTCCGAGGATGGAACCCCGATAGCATATAATGCGAATATAGATTTTAAGCCCGAGTTTATCGCAGCTGCCACCGCGGCGATAGGTGGGGCGGTATCCGCTGTCATCGAGCTATTGAACGCAAAGTCTTATGATAAGGTGGATATCCAGCTTCAGGACAAGAGGTATTTGCTGATCCGGAGCTATAAGTCGCACTATGTAGTTGGGTTAACGAAGCCGAACCCAAATCTCGGATTCATAAACCTGATCTTAGAGGCATATCTCTCAGGGAGATCATGAGATCATATAAGATCCTCGTGACCGGGCCATTTAACGCTGGAAAGACCACCTTTGTGAGGACTCTATGTAGGGAGCATCTCGACACGGAGAAAAGACCATTCAGGAAGACGATAAAATCCGTGACCACGGTCGCCCTAGACTTCGGAGTTGTGAGGGTGGGTGAAGATAAGTATGCGAGGCTATTTGGAACTCCGGGCCAGGAAAGGTTCTCATTTCTGTGGAGATCCCTCTCATTAGGGATGGATGGATACATCTTGATGGTGGACTCCGGAGACCTTGAAAGCGTTAGGAAGGCTGAAAAGATCTATGAATTCTTTAGGAGGCTAGCTCCAAGAACCCGCATGTGATCGCCGTCAATAAGTATGATAAGCCTGGATTTAAGATGGGTTGTGAGGACGTAAGAAAGCTGCTGGAAGTCCCCCCGACGATCCCGGTGAAAGCGACGATAGCGATCAACTACAATAGCGCATTAAGTCTGATCGATACACTGTTAAAGCTTATTGAGGAGAAAAACATGATGGCTTTGAGGGAGGAGGTCTAATGGGAATAGTTGATAGCTTAGCCGGATTCTCATACTCAAACTTCAAAGGGCTTGGATCATTGATCTTGAGGATATTTCCTCAGATCGCGGTAAAGCTTGAGAGCGCTGGAATAAGGATTCACCCAGAAGCTTATGCATCCGTGGTCGCGGCGATCACCCTTATAAGTGCCATAATTTGTATCCCATCGGCAGTCATCACATATCTTCTAACCCAAAGCATCATCTATCCGATAATCGCGGGCATAATTCCATTATTCATCCTATTGATGGGCATAGCTTATCCATATGGGGAAGCCGCGTCGAAAGCCTCGGTTCTTGAGAGCGAGGTCCCCTACGCAGCAACCTATCTCGCGGTCATGGCGACGGGTGGAATACCTCCCTACGTCAGCTTAAAGAGGATCGCGAGAAGCGGGCTTATGCCCAATCTAGCTAGGGCTGCTAGAATGGCTGAGATACAGGTCTCCGCAACCGGATTAGATCCCATTACAGCAATAGAGAATATGGCCAAGGGCATTCCATCGAAGGAGTATAGAGACCTGTTGATGGGCTATGCCTCAACCCTTAGGAGCGGTGGAGATGTCGTCCACTATCTTATCAGGAAGACTGAGATGATCTTCGAGGCTAGGACGAATAAGATGAGAATCGTTGGAGAGAGGATGGGGATGCTGATGGAGGCCTATGCCGCGACCGTGATGATGCTATCCTTAGTAGTCTACATAATATACATAGTGTCTAGGGCGATGCCAACCCAATACATGATCCTCCCACCAGGCCAATTCGTCATAATAGCTTATCTTATAATGCCAATGCTCGCATCGATCTTCCTCTATCTAGCCGATATTAGCCAGCCGAAGTATCCGCTAACAGATACCAGGCCATATAAGGCGTTTATAGCGAGCATCCCAATAGCGATGTTCTTCCTAGCGTTATTCGTCGCGCCATTTTATATCGTCCAGCTTAAGGTGATCCCGCCCTTCAACTTAACGAGCAACCTCCTAGTTAGGTTTAGGGAGGTTCTGGGTCTCGAGAGGGGATATGAAGTATCGATAGCCCTATGTCTATTCTTCATAGTCCTCTTCACTCCTGGGGCGGTCGCGTGGGAAAAATATGGTAAGGAGAATTACTCGATCTTGCACGGCTTAACACTCTTCACCAGAGACTTGACTGAGACTAGGAAGACTGGGATGAGCCCTGAGAGGTGCATCATGACCCTGGCCGAGAGGGGGGAGAAGGCATACAGCGGATTCACAAAGCATCTGAAGATAATTGCGAGGCAGATTGGGTGGGGTCTCTCCCTCAGGAGGATCTACCAAGACTTTGAGAAGAGGGTGTATGGATGGTTGGCGAGGGCCGGGGTCTTCATAATGATAGACGCGATAGATGTTGGCGGGGGAGCTCCCGAGACCTTCGATGTCCTTGCCTCCTTCATGGAGGACCTAGAGGAGATGGAGAGGAATAAGCGTGCAACCCTCAGGCCGCTTCTACTGATCCCATATATGACGGCGATAATCTTGGTTACGGTCATGGTGATCATGATCTCCTTCATGAAGAGCCTCTTGAGGCTCGCGAGGGTGTATATATCGGTTCCAGAGTTCGTTCACCTATTCCTCCCACCAGTCGTCTTGATAGCGGTTATAAGCGGGCTTGTCGCTGGAAAGATCTCGGATGGAACGGTGGCGGCGGGCTTCAAGCACGCGGTTATAATGGCCGTGATGACCCTGGTGGCGATCTGGCTCTCCGGGACCCTCGGCATACAGCTAGTCACACCTCTCCCAACCACGTAGACCACGCTCTAAAGCCGAGATATTCTTGTCACGTCAGGCTAACCATTGCATAGCATCCATTGCCCGAGCTCGTCCCCATCAAGATCTCCCCCTCACTCCATCTTGATGGATTCAAGCTTATGGTTATGTTAAGGATTTCCCTCGGCTTAACTTGATTGGGCTACTAGTTATGTCTGGATGTATGGATATGACCGAGCCTCCGATCAGGGATGAGATGGGGATCTTGTTTAGGCAGAGATCGGTTATGGAGATCGTCTTGCTCCCAAGATTCTTGATGATCAAGACTATGCTTGGATCTCCACGGTGGGCTGAGGACGCTATAACCTCAACCCTAGTATAATGCTTGGAGAAGCTCATGACGAGGTGAGAGACAGCTATAGCTAGGGTGATTGAGATGGCAAAGATGATCACCGTTGAGACCAGCTTGCTTATCCCGCTCACATCAATACAACACAGATATATCCTGCCTAGGGTAATTAAGTGTTGATTCGAGAGCCTCTCATGATCTCGTGGTCATGCGGTTCGGCTTGAAGGCGAATAGGAAAGATATTTATCGGAGCTGAAATAATCGTTAGATGGACGTGAGGAAGAGTAGTTTGGGTATAAGCCCGGTTGTGGCGACGGTTATCCTAGTGGCGATAGCTATAGTGATAGCGATTGCGGTGGCGTTCTGGGTATCAGGACTAGTAGGAGTATTCACAAGATTTGAAAAAATCGAGATAACATCAGTATATGCTACACCAACAGAAACCCCGAATCAATACAATATAACTATCAGAGCTAAGAACACTGGATCGACCCCGGCAACAATCGACCAATTGCTTCTAAACGGTGTGCCGATCTGTGAGCTCACAGCTAGCGGATGGGATTCAACGAATAACACGCCTACAGGATTTACAGTCGATGACTGCGGTAGTCCTTCAGCAACAGCGCTTAACCCTGGAGATACCACGGAAGTTACCATAAGAGTTACTGCTCCATCCGCTGGAATCACAGTTGAAGTCGCCTTACGTAGCGCCAGCGGAAAATTATATCCATATAGCGTATTTCTGTCTTAACGTCCTCCAAGCCAGCTTTCATGACGTTCTTTTTTAAACCGACGTTCCTATGACTGATACTATTCTTATGGCAGCTACTAAGCATTTCTAGATGAGGTCTAGCTATGTTTAAGAAATTCACCTCATAATGATCAAGCTGAATCTTGCCCCAATCATCTGATCGATGTCTATAATATTATTTTTGCTTGGGTTGGTCCTATGATCCCCACCTTGAAGTGTAGTTCTTCTGGATTCTGCTCGATAGGTATCTGGAAGAATATGTGGCCCTCATAATAGGTTATGCCCCAATTCAAGAATACCTCTAAGGCTGGCCGGTCTCGATCTCTATCCTCTTTCCTAAACACTTCATATATCTTTCCAAATCCTTCTCCCGACTATGTAGAGCTCGACGGGAGCGTCCCAAGGCAGTCCATAGGAATCGATCGCCTCTCCAAGGTCTCAACATAAAGCCTCTTCTTATCTCCAAGGATCTCCTTGGCTACTATTAGGATGTCTATATCGCTGAAGACCGCGCCTTCCCCTCCGCAACCCCTCCAGTCACATAGACCCTCACATCGGCCAGAATGTCCTCGGCGGCCTTCGCCACTTTCAACGCATACTCCCTTCACCTTCTCAAGTGCTCAAAGTGATATCTAACTCGGTTAGACAACCTTAACTACCTCATCGGCGACATATTTCCCGCTTAAATTCATTAGAGCATGACCATCGATCTCTATTAGATCTTTCCCGATCATCCGAGAATTCATCTTAACGTGGATTTCACGTATAGAATTAGCTTGATTGAGATTATGAGCACGGCGGCCACCACACCTACGATCACGACATACTTCAAAATGGTTCCCATGTCTCCAAATCCGACCACATTCATCCTAGCCTCCACACTCTCACCTGGTCTTGTATAAATCCTTTTCTCATCTGATCCATACTTCACATGGATCATGTAGGTCGGGAGCTTCAGTAACCTCTTAAAATATGCCGTGCCATCTGCTCCCGTAATTGATTTTTGGATGGGGACTAATCCATAGAATACGCTGACCTCTGCGCCGCTGAGTGGGTTCCTAAGCAAGTCCACCACCCTCACCTTCAGCCAAGCTCCCTCCACCCTCACGACCACCTCATCTCCCCTGAAGGTCTCATTGAACATCTTTATCGGGATCGGAGTATATGGATAGTTTATCTTGATGGTGTAGTTTGAGAATATCATGTCCTTGAAGACTACGTTTCCATCCTCATCCGTTAGACCATTAAATCTCCTCCCATGAACCCTATCATACACCTCTATCCTACATCTCTCAATAGGGCTTCCATCACTCCAAGCAACCCTTAACCTCATATCTGAGACAGGCAAGGTGACCTCCTCCAGCTCAGCCATCTCCGAGCAATTCATCTTTAACTCCCTTAACCTCACTCCATCGAGTGTGTAGATCGCTAAATCGCATGAACCCTCGGGAACATACTCCACGCTAAACGACTTAACGGGATTGTCCATGGTTATGTTTATGCCAGCTGGGGCTGTGAAGTTCAAAAGACATAGATGACCCTTACCAGAGTTCGTCAGGAACTTCAGGTTTATGTCATAGATCCTCGTCCTAATATCTTCCTCAACGCTTCCAGCTACATCTATCCAACCCTCATAGACCGTTAAATTCCTCCACTCGACCTCGATCCTATACCTTCCCTCTGGAACTCCCTTAAACCAAGCCAAGCCATCTTCACCCGCCATTAGACTTGTTGGCCCAAGCTTGGTGTATGCGTTCTTTAGGGGCTTCGAGGAGTTACTCAATATCCTCAACTTAATCGAATGGATCGGGAGGATCAACCTCGACCTCCTCCCCGGCTCATAATCTCCCTCCGCTTCAACGCACCTCTTAAATAGGCTCGAGCAGTTCACGGCCTTAACATGATACTGTGTTATTGGGAGCTGCCTTATGATCAAGGTTCCATTCTTGCTATAGATGTCTTTGAAGTTTAATTCAGGGTTTGGACCCATGACCGTGTAGTTTGCTCCCACAGACCCACCATCTGTATCGGTTGCTTGAATTATTAGGTCGTCGACTGGCAGTTTTAGGTTGTAGATTTCTGCTTGGCTGGTCACCACGGGCTGTATCGTTGGATGATAGCCGACCCAGAGCCATTCATCGAAGACCTTCACGCCCTTCCAATATATCTGCGCGGTGTGGTTTCCCTCTGGGACGAGCTCATAGATCGCGGTGCCATTCTCCGCAGACTTCTCGAATCCGTCGAAGACCACCTTCGCCCCCTTTAGAGCTCTACCCTTTCTATCGAGCGGGTTTATCCTTATGTTGAATAGATTCGTCTTGACGGTTCCCGAGGATGCGAGGTCGTAGGCTGTCGGCTGCCCAACATAGATGTAGTCGTGCTCCTGCCTATAGCTGCTATTCCAGTAGATCTTAAGATCATATCTTCCCTCGAGAAGCCTCCATATCCTTATCGTCCCATTCTCAGGGGTCACATATTCTCTAACCCTATAGTAGTGAACTAGTTGTCTGATCACGACCCTCGCTCCACCCAATTTGTGGACGCCGTCGAAGTCTGTTATCGTCAGGTTGAACGATCTATAGGGCTGGATCTCGAAGGGCCCCCCAACCGGAAACTTCTCAAGAGTGTATTCGATCCATCCCGGGTAATCCACCCTTATGTCGAGGTATGGTCTCTTGAGCCGTTCATCCGGCTCTATCCACTCAGGTATGAATATCCTCGCCGAAACTATTACGCTGGATTCGGGAGACGTACCATTCAAGACGTATTGGACTGGATCATATGCTTTTAAGACTCGATTCACTTGAGCCTTGAATCCCGCGGCCTCTCTACCCCCATACCTCGACCAGTCGAACCAAAATCTAACCCAGAGTATTTTGATAGATCTGCCTGAGCATACTCCATATAGATGCACGTCTGCTTCATGGTAGATCGCTCCTCCATATCCCCAAGACCTCTTGATATCGATAGAATAGCCTCTTATCAGACTCATGTTTTTCATGTCTTCAGCCCTTCGCTCGATCGCCTCAAGATCATCTCTCAAGATCTTATCGAAATGTCCCTCCCAGCTTATCCGCTGAGTGCAGTCGTAGTTCGTGATATTCGCCTGTAGTGTTCCCCACTCGCCCATGTAGAAGTCTGAGGGGAGGAAGTAGGCTTTGAAGTTCCATGTAGGTTGGGCGCGAACATCATTCATGAAGTAGATTGTGGAGATCATCAATAAGGTTAGGATGAGTATCGTTCTGAACTTTTCCATCCTCCATAACTTCCTAACACAAGTCTATAAACTTTCTTAGACCCTCGGCCTCAATCCACCCAGCTTTCTCATCCTCGCATACTCATTCAACCTCCTATAGACTTGGGCATGCGGTGCTCCATTGATTATTGATATCACGGCCTCTTCCGCGGCTCTTACATCCTCTTCGCTTCCTATGATCGCCACCGTGTCTCCATAGATCGAGATGCATGTGTGGGTTGTCTCCTCCATTATCCTCCTCGTCTTTCCGCCGCTTCCTATCAGCCTCGCCCTAACCCTTATCAAGTTGTTTCTGCTGGGCTTCACGTAGTCAGCTATGTCTACTATGCTCAAGATTATCCCGTCCTCGAAGAGCTTAAACGCCTTCTCAGGTGAGAAGCCCCTCCCAATCGCCTCGACGACATCTCTGGCCTTGAATAAGGCGACCGGGTCTCCACCCTCCTCCGGAGGCTTCTTGAGCTCTATCCTCACGCTCCCGCTCTCGCTATCTATGGTCAACTTAACCCCAAGCTCATCCTCTATCCTCCTCTTAACAGATCCCTTAGGCCCTATTAGAACGCCTATCCTCTCACGCGGGATGTTGACCGCGAAGAACGCCATGACCTCTACCCTGTCATAGGTCTTCGAGCAAATTATTAAGTTAACCTCCTACCCTCTCATCCACACCACCTCAGAACTATAGTGTAAATCTAAGCCCCTTCTCGTCTCCAGTAATGTCGAAGTCTGGTGAGAAAGGCTTATCGGCTATCCGATAAACCCATCCAAGCTTTGTTTCCTCGATCTTCTTGGCGATCTCTATGAGGCAGTCTATCGAGATTCCCCACATACTACTTCAGCTCAAATACATCTATTCTTAGGTTGAGTTGTTTGTTCTCATGAACCTTGATCTTATCAAATAATGATCCCCTCTCCTTTAGAGCCTCTGTGACGGTCCTCTTAACCCTGTTAAGCTCCTCATCCGAGCCCTCGAGGTATTTGGCTTGGATATACCCATTTTCGGTCATGCCTCAAACCTTTTTATCCGGGTTGATGGATTTATGGGCTGGAGGCTTGAAGATGCTTAAGGGCGGTGTCGATGGTCGGCAGGGAGGGCAGATGGCCGCCTAGACTCAGGGATCTACGAGCGACTTTAAGGAAGTTGATAACTATAATGCATGGGCTGGAGCCTCTCGGGTCTAGGCGGG
>Ga0190366_1000057_pt1 | contig 21106 bp, 19 predicted proteins | sample 487218910_MG_FD_169990 | JGI IMG/M metagenome (GOLD analysis project Ga0190366, IMG submission 169990) | Hydrothermal vent microbial mat bacterial communities from Southern Trench, Guaymas Basin, Mexico - 4872-18-9-10_MG | ecosystem: Environmental > Aquatic > Marine > Hydrothermal vents >...
GACTATTTAAATATTAATTGATTCTAAGAACCGGAGACTAAGGATCTGGCCAGAGAAGTAGATTCTATTATCCTTGACGACGTAAAATATATGAAGATGTTAACGTGAATTCTAGACATATCATCAAGGAGATCAAGGAGAAGTATTATCCGTATCACATGAGAAGAATTTAGTTTATCCATAGAACCTTTCGAGTCAGAGGTCCCGGGTTCAAATCCCGGCCGGTCCATTTTCTTCTTTTCCTTGTTATTATGTATGCTATTATTAGTAAGTATTGTTGTATTGTTAGTGTTAGGCTGTATATTGTGTAGAATTTTGTGTCGAATATCATTAGTGTTAGTTTATCTATTAGTTGTATTAGTTGTTGGTTTGGTTGTTTGATGTGAGCATGTAGCCACCAGCTTGTTGGGAATGCTATTGGCCATAGTGCTATTGTTAATATTGTTGCTATGGCTATTGCTTTTATTACCTTGTTATTTGTCGCTATAGCTATTATTATTGCCATTGCAATTGTTGGTACTAAGTATTGATGGTTTACTCTCCAGTAAGTTGCTGTGTATATAATATATGCTATTGCAGCAACTATTACTGGGTTAAGCCTTTGTTTTACCATCCTGATCATTAGTACTGTCATGAGCATAGCTGATGGTATGTACCAGTATCTTATAGCCCACAGCATATCATAACCGTATTCTTCATGGAGATATGTTGCTAAGCTAGATATTCCATTAAAGCTATAGACTATTGGATAAGTGTATCCTGGTTTAGAAGATAATGAAATTGCCTCTATAAAGATCTTAAATGAGTTAGGACATCCAATAAAGAATGGAACAAGAAAAATGACAGCTGGTACTAATAAACCTGTTAAATACCTGGTAAAATCCCTCCAATATCTCTGCAACAACATGTATAGAATAAGTACCAGAGCAGGGTAAAGGAATGTATGTTTAGTAAGCAGTGTTAGTGACAGGAATATACCAGATACAAATGGTCTTTTATTGAGAAACAATAGCGATGCTAAGAAGAAAGTAAGTGCAATCTGATCAAACATTCCATATATTGATGATATATAGATCGTCATGGGGTTAAGAAAATAAAGTGTAAAACCAATGAAAGGCCATAAGCCATATTTGAATCTGCGAAGAAACATATAGAGAAGAAGTGCAGATATTATATCGAATAATATAAGTACAGTTTTAACTCCAACAATCCAATCCATAGGAGTATATACGTAGTAGGTACTACCATGCCATCCAAATTCAATACCGGATCTTACAAATAATCTAATGAATGATATAATAAAGACCCATATAGGACCATATACATAAGGCCATGGGTAAGCCCATTTTTCTGAAATCCAATGACTCTCATCGGCATACTTATAGAAGCATAAACCATGTCTAAGAAATGTATCTGCAAAACCTGCAAATTGAGGTATATCTGAGCCCGTGGAATAAGGCGCTATACATATTCTGAGAAATATTCCAATAATTAATACTGTAAGTAATAGTATTCGTTTCCTATAGATTCTTTTCGATAATGAGGATATATGTTTCACAGATACCCTCCGATAAATTATTTAATTTTAAGTCTTAGATATACCTCTTCACTCGGAGATATACACGTTATCCTTTGAATCTTTTCAGGATCAGTTATTATGAGTTCGCCTTCCCTAACGAGTATAGAGTATTCTTCAACAGATAATATATTATGGAGATCGCTAAGATCTATTTCACGTAAAACATGGCAAGCTGCAATAAAAGCTATATGATGTCTAGGTATAGGTTGGTCGGTCTCATGGATCTTACAAAAATATATAGTAACTCTATCTCCCAACTTTCTTCACCTTAGGCTTAATCTTCTTAGGTACAAGGCCTTTAATTAAACCAACAGCATATACTATGGACTCCGGCCTCACTGGACAGCCTGGGACATAATAAACTCCATCAACTTCAATACCTCTTTCCTTAAGGATCTTTAAGAGTTCAGGTACTCCTCCAATCACTGAATAACTACTATGCCAAATATTACCTCCACAAGCACATGATCCAAGGGCAATTATTATCCTTGGACGAGGCATAGCCTCAATAGCCCTCAATACTTTAGGAAGAGATTCTAGAGTTATAGGTCCTGTCAATAAAGCTGCATCAGCATGACGCGGACTAACAACTAGTTTAACCCCGAACCGCTCAGCATCATGATAGGGAGTGAGTACATCTAAAACCTCAATATCACAACCGTTACAACTACCAGTATTAAGATGAAAAACCCATATACTCTTTCCTAGAAACTTGGGCTTACCCAACTCTACCACCAAATCTATTTTCAATAGCTTTTAGAAATCTATTCCTTCTACAATCTGGATCTAAATCCACATAGTTCTCTACAAGAGGACTTTTAGTAACTACGTAATCACCCATTCTTTTAGTAGAGAATAGTTTTCCACATTCTCTGCATCTATTTGGCTCATGAACTATTATATCATATAAATCACTGATATCATTTGTTGCAAGCTCGAATTCGCGGGTGCCCTTGATGGCACCAGTAGGACATACATCAATACATCTCCAACAGAAAATACAGCGTCCAACAAAATAGCGTAGAGATACGTATCCATCGCGAGTATTTATTAACTCTAAAGCATTAGGTGGACACGCGTTAACGCATGCGCCACAACCAATACATTTAGTCTCATCAATATCTATTTTACCACGGAAATCACTAGTTACAAGAGGCTCTTCATAAGGATAGCGGCGTGTAACTCTTCCACTGCGGCCAGCAATTACTAAAGCTCGGAGAAAACCTAGTCTAGATCTCCGCATATCCTTCAGGCTCATAACATATCATCTCCAACGATACAATATCGGATCTAACCTCTTTTTATATCCATTTTTATCTACTATAAATACACGATCAGTGCATGAAAAACATGGATCAATACTAGCTATTGTGAGGGGGGCATCAGCTAAAGGCTGATCGCGAAGCATTACACGGAGAGCAGGTATATTCTGATATGTAGGAGCACGGACCTTCCAACGATAGGGTTTTCCACGGCCAGTTATAACGAAATGTATATCCTCACCACGTGGGGCTTCAACAACGGATACGGCCATACGTCCTTCAGGTATATCAAATTCTTCAATCATTATGGGTCCTTGAGGCAATTGATCAAGTAATTGTCTTATAATTGATATACTTTCATAAACTTCATCAACACGTACAAGAAACCTTGACAAATTATCGCCATCGTCATATACTGGTACATTAAAGTCTACATAACTATAAGCTGCATATGGCAAATCACGTCTTACATCACGATCTAGCCCTGAACCTCTAGCTGTTGGTCCTACAACAGATAGTTTACGTGCATCTTCTCTAGGTAATATACCCGTTCCCTTAAGTCTCTTCATGATCTGTGGTACATCAACCATTGTCTTAACTAATTCCGTGAATTCTTTTTCAACAATTTTTAATACATCAAGTACCCTCTGCTTCTTTTCCTCATTAATATCCTTGCGTACTCCGCCAATCAAGTTAATACCGTAAGTCTTACGGCTACCAGTAAGCATTTCAGCAATAATCATTACATGTTCACGTATCCTCCATGTATGCATAAAGCCGGTGTCATAGCCTAATAAATGCACCGCCACGCCTATCCACAATAAATGACTATGTATTCTCTCAACCTCTAATACAATACTACGTATAAACTTAGCACGTTCAGGGATCTCTATACCAGCTGCCTTCTCTATAGCTTGAGCATAACATACACTATGTTCAAAACCACATATACCACATATACGCTCGGCAACAAAGTTTACCTGCTGATAAGTAAGTTTAGACTCACCAAGTTTTTCAATGCCTCGATGGACATGGAAGCCTCGATAACGTACATCAACGACACGTTCTCCTTCAACATAAAGCTCGAAATACTCTGGCTCATGAAGAGCTGGATGATATGGGCCTATAGGTATAGCTACACCAGCAGAAGTCCTATCCCAGAACCCAACCTTCTCACTCGAAATAATAACTTGTGGTTTAACATCATAAGATACTTCCTTACGCAATGGATATAGATCTTTAGGCCAGTAAGGTGGAAGTATGAGTCTATACTGTTTACGGCCACTAAACTCTATACCAAGTAGATCCCGTGCCTCCATCTCACACCAATCAGCAGCAGGAACAATATCGACAATAGATGGTAGGGTAGGGTTATTTGGATCGGCATATACTTTTAATACTATATTTAATCCATTATGATCATCGCCGAATATATGATATAAAGCATAGAATCCATTAATACTTCTCTCATCAGAGCCTGCACAAGTACGAAAGAAACAGTCCATATCCCAATATATGGCCTTCGCTAAATCACGTAACTTACTAGAAGATACTGTAGCATATACTGTATCATCAGATACATGAATATCCGCCCTAGGTTCTACAGCCTTTATAGTTTCAATGTATTTAGAAATGGCGTCCATACTACAACACCTTAATATCCCGTTAAATACAATAGTATAGACACCGTTATAAATGGTATGTAGATCTTTAGGATCGATGTGGGTGCGATATCTACTCTAGTTCTACCGAGTAAGGCAGCTATTAGACCATACAATATCCATAAAATAATAGCCATGATGAAAGATCCTATTAGAAGATAAAGCCAGTTACTAATAAATGGTAATAGTATTAGCATTGATGGGACTAATTTTACGAATAATCTCTTAATAAAGTTACTATACATGAATATGCCTAATATGGGGCCGCTAAATTCTATAAGAGCTCCTGAAGCAAGTTCAGGTTCTGCCTCAGCTATGTCAAAAGGTATTCTACCACTGGCAACATATGCTGACACAAATAACGTTATCACAAGTAAGATCACTGATGCTCTTAATAGACTTGTAGAACCCAATAGGAGGCCGGGAGAACCAGTAAAGTACATATAGAGGCCAAGTATTATTACAAAGAAGACTTCATTAACTAAGGCAAGTATAACTTCTCGCGAAGCACCTATTATGGCAAATGGATTAGATGTAATAAATGGTATTGTAGTGAATATTGCTTGTACAAACAAGAACAGTGTTATAATTACAATGAGTACATAGTGATAACCCATTAACACCATAGAAACCGTAAATACAATAGTTAATATTGCAAGCATCACATATAATAAGGATAATATTATTATATGAAGCCCTCCTTCTGGAATAACTAGTTCCTTCTCAAATAATTTAAGCAAATCATACCATGTCTGTGTTATAGGGGGACCTATACGGCTATGTACACGGGCTCTAATTTTTCTTTCAATACCGTCCATTAAAGGTGGGATTAAAAGAGATAATGCTATAAACACTATGGAAAATACTAAGTACTCAATCAAACATATTCACCTCAATACATTCAGTATAGCTATTACCAATAGAGCTATAGTAAAGAGTAATCCGGCCCAGAGTGAAGCAAGTAATACTGATTCAAATAATGATTTTTGGAACTTCAATAAATACTTCATTATTAAATTTATACAATGTATAAGGCCAGTTTCTATCTTCTCACCTACTCTTACAATACCTACCATAATATATTCAAGTAGCTTAGGAGGACTTCTACCAATGATTCTAGTGCCTTTTTTAATCTTGTCAAGAAGCTTCTCTAAATGCCTTAAAGCAGATGCTCCCAATGAGCTCATGCTTCAATCCCTCCGAGCCATACATCAGCTTCTCTAATGAAGGCACTACGATACATAATTAGTGATAATACGAGCACTATTAAACTTGATCCATATACTATAGCTACCACTAGACTATATGGTATAGCAAGCTTAATCAATGGTATTATCGGTACTATGATAAGCGATAATGCTAACATCTCTTCAGAAATTAATTGTGTATCTTCAAGAGATATAACAGGCCTGTAAGCCTCTTTAGCATAAGAACCTGTATATACACCCAAATACTTTATGGCATATACTATAGAGAATATTGATGAGAATACCATACCTACAAGTAATGCTAAAGAGTAAAATGTGCCATAGGTAAGTAGTTGGAATGCTATAGCAACTACAAGGAATTTCATGAGAAACCCTAATGTTGGAGGGATCCCTATTAATGAGAGAAATCCTAGAACTACAGAGAAATATGTTTCTTTAGCTATACGTGATAGGTATCCTAAACGATAGATCTCCCTAGTATTCGCTAGTAACTCTATAGAGCCTGTATTGAGAAACACTTGGGTTTTAACTATACCATGATACAATACGTAGATATATGTGATAATAAGAATTACTTCTCCAAGTATTGGCAGAAAACTAATGAGCATCGTCATTGCACCGTAATGACCCATAGAGCTATATGCTAGTAATTTCTTAACATCAGTTTGTGCAGACGACATTAGGAAACCATAAATCGTTGTCAATAATCCTTGTATTAATAAGAGGTACATGAATACATTAGTATCTAATGATAATGTATAATATAGTCTCAAGATACCGTATATAGCCATTTTAGACATTAAACCACTAAATATAGCTGTAGTTACTGATGGCGCTTCACTATATGTGTCCACGAGCCAGAAATGTAAGGGTATTTGTCCAAGCTTTGTAGTGAATCCTATGAGTAATAGGAATGTTATAAATGGATTAGCACTTATCCCCATAGAGGCTAACTCATTAAATCCTGCCAATAAGCCTTTTTCAATACCTAGGTTAAGAGATACTATAGCAAGCCATGTAAATAACGATATATCTCCAGTTGTTGCACATAATATAAGATACTTAGTAGCTATATTCCAGTTACCAATGCCCCGCTCAATAAGTATTAGTATAAATCCAAGTATTTCGATACTAACCCATAGAACTACTAGTTCAATTAAATTATAGGCAGTAAAGAACATTATTAATAGTACAAGTGTAGAATCTATGATGAATTGTAATGGAGCTATACGACCAAATAATATTCTTAAATAACCTTCACTATATAGGCTTATGGCTAAGCAAGCTAAGGAACAGAGCATTATAAAGAATATCTGTAGATAGTCTATTTCTATAACTCCTAGAATTAGTGGTATCCATATACTAAGATACGCTATTGAACGTAATACTCTACTCAATCTTCTCCTACGATCAGGAGATATATTAGCTACTAGAATTAACATGAATAATATCAACCAGTAGATATACTTGGCAATCACTATTTCCATAGATCATCACGTCCTTTTAGCCATTACATAGAGCGAGTATATGAGTACAAGTAGTGGAGGTATGGATACTACATATAGAATCATATAGATCATCGGCTCTAAATATAGTAATATTATTAATGGAAATATAAGGTTTGAGCTAGATAAAACCAATGTACAATACTCCATAATCCTAATATGATCTGTTCTTGGATTACTATATAGTAATACTGGTTCGCCATAATAGATCCTTATATATCTAAGGCCAATAAGTATGGATGTAACAATGGCAGAGACTATGGATAATATGAGAAGTATACATGTAATACTTGGAAAACCAGTAATGGCTGAAAACACTGCTAATAACTTAGATATAAAACCAGCTGTTGGAGGAATACCCATTATAGAGAATAATGCTAGGTATCCTGCAAGAACAGAGTATGGGAGTATCTTAACAAGGCCTCTTAACCTATGTATGAATCTTAAACCAGTTACTTGCTCAGCTAATCCTATATCCAGAAATAGCGTGGCCTTATATCCTGCATGAGCTGCTACGGATAGAATTAATGCAGTAAATACCTCTGTTCCGCCATGAAGTAAATAATAGCCTAAAATAGCTATAGAAAATCCATTTCCCGCAATAGTACTATAGGCTAGAAGTCTTTTACCGTCTCTTTGAACATAAGATTGTAGGCCCCCATAAATTATAGAAATAAGTCCTATGAACATGAGAGTATAAGCTATAACATCGTATCCTATAGATGCAATCATTGAAACCCTCAATATCCCATAAATACCCATAGCTGTCATGACGCCGCTTAAGAGGGCGGATGCAGGGGCAGGAGCTACAGAGTGTGCATCAGGTAACCAGAAGTGTAGTGGTACTTGTGCAGCCTTAGCTATAAAGCCCACTAGTAGTAATGGTGCTAGGTATAATGGTGTTTCAGCGGCTCCAAGTTCCCAATAGGGTTTTAGAAGGACGTCAAGTATATTGAGTTGTGTAGCAAGAGTTGATACAAGCATGAATACGCTAACATAGATCATTGTAAATAATGTTAGCTCAAAAGTAGCTGCTGACATTAGTAGGAATCTCTTAGATGCTCTAGTACTGCCTTCAATACTATGTTCTTCGCCGAGACTAACTAGATAAAAACCTATGAACTCTGCTAGAGTCCATGAAATTGCAAAGAATAATATATTTGGTGAAATAAATGCTGTGATTAAGAGTATAGAGAATAGATCTATTGTAAATGATAGGTTACGGGGATACTTTCCGATCGTAGTATATCTAATAGTATATATGGATACTGGAATAACAATGAAGAATGATATAGATCCAAATACTAATGATATCTTATCTATATAACTATTCATGAATAATACTAAGGATATAGCCCATAAAAAGATGTAGCTAAGGATCTTTATACTAATTACTGTCTTCTCCTTAGAAACTCTATTACTAAAGAGAATGATTAATACTCCTATTATGTAAGAAAGTAATAAAAAATATATAGAATTATAGTGTGTAAGCTCGGCTAACATAGGCTAGCGAGCCCCCTCGCCTAGAACTTCAAAACGAGACTTAGCAAATACCTCAGCGACTCTCTCTTTAACCCGATCAAAAACTCTTGGTTCTTCTCCATAGAGTATTGCTCCAGTAGGACACATTGCATAACATGCAGGCTCTAATCCTTTTTCTCTAAGACGGCTACATAGATCGCATTTAATTGCCACTCTAGCCTTTGCATCGAGTTCCGGTATACCGAATGGACATGCATATAGGCATGCCATACAGCCAATACATTTACTCTCAACAACATATACTGCTCCAAACTTATCACGTGTCATGGCACCAGTTGGGCATACATCAATACATGGTGCTTTACGGCAGTGCATACATGAAACAGGTATTTCAAGGCCTATACTGGTTCTATAAACCTTAATAAACGGAGTGTTATTGATAAAGCCGCAGGCCGCCTCACATACACCACAGCCAATACATGTAGATAGATCTATTATTCTCAGATACTTTGTCGATGATTTGAGATCATCTACCATAGAACTTGTTTCAGATCTAGACATGGCAATCACCCTTTCAAGATCTGGGTAAGGGCACAAGTTTTAGTCTGCGTGCTCTTATCCAGTAGTCAAGGCTTCTAGCAGCCCTTAACCCTGAACCAACTGCTGGCCCAAGTTTTGATGGACCATTAACGACATCGCCGGCTGCAAAAACCTTTGGATTACCTGTCTGCATATTATTGTTTACAACGATCGTATTCCACTTAGTAAGTTCAATACCTAGTTTCTCAAGTGCTTCCTTATCCTCAGGAGACACTGGTGGAGTACTGCGTTCCCCAGTTGCAAATACTACGGTATCTGCTTCTAGTGTAAATTCAGAGCCAGGTATCGGTATAGGTCTAGGCCTACCACTCTCATCTGGTGGGCCAAGCTTCATACGTTGGAATTTAACACCTTTAGCAACACCATTTTCAACAATAACCTCTACTGGTGAGGCTAATTCTATAACGTTTACACCAAGTCTACGTATTCTTTCAATTTCATATAGACCCGCAGGTGCTTGCTTAACTGTACGGCGATATACTAAGTAAGTCTCTGCACCATTTTTAAAAGCTTGTTCAGCTGCATCAACAGCCGAATATCCTCCACCAATAACTATAACTTTCTCACCGCGATGCGGAGGCTCCTTCCTAAGGCCTAGCTCATATAATCTATGTTGATATACATACTCTAACGCTGTATATACACCCTTAGCTTCTATACCTGGTATACGGGGTATCCTTGACCTCCATGTACCAGTTGTTATAAGTACTACATCATATTCTTCGATAAGTTGTTCTAGAGAAATAGTTTTTTCAACAAATTCATCGCCTTCCTCATGAACAGGCTTTGTACCAGAATAAACCTTTGTCCGAAGTATGAACTTTACACCAAACTTTTCCTCAAGCTCCTTAATACCGCCCATAACAGCTTCTCTAGAAATTCTCCATGGTGGAATGGCAAATATCATTAATCCGCCAGGAAGAGGAAGCTTATCATAAATATCAACGTCATATCCATGACATACTAGATATCCTGCAGCAGATAAACCCGCTGGACCAGCACCGATAATGGCGACTTTGACGCCTATAGATTCCGGTTTATCACGGCACATAAATGTAAATCTCATTATCTTAACCAATTTCATGGAGCACCTCTAGTACGCTGTTATTTTATTCTTATAGCTAAATTAAAGTTCTTCTAGGGTAAATATTATCTGCGATACAACCATTTTATACCTATGTGTATAGACTAGATAAACTCTACGGTAAAAATATATACTGTTGTATAAAAATCCCACAGAGTATATACAGTTGAAAAGGATAAGTATTCATCTAAACAAATATATAGTGTGTAAACAATGGGATTTATCAATTGTTTACCGGGGAGTTAATGGGGATCAATGCAATTGGATCAAGAAATTCCTAGGCTATGGAGTAGAAGAGCCGCTATTGTAAAATATATGGTAAGCCCGGTAATATCTGATATAGTACTTATCAAAGGAGCCGATATAACGGCGGGATCGGCTTTAATGAGCATAGCTATAAATGGAAGTAAAACACCCATAAGACTAGCTACAATAATTATAAACGGAAGAGCTACTGCTACAATGAAAGCTATGAATATTTTATGAGAAATCATTAATGCAACTAAGAAACCAACTGGCGCAACTGTAAGAGCGAGGAGTGTTGATGAGAGAAGTTCCTTGCCAAGTATTCTTAGGAAATCATATGGGTGGGCTTCACCAGTGGCAAGGCTACGAATAACAAGTGTAGCAGCTTGTGAACCAGCATTACCTCCGGTAGCTGTTAATAATGGTATAAAGAAACTAAGAGCTACAAGGCTTGATATAACATGTTCAAAGCTACTAATAACGGATACAGTTATAGATTCTAAAAGATACAGTACTATGAGCCATGTAGCACGTCGCCGAGCAAGCTCAGTAACACGGGCTGTAAGATAACTACCTCGTACAGTCTCACCAATACCGCCAAACTTCAATATGTCTTCAGTAGATTCTGCAACAATAACATCTATAATATCATCAACAGTTATAACACCTAATAACCTATCATCTTCATCTATAACGGGTATTTCGGTAAGATCATATTTAATTACTAGTCTAGCAGCTTCCTCTCGATCAGCTAGCACATGGACCTTAGCAGGAATAGGCTGAACTATATCTTTTAATAACTTGTCTTTTGAAGAAGCCATAAGTTTCTTAAGATCTATCCATCCAATAAGCTTACCATTGCTCTCAACAACATATACGTATTCAAGTCTATCATATAGTCCAAGCTGATACTTAACAAGATATTTTTCAAGAGCTCTACCAACCGTTTCATTAGCAGAAAAAACTGGTATACGCGTAGTCATTACACCACCTGCACTTTCAGGTGGATATTTAAGTATCTCCGCAACTTCCTCAACTTTCCATGGTGGTAGTAAAGCTATTACTTGTCTCCTAATTCTAACAGGTAATTTCTCGAGAATGTCCGCTATAACATCAGGCTGCATCTCAGCTATTGCTCTAGCTACCTTAGAAACTCCCTTAATCATAACAACTTCATACAATAGATCTTCAGATAATCGAGGAAGAATTTCTATGTAATAGTTTCCAGGTATGATGCCAATTAGTTTTCTCCTATAATTACTATCTAGTCTCTCGAGAACATCAACTAGATCATAAGGCTTTAGTCCTAAAACGTATTTTCTAAGATCATCCATTCTATGCTCATCAATTAATTCCTCAATATTTTCAACAATTTCTTCAATACTTCTTTTTATTCCTACTTCTTCAGCATTAATTCCCACTATAATCACCTCTCGAAAAATCTTAACTACATAGAAGGGATTATCGATCATATCTAAAATATTCTTGGCTTAGATAATGCGTATATAAATAATAGATTAGCTTATGAAGAAAATTATTTTATGAAAAACAGTTATACATGGATATAATGCCTTGTCATGTACTATTTTAGCTCTCTTTCTTAGTCTTAGACTCTACAACAACCATTGTAGACGTAGTCCTTATCTCAGGTAATTTCCTAATCTTATTTGTGATTATCTCTCTTATTCTCTCTAGGCTTTCAGCCTCAATAATGGCTACTACATCATATATACCATATATTACATAAACTTCTGTAACCTCAGGAATCTGGAAAAGCTGCTCCATAACTCTATTTTCAGCACCAATATCTGTTTGAATTAATACAATTGCCTTAGCTTTAGCCATTCTAAAATACCTCCCATTAAGCCTCTCTATGAATAACTATATAGGTGTAAATAATTAAGGTTTTCCTCAGCTAATACAGTAATCTAGGTTAAAGTAAAGAATATGCTGTGGATAGAAATGAATGTAAGAATATATGTCATACACTATGGTGAAGATGATCCTCGGAAAAATACTGCTTTAAAAATGGTTAGAAAAGGTTATGCCATAATAACTAGGAGAATACCTCGTAAAGCCATTGTTTTAGATCCTTATGCTAGGGATTATCTTGGACCTTGGGATAGAATCTTTATTAAAAAATTTGGTTTAGTAGTTGTAGATGCCTCATGGAAGAAGCTAACACCAAATTATTTTAAGAAAATGCCTGGATTACATAGAAAACTTCCTTATCTAGTAGCTGGTAATCCAATAAACTATGGGAAGCCATATATGTTAAGTAGTATCGAAGTCGTAATTGCTGCACTATACATTACAGGATTTAGAGATGCCGTTATTCAATTAAAGGGACTATATAAATGGTTAAGTACCTTTTTAACACTAAATCAAGAACCCTTAGAAGAATATAGTAAAGTAAGAAGTAGAGAGGAATATATTAGAGTAATAGAATCATATATTCCGTAAAGCTTTCAAGTACTTCCATAGTCTAAAGGGTATAAACTATGATTTTCTATAAACCCAGCGTCATATGCCTAATAATTACAACCTTGATTATAATTTCATTTATTTCCATAACATTTATTGGAAGAGCATATGTTCAGGAAGAACCTATAGCTAAGCCGAATAATTACTTATATCCTATTTCAAGTAAAGACTTAGGACTAAATAAAGTAAATGAGTTAAGAGTTATAGGAGATTATGATAACGATGGACTTCCTGATGCCATTATAGTTAATAGTACGCATCTAACGATATATTATTCATCATCTAATCCAATCATAATATTTACAGGTCTACCACCATTATACATAGATAGCTTATCTCACTTCTATGTTTTAGATAATTTATTATTCTTGATTTCAAGCTATTCTAACGATCTTAGATTAACCGTAGTCGATCTCGTCAATAGATCAGTAGTCATAAACACTATTATAGATCGGCCTTTCATAGGTTTAGGTGTCCATGGTTTTTTGAAAGAAAATAATAGCTATACCATATATATTAGAATATTTGATCCATTTAGATTTAAAGAAGGGATCTTGCCCATAAAATTCATTAGTAATATTCTTAACGAATCCTATGTACTAATAGAGGATCCCTATTATCCTGATGGAATAGAGCTTACCTATAATGTTATTAATGGATTTAGTGGAAACTCCTCAGTAGTTACTACTTATAACCTGAATATACCAATTAATATCTTCTACAGCAGTAATGAAAGTTTTACTGTTTCATCAATTAACTGGAGCATATATTTTGATGAAGAATACATCTCTATGATTGCATATGACGCCTATCTTCTAATAACCTCAAAATCATATAACAAATATTATTTGAGAATAATGGATCCTTTAGATGGAACTATTGTATATTCTAAATATGTCCCTCTCATTATTGGAAACTATGTTTTCATTGATTACTATTTATCGCGTAATAGGTTATCGATACTATATAAGGAATCTAGTTCGTACAGGATATATTACTATACGCTTCCAGATCTAACATTCCTAGGATATATAGAATTTCCAAGTAGTATTATACCATTAGCTCCATTAATGGATATTGATGGAGATGGGCTACAGGAATATCTAATTGTTAATAGGGATTATTTAGGAATTATCTATACAAACAACATAACCACTGAAATGATCAAATGGATCCCGTCAACATATATGTTTGACTGGAAAGGTGCCTATGTATATGGCAATCAAACGTATATTTATATTATAATGGACTACATGGACAAAGGAACTTTGTTCCTACTAAAACTTGACATGAAAAGAACCCTTGACAAGACTCCTCCAAATATATTAATTAATTCACCTATTGAAAACATACTAGAATCTCCGATATCTATAAATGCAACCATACTTGATGATAGACAAATCTATAGTCTAGAAATTTCTATATCAGATTATCTAGGAAATACTTTATTCTATAAAAAAATATACAATAATACTTGTATAATCTATACAATTGATCTGGAGCCAGGACATTATATATTGAATATTTCAGCGACAAATATCGACGGCCTACATAGTTATGCTACCCATGTTTTTGCTGTTGTTGAGAAAGAGAATCCACCTACTAAGCCACTTATTATTATTACTGAGCCTAAGAACTGGTCAGTTATATCATGGGAAAATCTTACTTTATCCTTAACAGTTATTTATCCAGAACCCATAGATCTCTATGTATATATTAATAATACCTATATTACTTTATTACATGGGAATAATTCTCTATCTATAGATATTGATCTATCAAATATACCGGATGGAATATATATGTTAACCATTAATACCAGTAATGTCCATGTAAAGTTATATGTAATTAAGGATGTATCTCCACCAATACTAAACATTATAAATCCGCTTAATGAAACCATTATTGACCATAGGTTTAATCTTATATTTAGTGTTTCAGACATTTTTTTGAAGGAAGTATATGTATATATTGATGATATAAGATTATTCTTCGTAAGAGATCCTGCTGAAAGATTCTTTTCAATAAACATTAATCCATGGATCTATGGACCTGGAAGACATGTATTAACCATTATTGTCTCAGACATAGCTGAACACATCGTTTCAAAGAATATAGTATTATATTTCAATATATCGGTAGAGAATATACATGTACATGTTTCGGTCAATACGACTAATGCCTCTCATGTTCAAGGAATACTACAGATAAACATTACGTGTAGTCAAGATCTAGTAGGGATTATTAGGCTTACTAATATACCTAGTGAAGAAACTTATGTTGTCGGGCAATGGAGTGGTAATACATCTTATCTACTAGACACTTCATTATATCCTGATGGAACCTACAGGCTATCTATTGATATAATATGGCCTAATGGCTCATACACTAATACATGGTATACCATAGTATATATAGACAATAATGTCCCCGAATTAACTATTCAGATCCCATGGGATATTAGTGTATATGGATACTTTGTACCAGTTAATTATTTAGAAGGATATAGGGGATATTATGGAGTATCAAATGTGTTAGTAACTATATATGAGCCTTTCTTAAAAGAGGTTAAAGTGAATATTGATAATCAATGGTATAATATTACTGAACTAATCATTAGATCATGGAACTTCGGCAATGGATTTCAAGCATCACTTATTATTCCTGTATCGGGTTCGGGGAGTACCAATATAACATTTTATGCACTTGATGCCTTTGGTCATTACTCTTTAGCAACAATAACTTTATATCTGGACCTTGAGCCTCCAATAGTATCCGGAGTTAGAGACATAGTCTATAGCAAAACACGTACTATAAACTTAACAATAAACGCAGATGATCTAAGTGGTATTGTTGAAACATATCTTGTAATTAACGGATCTAGGTATCCATTTAATTTAAATCATACACTATCATTAAATCTAGATAGTGGGATCTGGAAAGGATATATTATTATAGAAGATAGGGTTGGTAATGTATTTAATAAATCAATTACCTTGATTATTGATAACGAGGCTCCATTTATAAAAATTACATACTCGTTGTTTAATATAAGCAATGGCTATGAATTAGATCTAATTGTATATGTAAGAGACAATATATCTGGTTTGCATAGGGTAGATATATTCATTAATGAAGAAAAGGTTCTTGAAAAAGAATATAGTAGTGAAAAGGAGGATATTCTAACGCTTAGAAAGATCCTGAGATATAGACAAGATCTAGTGATCTATGTCGAGGCCTATGATAACTTAGGCAATATGGGTAATTATACGTATTATATAGAGTTAGAAAAAACTCCTGAGAAGCCAAACACTCCATCAAGTACAACACCAATAGGCTCTGAAACCTTTACCTCTCCAATAACGATTATAGGCCTAATAATCCTCGCCTTAGTTATACTAATAATCATATACTGGAAAACCAAAATAAGAAAAACCAGCTAACAGAATAAAAATAATGGGGAGCAGCCCCGCCAACCACCAACGGGCCCCGAAAGGGGTCTGAGGAAACACCACACACCCCACGGCACCACGGCCCCGAAAGGGGCACGGCGAGTAGCCGTGGCAACGGCACAGAAACGATACGGCCACCCCCGGATGGCTATGAGGCGGTGTGGGTCCTCCGGCAACGGAGGGCCGGATAACCCGCTGATGGACGGTGGGTGGATGCGTTGAAACGGCCGGCCCCGTGGGGTGCAAGGCCACGTTTCCCGGGATGAGTAGCCGTGTGATCCGGGGGGTTGGCCGCTTAGTCGAATGTGGTTGATACTGAATGCGGGTTATGGCGGGGCTGCTCCCCCTATCTATATAAAGCATTGATGTGTAATTTTATTTGGTGTCTTTGCCTTGAGGTCTAGATTATTGTTACTTTTCCTTATCCTCATGTTATTTTTCAAGTTTTATAGTTAGTAGTGATTCCGGGATCCTTTATTATGATCATCGTGTTGGTGTTTATCGTTATGGTGGTATACCTTATCAGGATGCAATGATCTTTTATAGTGACGGGTATGAGTTATTAATCGTTATATCTCATTACCGTGTGGAAACCAGTAATTCTACAACTCTATACTATTTCCCCTTACCATCTAAGCCTCTTCTCTATGGAGCTTTTAGAACAATAAAACCCTTCACAATAAAAATTCGTAGCATAGTCCTTAAGAGTATTGGCAGCATACCTGGATATCCTGACAGTAATCCATTAGCTGCTATACTAGTCTTCTCACCAATTATTGCTAATGTAGGTGGACTAGGTAGATCACCTATGCTAGAGATCGGTAGGATTGAAGGTGAAGGAATTGATCTACGGATCGTGGAGGCATCTAGGCCGACAATAGATGATGTAAAGGCTTTTCTATCTATGAACGGTATGTCTATCAATATACCTGATAGCTTTAGTGAAATACTAGATCATTATAATGGGCTTGGATGGGAGTATGTGGTTTTAGGTAAAACAGTATTAAGTAATGAGTCGATACTAGTTACATATTACTTATTCAAGACAGATAAGATCGTTTATCCATTATACGTTGATAAATTAGCCCCCCGGACAGACCAGAATTTCCCTAACAATAGTTTCTGAAAACCCGTTATCTCCTAGAGATCTTGGTGTTGAAGGCAACTATGACGTCAATATTGTCCTTAAAACTATACTTAAGAATGCATACATAGAGTTTTTAGGAGATCTAAAGGATAGTATTCGTTTTCATAAGATAGTAGCTAATGCTTCAGAGTATATAAGTTCCATAATAAGCTATGGTAAAGGCAGTATAAAATGTCGTGGACTACTATATACTGTAGAATATGGTAGCATGCCAACAGCAAGACTTGTAAGCGACTTTATAGCTTATCCATATGAGGATGAATATACCGTACTATATAGCCTAAAAGACTATAGTTTAAAACCGAGCCTGGATTTTAGAGAGTCAAGATATTTTATACTGCCTGTGCCGAATGTATTTACTATATCGTTAGCTATTGTCTTGATCTATTTACTAATTAGTATTATGAAAGGTAAATGGGGGTCTAGAACAGCTACTGATCTTTTAATAGTTATACTAGTAGCATATATATCAGTATTACTTATTGGATTACATTATCTAGAAATAAATATTATTTTTACAGCATATGCTTATTATATGCCATTAACTACCACTTATATACTATTATATAATCTATCGATATTGTTGATTCCATTATTCATTGGTATATCAGCCTATTATATAGCATATCATGAGATCTATAGAATATCAAAGACCATTATTTGGTTGCTAGTGGTATTATGGGGTCTAGTTTATTTAAGAAGTAGGTAAATAGAATCCTAGACCCCTGGACTTCTACTGCAACACAATACTACTATATTTGTAGATAAAATTAATATACAAATAAAGAAAGGATCATATGGAAATCAAGTCAAATACTAATTTATACAAACTATCTATCAGTAAGCAATGTATAAACTAGAACCATAGTTTCCACAAGAAATATTGGGGTTCATCCTCCTAACATGAAGTTTATGAGTTCATATAAGGAACTGAATTAATATTTTCTCCAGTGGAAATGGAGGCTCTGTTTACTCCCCGGTAAACATGGAACTTGGATAATAGAGGTAAACGCTAGGCTCCATTGTTTACTCCCCGGTTTATCGGGTTCGTTGCAACTGGAGATTTCATGGGCTTTGTCCGGGGTTCTGGAGGCGAAAATAGAGAGTTTAACCCCCCGGTTAACAGTGCCTTATACAATAAATATGTAGATAGTCTTATATAGATACATAGTTTCCTAGGCAAATATGGTTATCTAGGGGAGCTGTATTTATATTGGGTTAGGGTAAGTGATCTTGATAGGCTTGTGCAGAGGCTTAGGGAAAATGGTTTCTATGTTGGTAGGCACTCGTATAGCTATAGACTATTCTATGAAGGCAAGGTCGTTGCTGAACTATTTAATAGTCTCCATTTATACCCCGGATACCGTGAAGCCTGTTTAAGGCTTTACCGTGTACGCCGGGATCTTGCTGAGCTTGCTGAGGCTGTACGTGAACGAATTATCATGGTTGTCCGAGATGTATTTTCTGACTATAAGATCGTGGTTAAACGGTATCTCCTGAAAACCCATAATAGGATCTTATATTATAATATGGATTCTGTCCCTATAGTTATATAATATGTATATACAGTAGTAATAGATCTACTAGGTGCGTATTTGTTATGAAGAAACCCCGGATAGGATTCCTTATAAACCCAATAGCTGGCATGGGTGGCCGTGTAGGGCTTAAGGGTACTGATGGAGATGCGTATTATGAGGCTTTAAGGAGAGGTGCAGAACCAGTAGCTCCTAAGAGGGCCATGGAGTTCCTGGAGAAACTAGATCCCCGGACAATAAGATTATTGGTTGCTCCGGGTCCTATGGGATGGGATATAGTGTCTAGAACAAGGGTTAGGGAAGCTGTAGAAGAGATCGTTGGGACATTAACCGGGGGGTTAACATCAGCTGAAGATACTCGCAGAATATCGCGTGAAATGGTTGATAAAGGAATAGATTTACTTGTATTTGTTGGAGGCGATGGTACTGCTAAAGACATACTTGATGCTATTGACCAAAAGGTTCCTGTTCTCGGTATTCCCAGTGGTGTTAAGATGTATAGTAGTGTATTTGCTGTATCTCCAGAAGCTGCAGCTCGTGTTCTAGAGGCTTTTGCCCGGGGAGAAACTGTATTGGTTGAGGAGGAGGTACTAGATATTGATGAAGAGGCTTTTCGTAGAGATAGGCTGGTTGTAAAACTCTATGGTTATTTAAAGATCCCATATGTCCGGGGCCTTGTTCAGGCCAGTAAGGAGCCAAGTCTAGATATTGCCGATGAAGTTGAGAACAGGATGGCTGTAGCAAGATATGTTGTTGAGAACATGGAGCCTGATACACTCTATATCCTAGGACCGGGATCAACTGTTAAAGCAGTAGCTGATCAACTAGGCTTATCTAAGACTCTCCTGGGAGTTGATGCAGTCTATAATGGGGTGCTAGTTGGAAAAGATCTTGATGAAAAGGGCTTACTTGAGCTACTAGACAAGTATCCAAAAGCTAAGATAATAATATCACCTATAGGAGGCCAGGGATTTATATTTGGGCGTGGGAATCAACAGATATCTCCAGAGGTTATCCGGAGAGTCGGTGGTAAGAGGAACATCATTGTAATAGCCACCCATAGGAAGATCAGAGGTATTGATGTACTCCGTGTAGATACAGGTGACCCCCGTATAGACGCTATGCTCCGTAACTATATACGTGTGATAATAGACTATAATACAACGATCCTAAAGAAAGTCGTCTAAATTAAAAATCGATAATGTATTTAAAGTTTCCCTATTACTTTATGAATAAATATCAAACTTATTATATGATCTTTGACTAATGATATCGGACACTAAATAATTAAAGTATTTTCTAATTAGTAAGAGTTACTACTATGAAAAGAATAGATTCTTTCAATTTATAATTATTCAATGGTGTTAATATGAGTATTTCCCGTAAAACTATCGTCATAATTTTGATCATAACATTTATTCTCCTAGGAGGATTCATTGCGTATCTTATAGCCCAGGTATATATATCAAGTTTAGACTCTATGAAGTAGTTAATGGGGAACCAGTTGATAAGACAAGTATACTGAGTAGGTCAAATATCGCATTAAGTATAGAAGTTATTGCTATTGCTCCACCCCAGTATAAAGAAGATCTATTACTAGTACATAAAGCACTATATAAGGGATCTAATACCATATTCATTTCTTCGGATAAACTATATGATATCGCTAAAAACTGGATTGCAACCTATAATTCTAGATCTGGTGACGTAGAGAAAACGTACTCTGGATTAATACTAAGAGTATTCATATATAATGAAGAGACAGGGGAGCTTCTTTACCAGTTATATGATTCAATATCCTATAGGCCAATAGATATTGTTAGAGGAGAATCACTTAGTTATACCATTTATCTATCAAGGA
>Ga0190366_1000058_pt1 | contig 21031 bp, 20 predicted proteins | sample 487218910_MG_FD_169990 | JGI IMG/M metagenome (GOLD analysis project Ga0190366, IMG submission 169990) | Hydrothermal vent microbial mat bacterial communities from Southern Trench, Guaymas Basin, Mexico - 4872-18-9-10_MG | ecosystem: Environmental > Aquatic > Marine > Hydrothermal vents >...
GCCCATCTGGGGGCTCCCGCTCTCACGGCCCCTACCCGTTATCGGCTTGGCGGGCCGTTACCCCGCCAACTACCTGATGGGCCGCAGCCCCATCCTCGGGCGGCACGGCGGCGATAACCCCCGCCGCACCCTTTCGGCGAGGGACCCTTCCAGGCCCCCTCGCCTATCGGGGATTAGCTCCAGTTTCCCGGAGTTATCCCCGTCCCGAGGGTAGGTTAGCCACGTGTTACTCAGCCGTCCGCCACGCCCCTCAGCGGAGGGGCGTACGACTCCCATGGCTTAGCCCCACCCCGATAGCGGTCGGGTCCGGCAGGATCAACCGGAGTTGCGGCCGCAAGGGGGCGGGGCGGTCTAATGGGTCTATGCATCCTCTATATGGGCAGATACCCTCCCCTACCTAGAAGTGGAGGGAGGGGTGCTGGCACTAGCCCCTTGTCAGACCCAAGCATCCCGAGGGTAAGGCCGGGGATTATCCCTCTTCAAGGCCCTCGGGGGGCTTGGGTCTCCATATCTTTTAGGTTATTAGCGTGAGTCAATACTAGCATAGTATGAGGGGGTATATATTTTTCTTGGTCATATCCCCGCGGCAGGAGATGGACTATTCATCCAATCCGGGCTAAGCCCGGTGTCCTAGTCATGCCGCCGCCGGGTGGCCGCGGGGCATGTATATATTTTGCTTTTTAGCCTCTTAAGTATTACCTCTCTATATTATCCAGATTCACAGATAATGCCTTAACCTATGGAACACTATTATTAATGCATAAATGATGTCTATGATATACATAGATAATATCATATGGAGGGAAAAGCTTATAGAATGGGCCCGCGGGGATTTGAACCCCGGACCTCCGCCTCGTAAGGGCGGCGTCCTAACCAGGCTAGACGACGGGCCCATTCAACTAGATTATTGATAATATCTTGGTAGGGGTTATATTGGTTACGGATACATATAGAACATTTATTCCCACTTCAAAACATAGATACTGTTAGTTTATACATATACATTATTTAAAGTGGGATTAAATGGGAAATCTTTAAATTTACAGTAATCGTATAAGGCTTTGAGAATATATATTTAGAATCTAGTCCTTAGATACTTACTTAATGTAGTTCATGGTGTATAGTATATGGGATTACAATATAGTTTAAATCTTACTAAGAAGGCTGGAGAGGTCTCTTTTACACTTCCCGATATAAGAAGCGGGGAGGAATTAGTATCTATTACACAAAGTGTGTGTCCCTACTGTTACCGTACATTACCAGCAACAATTGTTGAAAGAGAAGGTAAGCTCTATATTAGACGTGTTTGCCCCGAACACGGAGTTATAGAAGAACTTTACTATGGAGATGTTGAACTATATAAGAAATTCATCAAATGGGATATGGAGGGACGTGGATCTAGACACATATATACTCCATTGAAGAATATTTGTCCATTTAACTGTGGACTATGTCCACTACATAAAAACCATACTGCACTAATGAACTTAGTCCTAACAAATAGATGTAACCTTAGTTGCTGGTATTGCTTCTTCTATGCTGAAGCATCAGGCTATGTATATGAGCCTACACTTGAACAGATAGTTGAAATGGTTCGTGCAGCTAAAAAACAAGCAGTAGCCGTTAATGTACAGCTCACTGGCGGCGAACCAACACTTAGAGAGGATTTAATCGATATTGTTAGAGCTATAAAAGCTGAAGGAGTAAAGCATATGCAGCTAAATACTAATGGTATAAAGTTTGCAGAACTATACTTCGAAGATCCTGCTAAGGCTATAGAATATTCAAGAGCACTTAGAGTAAATGGTGTAAATACAATATACTTAAGCTTTGATGGTGTAACACCAATAACAAATTGGAAAAACCACTGGGAAGTACCGTATATACTAGAAGTATTCCGTAAATCAGGAATGACAAGCACGGTATTAGTACCAACAGTTATACGTGGAATAAATGATCACGAGGCTGGGGCCATAGTTAAGTTTGCTGCAAAACATATAGATGTAATACGTGGAGTTAATTTCCAGCCAGTAAGTCTTACAGGGCTTATGAAAAAACATGAAAGAGAAAAGTACCGTATAACAATTCCCGAAGTAATAAAGAAAATTGAAGAACAGACAGATGGAGAAATAGATAAGGAGGCATGGTTTCCAGTACCTGTAAGTGCTATATTCTCTAGATTTATTGAAGGATTTAGCGGCGAATTTAAGTTTGAAATGGATAATCATCCAGTATGTGGAGCAGCAACATATGTTTATGTAGATAGGGAAGGGAAAAAGATCAAGAAATTAATACCCATAACACACTTTGTAGATGTTGAAGGCCTACTAGAATACCTCAAAGAAAAATGGGAAGATTTAATCACAGGATCTAGTAGAATAATAACAGGACTTAAACTATTGTATACTATAAGAAAATTTATAGATAATAAAAAGGCTCCTAAAGAATTTGATCTATTTAAAATACTATTAAATATAATTATAAAGAGGAGTTATGAGGCACTAGGTGAATTACATTATAAAATGCTATTCGTAGGCCTTATGCACTTCATGGACCTCTATAACTATGATATACAGCGTGTAATGAGGTGTAATATACATTATGGAGTGCCTGATGGAAGACTAATACCATTCTGTGCATTCAATATATTTGAAGACATATATCGTGAATCAGTACAAAAACAATATGGTATACCATTACATGAATGGTCAAGAAAATATGGGTTACCAGAAAACATTACCGTAAAGAAGTACATTAGAAATAGAAGAATGCTTGAATCAAACCCAATATATAGAGAAGCATATGACGGAATAATTGAGCAGGTCCTAAAGAAATAGAATAAAGCATTTAAAACACTCAAAACAACAATATACCGAGAAAGCCGGGTCGTCTAGCGGCCAAGGATGCGGGGCTCTGGCCCATTCCGATGGAGAGAACCCCCGTGACCGGGGTTCGAATCCCCGCCCGGCTACCAATTCCTCTCATAGAAAATCACTAGTTAATCTTATAATCCCTTAATCATAGCCTAATATATATTGAAGCCGCCGTAGCTCAGCCGGGTAGAGCGCCGGCCTTGTACGGCGTACCAATCTGGCGTCCGAGGTCGCCTTAGAAAGCCGGTGGTCGCGGGTTCAAATCCCGCCGGCGGCTTCAGCATTATTGTTATGAGATGTAGTATTTTGCTATGGACATTATTCATTGATCTTGATAAGACTGTCTGGGATCACTTTGATGCGTCAATATTGTATAGACCATTTAAACTCTATAATAGGAATTGTATTATCGATAGTCATGGTGAAAAACTATGTCTCTATGAGGGGGCCCGTGCATTTCTAGATTTCTGTAAAAGAAACAATTTTATAATATCATCTCTAAGCTGGAATAGATACAGTGTTACCAAAGAAATCATGGATTTACTTGGAATAACAAAATATTTTGACTATCTATTCAATAAATTATGTCCACTAAAGAATGAAACACTTATACAAGCTATAGAAATTATTAAGAAGAACTATGCATTAGAATGTTATCCTAAGATAATCTACATAGACGATCAAAGAAAATATTATGACCTAATAAAGAATACTCTTAAAGAAATATATTTCATCCATATATGGATTGATATAGGTAGTTACGAAGAACTAATAAAATATGTTAAGAGTCTTGTAAACTAATTTATACAATCATTTTATATTTGAATAGAATAACGTAGTTTACGTGAGGGAGTACATAGCTTGGATAAATTTGCCATAGTACTTGCCGGCGGGAAAGGTACACGGCTTAGACCACTAACTTACATAAAGCCAAAGCCACTAATACCCATAGCTGGTAAGCCTATTATAGATTACATTATTGAATGGCTTAGATATAATGGATTTAAGAAGTTCATAGTATTGGCAAAATATTTAGGTGAACAGATAAAGGATCATTTTATTAATATCAACGATGTTAGTGTAGAAATACTTGATTCTAAAGACACAGCCGATGCAGTTAGACTAATCTCTGATCAAATAAAAATAGAGAACTTCCTTGTATCAATGGGTGATGTACTCTGTAATGCACAATTCGATACATTTTATGAAGAACACTCTAGAATGGGAGGTATAGCTACTATTGCGTTAAAAGAAGTTGATAATCCCTTACACTATGGCCTTGTATTCATAGATTCCAGGCGGAGAATAAGATTATTTGTTGAAAAACCTTTGTCTATCGAAATATATGCTTTAAGTATGGCTCATGTACGTGTTTTTGGCGAAAGTATATACTCTAATTATGTAAACACAGGATTTTACATGATAAGATACGAATTATTAAATATTCTTCAGGAAAATCCTGCTCTAATGGATTGGGGTAAACATGTATTTCCATATCTATTAGAGAACGGCTATGACGTGTATAGTTGGATAATGCCACATAATACATACTGGGAAGACATTGGTAGAATAGAGAATTACAAGAAAGCAACATGGGATGTACTAAATGGTGTTGTAAAAGGATTTAAGCCTAATGGTAAACAGATCGAGCCTGGAGTTTATGTAGAAGAAAATACAGATATAAGAGGAAATATAATTCCTCCAGTATCCATGGGTCATGACACTGTAATAGAAGAAGGAGCTACCATAGGACCCTATGTCTCCATAGGAGAAGGAGTGCATATAGGCCGAGATGCAAGGGTATCATACTCAATAGTATGGGAATCAACACACATATCAGGTAATACAGATATATATGACTCTATTATAATGGACCATGTACTAATAGGAGATAATACAAAGATAATATCCTCAATAATTGGATCATATAATAATATTGGATCAAATGAAGTAGTGGAAAGAAAAACCATCTTTCCAAAAATAAGGTGAAAAATATGGTATACAAATTCATTAGAGGACGCATAGTTGGTAAACCTAATCTTGAGATAACGCCAGAAGACGCTGCCGAATTAGGAGCTATTCTCGGAAGCTGGTATGGTGAGAAATCCATTGTTGTTAGTGGCCGTGATTACAATCCATCATCTAGAATGCTTAAGAGAGCATTTGTAGCCGGTCTTATGAGCGCTGGCGTTGACGTAATGGATTTCCATGAATCATTATCGGGAGAAATCTCCTATAGTATTAAGCGTTTCGGAGCACGCGGAGGGGTCAATGTATCAACTTATCCATTAATAGAGAGCCATGTACAATTTAGAATATTTACTACACCGGGATACGAAGTTGTTGGTGATGAGCTGGCCAATATTATAAAGGATAAATATATTCGGAGAACAGAACCAGGAAGAACTGGATGGGTTACTTACGCTGAATATATACATAAACTTTATGTTTCAGCATTAACAGCATTCATAAATAATGATATTATAGCTAATAAGGGATTTAATATAGTTGTTAGCACTAGTTATGGTCCAAGCGATCTTGTTTTACCTGATCTATTTGCATCACTTAATGTAGAATATATATTGCTAAGTAGTGGTAAGAGAATTACCAAGGGGTTTAGATATCCATTAATTGATGAAATTAAGAAAGTAGCCGATATAGTTAGGTCTACTGGAATGGATTTAGGTGTTATACTAAATAACGATGCTTCATCACTTGTTATAATAGATGATAATGGTAATCCCTTACTTCCAGAAGAAGCAGCTTTGATTCTGCTTCAAATGATTCCCAAAGGATCAAATATTGTTGTCTCTGAAGATACATTCCTCTTCATAGATAAAGCCTTTAGCTATAATAACATAGCCGTCGATAGAGTTAATCTCTCAGAAGCATCCGTTATGAAGAGATGTTTTAAGCTTAGACCTATTCTAGGATTTAATAACGTTGGTGAGTACATACATCCACTCTTTAGCCTAGGATACGATGCAGTTTTAACACTAGCTAAAGTCCTGGAGTCACTAGCATCAACTGGTAAGAACTTATCAAGCGTCATACGAAGCTACATATACCCTAGGTACTATACTATAGAGACCTCATTACCATTAGAAGATGTAGCTGTAAAGATTTGTGGGCAAAAGAATGCATATTGTGGACAATATATTGGAGGATATAGAGTTAGATTGATGGGGCAGAACATAGCCATAACATATGATCCATTAACAGATAATACAAGGATACTAATAGACTCCCATGCACAATCAATAGATAAAATAGTCCAAATGGTACAAGACATCCTAACAAAAGAGGGAGGCAAATAAAGCTTATCATCCTCTATAAAACAATTTAATAAAACGGAGCCCTCGCCCTCTAGAGACTCCCGTGTAAACGGGAGCCTATGAAAGAGGGTTCCGTCGGGTGGCATCCATTCTCTCCATAAATTACAGTATTAGTTGATTAGCACTACTCTATTCTTATAGAAGTATTTGATGCGGGGGGTGGGATTTGAACCCACGCAGGCCTACGCCATCGGGTTTCCCGCTTCAGCAAGTCCTGAGCCCGACCCCTTTGACCAGGCTCGGGCACCCCCGCTTTCAATGCTATTTTATAGTTTCCAGTCTTCTATTTTTATATTGTTTATTAGGGTTAAGATGTAAGATTTATTATTTGAGGGGTACTTGATATGGATTCAACTATTTTAGCTTATCTTTTGATTATATTGGGAGCAATTCTTATACTTGTTGAAATAGCTACCCCAGGATTCTTTATTGCTGTGCCTGGAACCATCTCTATACTCTATGGATTAGCTATTCTATTATTTCCATGGCTTTTAGAAACATGGTGGGGGCCATGGATATTATTAGGCTTAGCTTTTCCACTTGGAGCATTTACCTATTATATATATCGTCGACTATCGCCTCCTTCTCCGCCAATTACTGAAAGTTTTGAAGGCCTCATTGGGAAGAGAGGTATTGTTGTAAAAACCATTAGGCCTGACAACATTGATGGTAAAGTTAGAATTGATAGTGATATATGGAGTGCTACATCAGAACAAATCATTGAACCGGGAACAAAAGTTATTGTAATTGGTGTTGAAGGTGTCCATTTAATTGTTAAACCTATAATGGAAAAGAATATAGTTTCTAGAGAACACTAGATTCTATAATAGTGACTAAATTATTTTGAGGGGTATTGTATATGATTGATCCATTTACGTTACTTGTAACTCTTATCTTAGCCATTATCATAATAATAATTATTTCTAAGGGAATAGTTGTTATAAAGCCATGGGAAGCAGGCATTTATATACGTCTTGGTAAATTCGTAGGTATATTAAGACCTGGTGTACACTGGGTACCGCCTTTCATTAGCCGTGTGGACAGAATCGATCTAAGAACTCAGGTAGTTGATGTACCTAGACAAGATGTTATTACAAGAGATAACTCTCCAGTAACAGTTGATGCTATAGTCTACTTTAGAGTAATTGATCCTAAGAAGGCATACTTTGAGGTAACAAACTATAGGCAGGCAGTAATAGCACTTGCACAGACAACACTGCGTAGCGTTATAGGTGACATGGAGCTTGATGAAATACTCTATAACCGTGCAGCCATAAACAATAGGCTTAGGCAAATACTTGATGAAGCAACTGATAAATGGGGTGTACGTGTAGAGACAGTAGAGATCCGTGAAGTAGAGCCTAGCCCGCGCGTTAAGCAGGCCATGGAAGAGCAGACTAGTGCTGAGAGGGAGAGACGTGCAGCAATACTTAGAGCTGATGGACGGAAGAGAGCAGCAATACTTGAGGCTGAGGGTGAGAAGACAGCTCATATACTCAGGGCCGAGGGTGAGCGTATAGCTGCTATACTTCGTGCTGAGGGAGAGAGATTAGCAACGATCCTTAGGTCTCAGGGTGAGGCACAGCGTCTAAGGATACTTGCTCTTGGAGCAGCTAGTCTCCACAGCCACGCTCTGACAGCTATGAGCCTTAATACGCTCGAGAAAATGGCTGATGGAAAAGCTACTAAGATAATCATTCCATTCGAGGTATCAAGGCTTATAGAGGCAATAGCAGCCTATCTAGGGAGAGGTGTTAGAGAGCCGCAGGTGAAAGAGATTGACATTCAGAGACTATTTGAACTAGTTGGTAAACCAGAGGAGGTATTAGGTACAATACCTAGTTACGAAGAATTATCAGCAGAAGTTAAGAAGGCACTAGAAGAAGTTAAGAAAACAAGGTTAAAACCATCAGAACTAGCAAAAGAAGCTGAAGAACTACTTAAGGAAATAGAAGAAAAAGCAGAAAAATAGCGCCGGGGGCGGGATTTGAACCCGCGCGCCCCACGAAGGAGGCAGTGGGTCTCCCGTATGTGCCGGAATAGGGTCTCGAGCCCACCCCCTTAGGCCGCTCGGGCACCCCGGCTCAGGTTATTTTTTGTCCTTAAGGGATATTATTTTTTGATTCGTAAAAGAAATGGTGCGGCGGCCGGGATTTGAACCCGGGATCTCCGGCGTTCTGTGATTTTAGGAATCAGCCTTGGCAGGCCGGCGTCCTAGTCCAGGCTAGACGACCGCCGCCTTTCCCATTGTAGTATTTTTGGTTATCTATTGGATTTAATATTTTTCTATTATTGTAAAGAAATTATTCTGCCTTTATTTTTCTTCTCCGTTCTCTTCACTTTTTCAATTTCTATCTTCGCTAACCTCTCAGCTCTTCTAGATAATTCTCTCATTACATCATTCTTAGATACTATACTCACTATCTCTCTGTCCTCGCTCAACACAGGTATACCATTAAGTTTTGCTTCCTCCATAATATCTAATGCTCTTGTTACCATTATATCTGGAGGAACATATTTCCTATAAGGCACCATTGCATCTATGGCCAGTAAAGGAGTTATCTTAACATACCTGCCCTTCTTAGCAGCTCCTCTAACAAGTTTTCTAACCCATATTAGACGTCGACTCTTAATACCTGTCTTAGCATCTTCGAAAGCTATGAAAGGAAGTCTATTAGTAGATATAACACCTAGTACATTAGATCCGTCAAAAACCGTTATTGCATCAAGATATAATGTCTTCATCTTGTTAACAACATGATATAGGCTATGGAACGGATTTACTGATGCTATTTTACTAGGTAGTATAATGTTCTCAACAAGTATGTCTCTAAGTAAATCTTTGGAAGCCCTTATAACATGATCTTTAGTGATGAATCCAATGATCTCTCCTCTTTCATCAATGACAAATACCACTTCACTTTCGCTTCTAACCATGTTAAAAGCTATCTCTTCGATAGGAGTATTTAGGTGAACTCTAGGAATATTACTCTGCATAACAAAGTCTATGAAGAACCTATCTCTAACTCTCCTTCTCCATAAAGGACCTTTAAGGCCTAAGGCACGTAGCATATTCCATTTAGTGACTACGCCAATAATTTCTCCATGTTCATCTACTACCAATAGGTAATCTGTACGTTTATTCAACATCTCTTTACGAGCATGCTCAACTGTATCATTAATTGATACTGCAGGTAATTCCTCAACAAATATATCTTCGGCTCTAATACCTATATAGGTTGGTTTCTCAATAGGCTTGGCAACCAGTACTTGTTCAAGAATTCTTTTTCTAGATACGAAAGTTATTCTTTCCTCACGAGCCACAGGTACAGGGATAACCTTAGCAATAGGTACAGGTACTCTACCAGGCTTAGCTCCCTCTAGATATGCTCTAATTAAGTCCTCATATGTTAATACACCAATAACTCTGCCATCGGAATCTATAACTGGTACCAATGGAAGATCTTGTTCAGCAACAACCTTGGCAACCATCTCAATGGGCATGTCATTAGTTGCTACTAATACTCCACGCAACATTATACGCTGTATTTTAGCAGGTGTTGTAATATGTTGCTCACTTTCACGATGGAAGAGCCATCTACTACTACGTATAAACTCCTTATATGTTACAATACCCATTGGTATAGGTTCGTCAAGACTACGTACTGCTACAACTCCTGGAAGCCCATAGTAAACAATCCTACTCCAGACTTTATTTACACGATCCCTCCATGAAATAATATATTTATCTAGATTCTTCTTAGTCATAACTTCTTCAACTGTTTCAGCGAGTGGTCTATAGCCTGCTTTAATGAGATAATTTAATAGATCGTTATATGTAACTACACCTATAAGCTTATTATCTACAAGGTTATCGACTACAGGTGCACCTATAGTTTTAAATTCTCTAAATTTGTTAAAAGCTTCACTAACATCATCATCTTGTGTAAGTATTGGATACTCTCTAATTACATCCTTTACTCTTATACTAGTATGATGACTTGTAGGCATGATGAGTTCAATAGGTGTTAGAAATCCGTATACTTTATTCTCCAAAATATTTCTAACAACAGGTAATATCTCCTCGTCATATTTACGCGCTTCAGCACGTACAACTGTAAGTGGTAAATCCATTTCTTTAACTATAAATTTAGGTCTTCTAGCAATTTCCCAGATCCTCAAATAATACACCTCAACAATTAACCCTCTAAAAATTAGTGCTGATTAAACTATTGATATTGGATATTATAAAAATATGGTACATTAGCACATCATACTTTATCATAAAATAATAAAGAATTTCTGGATCACATAGAACATAATAAAAACATTGACGGTAAAAAATAAGAATCCTAAAACATCATAGAACTATAAACAGGAAGCCGCCGTAGTATAGCCCGGCCAAGTATGCGGGCCTTTCGAGCACTTTATCGGAGAAAGCCCGTGACCCGGGTTCAAATCCCGGCGGCGGCATAAGATCTACTTTTCATCTAATTAGCATATAGTGTATTATTAGAATATGCATTAACTCAATGCATATCTCTTACTTACTACTTAGTTTTAAATGCATCCTAATATCATATAATAATATAGCCATCTTAATATGTGAAGGCAGATCATGAGGTAAATTAGCGATCTTTAGTGGCTTCCCGTACTGTAGTTCTGCTTTAGTAAATTCTCCATCACTACCTTGTATAATTATTGCTATATCTTCATCAAACGAGATATTCCTAATATCTATTTCTTCGCCATGCTTACTTAGGAAGTATATTTTATTAATACCCAATACTTCTTTCAGATCAGTAAGTTCTGGGAGGACTATTAATGGCTTATCGTATTTATATGAAAACCTATGCGCTTCCGGTACTCCAACTTGTGCCGCAGCCCCTGATGGTTTTATGATTGCTGGCGTTCCTATATCAAAAGCATATACAGTTTTTATAAAATCAAGCAATCTCTGAACACTAGCTACATTATATATTCCAAATATTATTCTAGGCATACTATATCCCACCACTATCAAGTTTCTCAGCAACAGATAAAGCTATTGCCTTGGATAAAGGCACGGGTACAGCTTCACCAACCATATTATACTGTTCATCACGGCCACCGAGGAAAACAAATGTATCTGGAAAACCCATAAGTCTAGCCTGTTCTCTAACGGTTAGGAAGCGGTTCTCAAAAGGATGTATAAAACGTGAACTACCAAGTACGGTCGGAGCAATACGGTAAGGGTGAAGACGGATTAGATTAGGTAACCTGTGTCCTCTAGCACCTTCATAGTAAATCAAGGCTTCACCCCATTTAAGCCTAGAAATTCTTTTAAGTTTCTTTCTAGGCATTGAAGGTACATCATGATTCGGTGGATACGATGTACCTGGTTCAGGTAATCCGGATAAAGCCTCTGCAACTGCTACTCTTTTTCTAGTACGTTGAGGCTTTATCTCTACATTTGAAATAAATACTCTAACTCTATGGCTTGGTGTTCCATAATCTTCTGCACGAAGTATATTAAAGTATATTTTCTTATAACCAGCAATTCTAAATTCTTTCATAAGTGCTACCTTTAAACCGTTATCCATAATTGCAGGCACATTCTCCATAATGAATACTTTAGGCTTTAAAATACCAACTAATCTAATGAAATTAAGAGTTAAACGGCCTATAGGATCCTTATAAAGTCTATCTAATGGATTTCTCTCCCTTCTAGGATTAGCTCCGGTAAAAGGTTCGCAGGGAGGGCTGCCTATAACTACATCAATGTTTTTACCAACAAGGTCAAATATCATATCTCCATTTACATCCTTTATATCCTCGGTGGTAACTATAGTGTTGGGGAAGTTCTGTTTATATGTCTTTGCTGCTGGAGGATAATTGTCTATAGCAAGCACGTGTCTAAATCTGTTTGTTAGGTAAAAGCCTAGAGAAAATCCTCCCGCACCACAGAAGAGATCAACTAATATGTATTTATGCCTCAAATGCTCTGAACACCTATTTTCTTAAGCATTTCTTCGATTTCATTAATTCTCTTTTCAAGAATTTTAACGGCCAGAGAGCCATCATATTCTTCTAACATACTACCACATCTAGGACATATAAAATCGTACATCATCGCCTGATCCATTGTAAATCTTAGTCTGTCTCTTGGACAATAATATATAGCAGGTTGCTTCTCATACTCAAGTCTTATCCTTAATTTTTCTAATGCCCTCTTAAGCCTAGTTATCAACACTGACTCTATATTTTCAGTATCAATATACCATCCCTGTAAACTACGATCTTTGCTAGCCATTCTTCTAAAAGATATAATACCTTGTTCAGCAAGTATTTGTAGGATCCTACGTGCTTCATTAGATTTAAGGCCGAGATTCTTGCTAATATATTCTTCAGGAATAACAGTACCTTGTTCAGCAAGATAATCAAATATCAAACGTGCCTTCTTACCATAGCCAGGAGTATGCATATCAAGTAGTGCCTCTACGAGTTCAGCAATTTGATTAATTGCTCTCTTACTACCTCTTACCAACAATCCTCACCTTTTTACCCTTAGACGATGGCTCAATTACTATTCTCGCATTCTCATATGTAAAATATAATTCCTTACCCATATAATATCTATCTAAAAATATGGCTAAAGCAGCTACTTCTGAATGAGGCTGGTTACCAATGGCAATATTATAATCCGCCTTTTCATAAAAATATCTAGGTACTTTTTTAGCACCAACAATAACAAGTATATCTTTACCTGAATTCCTTATTTCATTGATCACATCATCAATATTAATTCCGTACATCGTTAAATGAACAACTATTCCTTTAAATTTCTTCCATATTTTAACATACTTAAATGAATCAATGCCTTGGGCAATAAATAAACTACCTCCCCAATTATATAGTACTTTCCTTATAGAATCCATAACCTTGTCATCAACTATATCAGCAAGTATAAATCCATGTGCACCGAAAGCTCTTGCTACAAGGGCTACATGTGTTGTTATTCTCTTATCTCTATCTGGTCTATGTCCTATTCTAAGAACATATATTCTTTGTCTACTATATCTAGGACTATACATAATCTGTCTACTCCTCATTATAGCCAAGAATACTATATATAGTATCTAACAAACTGTTGATATTAATACCTTTATAGGCGGAAATGGGAACTATATATTCCTTCTTAATTCCAAGTTCTCCGTGCATAAATTCCATGATCTCTTTTATACGACCACTATCTATAAGATCAATTTTGTTTAGCGCATAAACAATAGGTTTTCCATGAACCCCTATATGGCTAAAGATTCCCCTTGTAGAACGTATTTCTGCTCTTATATCATTGAATCTCCTAGATGAATCAATAACATTTATTATTAGATCCGAATACACTACTTCTTCTAATGTTGCGTAAAAGGCTTCTACTATCTCTGGTGGTATATCTCTTATAAATCCAACAGTATCTATCAATATAACCTTATAACCATTATATATTAACGATGATGCCTTAGGAGATAATGTAGTAAATGGTTCGGGTCCAACGGGTTTATACTGTTTGGTCAATCTATTAAATAATGTTGTTTTACCAGCACATGTGTAACCTACAATAGATATATGTGGATATCCTAATTTCTCTCTATTCCTTCTTCTGATCTCTCTGATTTTTCTAAGTTCATTTATCTCCCTACGAATACGAGCCATACGTTTCTTTGCCATTGTATAATGTTTTTCGAAACCATATCGACCACCACCAAGAAATCCATGGAGCTCGCCGAGCTTAGCATATCTTATTGCTTCTTTAATTAATGGAAGCTCATGTCTTAATCTTGCAAGTTCTATCTGTAGTTGAGCTTCTCTACTACCTGCATGAAGAGCGAATATCTTCAATATAAGTTGCATCCGATCAATAATTTCTTTTCTTAACACTCTATACAAGTTTATGAAGTGTCGTGGCTTTAATATATCCATAATAATTATTGTATTTACGTCATTGTTTCCTTTAATTTCTAAAACACGATCGTATGGAATATAACATTTAGGATTAGGCCTCCTAACAAAGAAGAAGTCTATGTCATAGCTATTAGAGTCATAAATGGCTTTAACAAGAGAAAGTTCCTCATCAATGAATCCTTTATATTTACTGGGTATTGCAACTAGTACTTGTTTAGCCATTTCCAGATCCTTATAATGTTATTTTTTACTAGTTTTTATTCTTATAAGATCGCCTATGGTGAAATAATCTTCATCACTTCCATGACTACTATATCCAGTGAATTCGTCAACTATAGGTTCTAACAACTTTATATGCAATACTTTCTCTAACCTGCGAGCTAGCTCTATAGATGGAATAAGCCTGCCGGCTTCTATTCTCTTAATAACATTCTCTTTTTCTCTAACCCTTTCGGCTAAAACACGAGTAGACCATCCCATTCTCTCTCGAGCTTGTTTAATTCTTTTAGCATAATCTGGTACAACTTCGTATTCTTCCATAAGTAAACGCTTGGGAATACTTCTTGATTTTCTCCTAATTTTTCTTCTAAGTATTTGAGTAGAAGTCATTATAGGGGGCTTGTACTCCCTTACTTTGCCTTGTTTAATCAGTCTATTATAGCATCTTGGGCATATCTTGAGCACAGCTCCTTCAATAACTACAGTCTTACACTGTCTTTCATCAAGTACTTCTCTACCACATAATTCACAATAACACGGCATGTCTGTGAATCCACCCTATATCTCTATGGTGTCTATTGGTAAGAACCGTTTTTAGCCTTAATTCTAACCTATATAAATAGATAGGTGACAATAAACTATGAGCAGCAGTGAATCCAAGGATAGATATGAAGCAAGAATGAGTTTAGAAGATTACATCAGGTTTCTAGAAGCAAGAATAAAATATCTTGAAATAGAGAAAGAAAAATTAAACAGCCAAGTAAGATATTACAAAAACGAAATTGAAAAACTCATGTCAGCTCCACTTATTGAGGCAACTCTTTTAGATGTATTACCAGATGGGAGAGCTATTGTTAAAAGCTCTACAGGGCCTATACTCATAGTAAAAATGCTTTCATCAATTGATATGGATAAACTGAGGCCTGGAGCCAGAGTAGCAATAAACCAACGTGGCTCAGCTATTGTGGAGATTTTACCAGATTCGGAAGATCCCTATGTTAAGAGTATGGAGGTTATTGAAAGACCAAATGTTTCATTCGATGATATAGGCGGCCTCAGTGAACAGATTCGAGAATTAAAGGAAGTTGTTGAACTTCCCTTAACGCATCCAGAAATATTTGAGGAAATAGGTATAGAGCCTCCAAAGGGAGTACTTCTCTACGGCCCTCCTGGATGCGGTAAGACATTACTTGCTAAAGCTGTTGCTCGCGAAGCTGGAGCCACCTTTATAAGTATTGTTGGTAGTGAGCTTGTACAGAAATTTATTGGTGAAGGAGCCCGTATTGTCCGTGAAGTATTCCGACTTGCCCGGAAAAAGGCTCCATCAATAGTATTTATTGATGAAATAGATGCCATTGCTGCCCGCCGACTAGATGTAGGCACTAGTGGTGAACGTGAAGTTCAGCGTACACTTATGCAGCTTCTAGCAGAACTAGATGGTTTTAAGCCGCTGGATAAGGTTAAGGTCATTGCTGCTACTAACCGTATAGATATTCTTGATCCAGCCATCCTTAGACCAGGTAGATTTGACAGATTAATAGAAGTGCCTTTACCAGATTATAGAGGTAGAATCGAGATCTTCATGGTTCATACGAGAAAAATGAAGCTAGCAGATGATGTTAATATTGAGGAGCTTGCCCGTATAACTGATGGCGCTACTGGTGCAGAAATCAAGGCTATATGTACTGAGGCAGGCTATAATGCTATAAGAGCAAATCGTAGATTTGTTACCATGGAGGATTTCGTGAAGGCTGTCAAGAAGATTATGTCTAAGAAGACTGTTAGAAAACTTAGCGGTAAGAGTGAGACTAGCTATTTGTTCCAGTAGCTGATGGTTTATGAGGCTATATCGCCCCACCCCTTCTGAACTCCTTGAACTCCGGAGCATCGCTTCCCTTCAGTTTAAAGGGGTGGGGGATCATTTTATTCCCGATAATATTCTAGTACAAAGATCCCCTTCAACATATAGAATTAGAGTTATCTATTTAGACAATAAACCATTAGCCTCGCTCAGAGCTGCTGACTATCGTTTACTTCTTAGGATATACGGTGGTATGAGACTTAGAAAAATTCTTGATTTCCCATTATTAAGGGTTATTGTATCAAATAAATATAGCAACTTCATTGCGGAAGGAGGAAATGTTTTTGCAGCTCATATAGTTTACGCAGATCCCGGAATAAGGCCTTATGATGAAGTTATAGTTGTAAATGAAGATGATGAAATAATTGCTGTAGGAAGAGCCTTATTACCCGGTTATATTATGTCATTTTTTAGTCGTGGAGAAGCGGTTAGAGTTAGAGAAGGGATAAAGGAGTTGGTCTAATTTGAAGAGAATAAATATAATGTTAATAGAGGATCTTGCTCTAGATGAACTTAAGAATTCCATTTTTATAACTGGGTATACAGGCTTTGGTTTGGTAGGATATTTAGCTACAAGACATATTGCTTTTCAACTTAAGATGAGACGAATAGGATTTGTTGAAACAAAATATATGCCAGAATCAACGTTCTATACAAAACATATAGGTATAATTTATCCATTTGAGATCTATTATAAAAATATCAATGGACAGAAATTACTTGTTCTAGTAAATCATAGCATACCTGATACACGTGAAAGAACATATTATGTTAGATCGATAGCTCGGTGGGTTAGAGATGTAGGTATTAAAGAAGCAATATTAGTTGGAGGCCTAGACCCTGCTGTAAGGGAGAGTAAAGAAGAAAGATATAGATGGATACCTATAGGCAATATTAACATCACCTTAGAGGCACCAGTACTTGAAGAAAGACATGTTGTAGGGCCTTTAGCTCTTACAATGATGTATTTACATGCATATAAAATACCCGGAGTAGTGATCTTGCCATATGCGGAACCCTATAGACCAGATCCTAGAGCAACGGCCATAGCAGTTACAGAAATAGCTAAACTCCTAGATATAGAGATTGATGTCTCTCAATTGTATAAGGAGGCTGGTATTATTGAAGAACTTGAAAGTAAGAAGGAGGAGCTCCTAAAAAGAGTTTATGAAACTGAAGTTAGTGGAAAAGGCCATCCTATGTATATGTAACTAGACTCTTAGAACACTAACTTTCACACCTTGCTTCAACAATCTTTCCAATATAGGGCCTGTAAAACACTCACACCACCAACAATCATCGACAGTCACTATTAATATTTCCTTGACACCAGTTTTATTAATTAATTCCTGTATACTACCATACATTTTGTCACAAAAACGTGTATCCAAAGATAAAATATTAGGTTCCTCATGCTGGAAAACAGGATAGATCTCTGTTAATCCCCATGGAATTATTCCCAAAAATGGATTATAGAAAAATATTTCTTCATAACTGAAACTCATATACTTTAATGCTTTTTCCACAAAAGCTTGTTCCTTATAGGGCTTAGAAACTGCAGGTAATAGCAAGATCCTTTCAGATACTTTAACTACATATTTCATTACGTTTTCTCTGAAGAGCTTTAATTTAGGGTTATATATAGAGTCATAATCGTATAATAATAATGCCCTTGGTGAAGCCTTAGAATATGGTGTATGTTTTTCTATGTACCATAAATACTTCTTTATAACTTCAAAAGCGCTTCTTAGACTGGGGTGTTCTTTACTTCTACTTTCTAAATACTCCCAAAGCCTACCTTCCTTAATTGCTTGCTTTACTCTATTGATCTCCTCCATTAACTTGTATATGTTATGTAATGCAAGCAACCTTATCCTATTACCATTACTCATTTCATATAGTTCTTGAGGAGTATATTTTGAACATACTGGGCAGCTACATGGAAAATAACTTAGTTCCTCAACTCTTTTAGTACCTCCACTAACCATGTACCTACCATCTCTGGCGTAGAGTATGTAAGATGCTGAGTCAAATAGATCTGCGCCAAGAGCTACTAAGAATGGGATAATCATTGGATGGCCTACGCCAAATACATGTAAAGGCCTATTTGGCGGTAAGTGAATACGAGCTAAAGCAACTAGTTCAACTAGTCTACTATATTCATATTTCTCAAGCAATACTGTAGGACTGCCTAATGCATGTATGTGATAGGGATATTTCCAAGCTCTTACACTGGAGTATATAACTAGGTCCTTATAGGGAGCCCCCTGTATTGGTAACACCCATAGAGTATCACTATCTTGTATTATAGGTAATGCTTCGACAGCTCTTCTAAAGGTTTCTTCAATAGATTTAAAAGCTTCTTGTTTATCCATGTGACTACCTGTGGGTATATCTAGTATGACTGCAATATCAGAGCCTATATGGCGCTGGTAATCAACTATAGTCTTATTGTCGATCTCTACATCGCCATAAATAAGTACCTGGTATCCACCTGAATCAGTCATTATAATATTATTCCAGTTTAAACTTTGATGAATAGATCTTACCTTGCCCTTATTTCTACGATAAAAGAGATACGCATTTGTTATAAAAGCATTAAATCCATGTTATCTTAAAAAATCAAGTTCTACCTCCTGTCTACTAGGATCAATAACTGGAAGTAAGTAAGGAGTTTCTAAAACTCCATGGGCTGTCCTTAGTTTAGCTATTCTACCAGCTAGATCTACGTCCTTTATTTCATAGTATTGCAATATATCCAGTCCCTTATCTTTACTCTATACCCAATTCCTTTCTTCTCTTCCTCATATACTCTTCAAATACCTCGTATATGGTCTGCGCCATAGCACCACTGCCTTCGACTCCTTTCTCACTAACTTTAATCCTATAGATCTGTACAGCATTTGCTTCAGGTATAACCTTTACAGAATCTCTTCTAAGATTAAGTCTCTTGATAACGTATTCAGCAAATTCCTTTGGATCAAATAATGGTGTTTCAGCAATCATTAATTCAGATATTCTTTCACCACGAATAATTATTGTTGGATAGGTATTGCCTTGAGCATCTGTAGCAGGGGATAAAACGATATTTAGAGATGGATGGTCAAAACCTGCCAATACGCCATCATAACGACGCCCATCAGTTAGTATAACTGTCACCTTCTTATCAAGCATTGATTGTAAAGCCGATATCAATCTACGTGTAGCATCAGTTATACTCATACCAGCCATACACCTCCATAAACACTAACGGTACTAGAGATATATGGGAGTTACGGATACATGCATGGCAATATTAATAAATATAGTGTCTAGTATTAATGCCTAGACAACATAGGTTAAGCAGGAGGTTGCATGTAATGATTGAATTTGAATGTAAGGTTGGTAATCTCGAGGCATTGAGAGTCCCTGGAATAAATAGATATCATTTATTTTGTAATGAATCAGAGATAGTTGCTGAATTACCGGAACAAGTATATAGATTAAATATAGGCGATATGATCATATTAAGTATATTAACGGATAAAGAAAAGTGTTTAGAGAATGATTTTTGCGGCCAAGGCCATGTAGTTACGTCTACAAAGATCAATGATATGCATAGAATAATACTGTCTATGGGAGGACTATTGATCGTTATTAAGGTAAAGCCCGGATCAGACGTTATTGATAAACTTAAGGTTGTTGAGAAGTACTATATTGGGATAAAAAGATTAACAAAATAATCTCTTTATAACCCATATACTACTTGTAGGGAATGAATTGTATAAAGAAGATAGCCTAATATTTTTCGAGATATATAAGAACAAGGAAGCTGAAGAACAAGCCATTGTAATGGAATTAAGTAATTTACTTAAATTTATCCATACACGTTCAAAGATGAATCGTAAGCTCAAATTTATATCATTATCTTATTCATATGGAGGAAAATATGCTGGATATATAATTATAAAGCCTGTCAAAAACCAAGATGGTTCGTCAAGCTTGTTAGAAAGAGAGGCTGAGGTCATAGAATCCTATGTGTCAACACATTTGGAGAATATATGGATAACAAGGGTGAAGATTAAATGGAATGATATGATACCATTACCAAACATAGGATTTTTTCGAAGAAAAAACAAGATATATTATTTTAACCAATACTTTATCAAAGCAAAGATCTTTTATCCAGTTCAGACAGTAAGTCCCATAGATGATATTATCCCTATAGGAAGAACAATAGATGATAATAAGGTTTTGATCGGTATTCCTCCAGCTAATATACCGCATCATATTTTAGTACTTGGAGCTACAGGAAGCGGTAAGACAACGACAACATCTATATTTATAAAGAATCTATTGAGATCGTATCCAAAGCTATATAAAGTAGTAATTATTGATTGGCATGGAGAGTACAAGAATTTATTAGATGATTATATACACTATAATCCATACTCAAAACCTCTAATAGGATTAACAATAGAGAAAGAATCACTAGATGAAGTTATAGATATAATTGAAGAATCACTAGATCTAACAAGTGCCCAATCATATATACTTTATGAAGTATTGAAGAATACCTTGAAGAATAGTAATGAGTATTTATTAGATCCAAGCGATCTTATAGATAGTATTAAGAATTACTATGAAGAATCTAATTGGCAAAGAGAATCAAAATATGCCCTACTTAGAAAAATCGAGGTTATACTAAGAACTAGTAATAAAGGATGGTTAATAGGAAATAGTAATGATGAGCTTATAAAAATTATTCATACATATACAAAACCATTAATTATCGATGTTAGTAAAATAAGAAACGTTAACAC
>Ga0190366_1000060_pt1 | contig 20770 bp, 19 predicted proteins | sample 487218910_MG_FD_169990 | JGI IMG/M metagenome (GOLD analysis project Ga0190366, IMG submission 169990) | Hydrothermal vent microbial mat bacterial communities from Southern Trench, Guaymas Basin, Mexico - 4872-18-9-10_MG | ecosystem: Environmental > Aquatic > Marine > Hydrothermal vents >...
GAGAGGGGATGATGCTTATAGAAACCGATATTCTTCTAGCTTTAGTATCAGTTAAGGATAAACATCACATGGAAGCCTTAAAGCTAATTGACAAGCTTGAAGGAAAACTTGTGCTCTCTCCCTACTCTCTCATCGAACTCGACTTAATTATTAGATCTGGTAGAATATTCATCAGCGACATCCCCGCTTTTTATCAAGCTATATCGACATTTTTAGACTATAGAAGAATAAGGAGAATTTCGCCCAAACCAATCTATCATGCAGAAGCATATAGGCTAAGGCAGAAATATGGAGAGCTGGCCTACTTTGATAGCCTACACGCAGCAGTCAGCATGACTGAAAAACTAGAGCATATAAGTTATGACACTGTCTACGAGAATGTAAAGGAAGTAAATTATGTCCACCCTTCTAGATACATTTAAAGAGATGATCGAAACAGTATATCTCTAGTTTCTTACCGAGTGATTAGAAGAATTTTTAGTAATATTCAATTGAGCTATTCTCGATCGTCCCGCCAACTCCGACACTTGTGAACGGGTCTATGAATGAGTTCTTTATGAAACAATTTTCTCCTATTATGGCTGATCCTCTGATAGTACTTCCAATAATCTTTGTTCCTTTTCATATAGAGACGCTCTACTCAATTCTTGAATCCTGAATCTCACCGCGTATCTCTCCTAGCACGCTCATCTAGAATCACGGCATTAACTTCTAGAACATCGCTTGCTTTCCCGGTGTCGAACCACTATCCGTCTATTATGCTGTATCCTATTTTGTAGCCTTTTTGCGTCATTAGCCTTATGGTGTCCGTTATCTCGTACTCTCCTCTCCAGCTTAGTTTTTAGCTACTTGATTATGTAGAAGACTATCCTGTGACTACGGTGCTCCAAGCCTGAGAAATCCTAATCCTTCTCACACGATCTTAGTAAACCTTTATTTACTACTTCTATGACTACCTATCGGGTCACTATGGGTGACTACATAACGGTTTCCACGAAGGTTCGGAAGGAGCTTAAGGAGGAGGCTGAGAGGCTTGGCGTGAGGATATCTGAGGTGCTTAGGCGAGCATTAGAGGAGGAGGTTAAAAGGCGTAAGCTTGAGGAGCTTGAGAGAAAGCTCGGCGAGCTCGGCGGGGCGCTCGATAAAATCGATATCGATAGGGTGGTGAAGAGTATTCGAGAAGATAGAGAAGGCAGGTAGGGTCGAAATGCGGGGAAAATTCCTTTTCGACGCGTCCTCGGTAATTTATGCTTTAAAACTCGGAAGTCTAAAAGTGCTTTACGATAATTATCTTCAATGGCTTACGATATACGAGGTGATCAACGCCTTATGGAAGGAGGCCACATTAACCAAGGCGATAAGTCTGCAGGAGGCTTCTGAAATTGTCAAGCTGTTCGCAGAAACCTTGGAGTTCGTGAAGATGCTAAGCCCTCACCCCTATGAAGATGAGATCTTGTCAACAGCGAGAGAATTGAATATAACGGCTTATGATGCGTCCTATGTAGTACTCGCGGAAAAGAACGACCTAACACTAGTGACAGAAGATAAGAAGCTAAGAGCAAAGGCCGAAAAACTAGTTAAAGCAATCAGTCTAACACAGATATCTTGATTGCATGGTATAAAGCATGGTGTAGCGCAATCAAAGTCCTGTTATCGTAAAATACATCTATTTGCACAGAAATTTAAGGACTAAGGAGGTTATGATACGCTTCTCGGCCCGATGCTTTTGATAAGTTCTTCAGCATCCGCGTGGCATGGATCCTCCTTAGTCTTCGCCTTTATCACCTCCCGAAGATACTAACTCCAATAGACTTTTACGCGCCGCATCAATTCCCTAAGCTCCTCGGGAACCTTCACAGAGACATTCACGAGCCTACCCAATGAGCTCACCATGGATCACCATTATAGCCCCCTATGTGGAATTAATTCAAAAACCGTTGCAGCGTTATGAGAAACCACCATCGGAAGTATTTCTTATTGCGTATTAATGGTGCGCCTCCCATTCTTCTCGATAATTTTGCTAGAATCCTTGTAATGTGATGGAAAGCCCCCTAAATAGTCTCTTAAGACTTCCTATCTCCTTGCTGAGATGCCTCAAAAGCTCAGCATCATAAGTGTAAACCTTATGACATCTTGGAGGGTTCCACGCTTCAAGATAACCCCCTCCCTAGGCATTAGCAGAGAGGCGAAGAGAAGGGCAACGGCTACATTAAACCATGTTGAGTATAGTCACCACCGCCTAGACCGGTATTGATGAGCGTAAGTAGGTAGAGCAGGGCATTAAAACAACAAGCTTATCATCTTCATACATCCTAGCCTCCCATAAAGGATCGTAAGCCTAAGTAAAGACCGGCATAAACTGCTTAGAATTTTCACATCATTTTATTCTAAAAGGCTACGTGGATCAAGTCTTTTTATTTCCTCTAGCTTGTCAAAATCCCTGTCATAGCTTACGATGGTCTCTATGTTGTTCTCTAAAGCTGTTGCTGCATGGATGGCATCCCTCGGTTTTATTTTATACTTTTCTATGAGTCTCTGCGCTCTAAGGATTACGCTCCTTTTAACACTCAGAAGCTTCAAGTTCGGGAACTCTAGGAACTTTCTGCCCAGTTCTATGGAAGGTTTCAAGCCGAATATCCTCCTTATCACCCATACGATTTCATCCCACGTTATTGTTGCGGTGCATGCTTCTACTGACCCTTCAGAAATTTTCAGGAGAAAATTCTTTGATTCCTTTGCCTCTTCTATGGTCTCCAGCCTATATACGATTGGATATAGGAATACGTTTGAGTCAACGTAAAGCAAGCCTCTCCTCAACTTCACTTTCTATCAACCTCTCCAGATCGATTTTTTCGGCAAGCTTTTTCTTAACAACAGAACAGAAACTTTCGACAAACTCTCTCGGATCTGCTCCAGGAGTTATAACTATCTCCCCTTCTCTAACCTCTATTAGGACTGTATCTCCGGGTTTAATACCTACGAAGTCCCTCACGATTTTCGGGATCACTATCTGCCCTTTCGGTCCGATTCTTCTCGGGATCTTCATTCTAACCACATAGTAGGAAAAAGTAAAACTTATATTAAAACTTCTTCCTACCAAATGGTTCTACAAGACCTACGAACTTCGAGCATATCCCTCACTTTAGGATAGGAGTGCCCGTTACCTTTTTCTTCTAGGTTCTTTGAGAGCCTGATTTTAGGAGGCTTGCCTGCCTAAAGGGTTGAATAAGCTTTTGTCTTGATCGTTCATTTATAAAGGTTTAGGAGGCTTGTGTTAAGAGGCTCGCCCCACGTCTAGCTAACGGATTTACTAATTTTGCCTATTTTGCTGGTTTTTCAAGTGAGTTCCTTTTCCAAAGATTTTTCTTAAAGAGCCGCTCGATGATTCTACTAATGATCGCGCATCCTTAATGTTAAACTAGTCTATGCTACAAGCACCTTTATTCTCACCTAAATGATGCATTTAGTTCTTGTTTTTATCACTTTTAATCCTTCGATCAAATGCCTTTAATGCTCATATCAAATCTCCCGTATATTTCTTTAGCAATAGCCCAGTGGATCTATTGGTCACGATTCCAGAGCCATATAGAATCTGCCTAGATCTATTTTTAAATTCCTATATCTAGGTCTAGCATGTTCCAGCAAAAATGCGATAAACGATACTTAACAGAACCTTTAGTAGATGAACTCTTGAATGGCAATAACATGCCAGACTTATATATAGGAAGAACTTCACACTGTATATAAGGCATCTTGTAGCATGTCTAGTAATCGCAACGGATGATGAGAGATGGAATAAGAATGGGTGAGGATGTTATCGAAAAGTTTGATGGATTGAGAATTTACCAAATTTGGGTAAATTATTACTTTATTTCCAAGCCTTCTTAAGTTATATTAATTATGGATTTTGTTTTAAAGTTTTTGTTTTTAACCATTCCCTATATTCCTTATCTACTAATATGGCTGCCTTAAGTAATATATTGCGTGGTGTTAAGTAAGCAAGGTACCTTATGTCCTTGGGTAAGCAGTGTCCTCCTATTCCATCTCTTGCTTCGAGGATCTCTATATTCCACTTTGTGTTGCACGCTCTCCTAACTTCCTCGAAATCTAATTCCAAGTTTTCACATATCATCCTTAGTTCCTCTGCGAATGCGATTTGTACATAGCGATAAGCATTCTCAGCTATCTTCGATATTTCAGCAACTTCTACGGATGAGACCATATGTAAAGGTATATCAAGCGTATCTCTGTAAAATCTTAAGCCAGCATCAAGGCTTTCTTGATTCACCGCCCCAATAACTCTCAATTGCCTAACTCCATATCTAACTGGGTTTCCTTTCCAATATCTATGCGGTGCATGGACTAATTTTACATGCTCCTTAAAGATCTCTTTCCATATCTTTCTTGAAACACCTGGAATAATAGTACTCTCTATGGACACCAAGGTTGAGGATGAAGCTTTCTGAGCAATTTTCTCAGTAACATCAAAAACTGGGGATAAGTCTGGTGCTTCATCTTCTTTTAAAAGTGTAGGCACACATATAACATAGATATCCATAGGAGGTATCTCATTCCAATCAGTAGTCGCTTTAATTTCTCTCTCTTTGGCTCTTACTACAGCATTAGGATCGATATCGTAACCCCATACTTCTAATCCCCTCTCCATAATGTATATTGCTGTTGGAAGACCTACCTCACCAAGACCTAATACGCAAACTCTCTTATCCATATCTTATACCACTTTTTCGACTTATTTTAAGCTAATTTTAAGTTAGAAAATCGGAGTAACTCTACGGCACGTTACTTTATTACAGAGTCCAGCGAAGCCTCTGCTATAGGGGCATAGTCAAACTGCTTAGCAATCCTTTGACCTGCTCATCTCTAACGTGCACTTGAGCTCCTCGTTGTTTATCACCTCACATAGGGAGTCAAATGTATAGTGGAGAACAGGCTTAACGACTGCATGGCCGGTCGTCTTCACCACCAAGGAGCCTCATATTCTTCTCCTTAGAGAGGGGAAGTAATCTTGGTCCAAGACTTGTTGATGGAATGATTGCAATCCCTTATCCCATAGCCAATTCATCTCATAGTTGCTGCCTTTTAGTAACAGGTTAATCACTTTTAGTAGAATTGTCTTACGTCTGCTTATATTGAAGAGCTTTGTGGCTCGGATCCTTGCTTTTATCCCTAGTTCGGGTCTTGAAAGAGCTTTTTCAATAGCTCTCGCCAGTGTTCGTGCATCTCCATAGGGAACGTAAATTCCGGTGGATCCAACCACCTCTGGCAACGCGCCCATTCTTGTTACTACAGGAACGTTCTCCGCTAACATGGCTTCTGCAACAGCGCACCCGAATCCCTCGTGGAGTGAGGCTTGTACATAGACCTTAGATCTTTGTAGAAATTCGATCAAATCCTTTTCAGGAAGAAATCCTGCGAACTCAACATTTGGAGGTGCAATCGACTTTAGTGTGTTTATAGCATTATCCTGAGGTTTACCTATCATGATAAATCTTACATCAGGAAGAAACTTAGCTGCTCGAACGAAATACATTAATCCCTTTCTAAATATCGTTATCCTATTAATGGATCCTATTGTTAATACTATATCCTCTTTCTGACAATTGCGTAGAGCATATTTATCTATGTCAAAACCGTGATATAAAACCAAGAATTTGTTCGGATTTAGTTTCTTTAAACGCATAAGCGCTTCTCTCTTGGTGAAGAACGAGGGTGCTAGTATAAAATCAGCGCAGTCTAAACTTCTTGTAACATAGAGCTTCCAAGGATATCTCAATAAGTTGCCATAATTCAGCGACCTTATAGCTGTAATGTCTCCCCCTCCTAACGCTATAATTACGGGCTTATTCATAAGCTTAGCGAATCGACATGCAATAAACGAATGGTCATTAGCAAACCATGTAAATACCAAGTCTGAGTTACGTATACATTCGTATAGCTCTATAATTCTCTTCAAATCTCTTATGTGAGTAAAACACACTTCTTCTACGTCATATTCCTCTCTTAGTATTTCTGCATCTTTAACAACCCACGTACTACGTTCACGATATACCATACAAATTCTTGCCAAGGCTTACACCTTTAGCTATTTCACATTAGCCAGTAGCTTGCGATTAGCACAGAATAGATGAACTGCATGAGGTACCTCCCAACGTGCACAAACAAATCCGTACTTCCTCAAATAGTTCTTGACAGATTCTTCAAGATTTTTCCTACACTCTACATACAAGTACCGAATCTTCTCTAGGGACTTTTTAGCCCCTAAAAGCACCTTATATTCAGCACCTTCTGTATCTATTTTAACTAAGTCTACTCTAGGAAATTTATATCTCTCTAAAATGAAATCCAGAGTAGTAGCAGGAATTTCGATGCTTGATAGACGTGCATCTCTACTTTCAGAGTGCGACAATCCATATAAATACATCTTCTTAAGCTTTGGTATACCAAAGTTTACTCTAGTGATCCTGGACCACAGCGCCTTATTTACTGTAATAACCTTTACATTATTTAAGCAACAATTCAAATTCAAAACTTTAAAAGTGCCAGGAATCGGCTCTACAGATACTATCTTTGTTTTAGTCTTAGCCTTGCTAATAAGACAAGTATAGTAGCCTATATTTGCCCCAACATCAATGAAGTATCCTTCTTCTGGAACAAAATGGAGTATGAATCGTTCTATTATACCCTCCCTACCAGGAATGATATGATATAGGTCATCAGTTCGAGGACGCGTATAGAAATACAGATTAGAATCCTTTATAAAGTATGTTCCCCCGAGCACATTCACTATGTTATGATTATAAAAGAGACATAAGGCAGTGTCAACTATGAACGAAACTAAGATATTGATCGCGGACTTTAGATTCACGGGTGTAAGGGCTCTCATTATCTTTAGCCATGCCAGTGCTCTTGATATACATTTTCTGATGGGACTTAATGCGCGGCGCATGTGCTATCGCCCTAGCTGAACGAGTTCACATATTGATTTGATTCTTTAAAATTTCTAGAGTTGCTCTAGCAACACTATTCCAGCTCCATCTTAGAGAAAATTTTGCAGCATTCATACCTATGTGCTTAGCTAGATCTTCATTTTTTAATAATTCTATTACGTGGTCTATAAATGAATGAACATTATAACGAGGAACAAACATTGCTATTTGTCGGTGCAGCGAGGTAGGTACCTCACGTAATTCAAACGTAACTATGGGTTTGCCCATGGCCATAGCCTCTCTATGGACGTTAGTGATCTCATCAACATAAGGAAGAATAATGGTGTCCGCTATAGCGTAGATCATGGGCATTCTTTCGAAAGGAACAAACTTCACTATCTTGATATTTCTCGCCTTTAAAGCTCCGTACTTCTTGAGTAATGTAACTCCTCTGGAATAGGTCTCATCAGTATAAGCACCAACAATTAAGAACACTACATCTCTATACTTTTCTAAAACTTTCTTGATTATCAATGGTAAGAAATGAAACCCCTTAAGATATGAGAAGTCGCCTATATACAGAACTACCTTCACGTCGGAGTCTATGTTTAGACTTAGGTCCTTTAGGTATGAGTGCTTTGAATTATTATACCTTGGATTAAACAGTTCATGATTTACACCGTTTGGCACAACTGCAATTTTATCTCTAGATATGCCGAAGCGTGTGCTTAACATATCCTTAACTTCCCTTCTAATAGCTATCAAAGCAGGAGCAAGTTTGTATGTAACCTTGTGTATTGAGCTAGTACTGATATAGAGAAATGAAAGAGCTATTTTTCTTCTTAAGTCTTGTCTACTTAACCAATTTCTGTAACCCTGATAGTTTTGATAGAGCCAACTACCGTGCACCTTTGTCACCGATGGCAACTTGATTTTGTTAAGGTAAAATACGAACCCGCTTTCATTACTGAAATGGACACAATCGATGATTCCTTTCTTTATCATATGCTTAAGTGTCGCATAGACACTATATAGAAAAGTCTTTCCCTTTAGCGAACCATGTATGTTCAGGCGTATAACCTCTATCCCATTTTTCTTAAGCTTGTTATCAAAGATTATTTCATTGTTAGTATTCATAGATAACGTTATTACAAATACTTTGAGACCCATCATAGAAAACGCCTTAGCAAGTTCGAAAATATGTCTAGAAACTCCTCCGGGTGTAGGATAAAACCAAGGGGTCACCAACGCAATAGATTTATAAGGGGACATAGTGATTTAATCCGTAGGGTTTTTCCCTAACCTTAATTTAGATTTTGACTTTAATATGTTTTTAACAATCTTATATCGCGACAAATAGTCCTTATATCTAATAATCCCTGTCTTATTCTCCGGCATTAATTGATATATTATTCTACCGTCAGTTCGATTAGGAACGGGCAGATCCAGATAATATAAAATAGTCGGCACTATATCGTAATGTGATATAGTTATGAAATTATTTTTATTTCCACTAATAATCTGATCGCTGAGAGCTATGAATATCCCCTCTGGATGATGATCATAGAACTTCCCTTTCATGATTAAGCGCAGATCAGTATATGAGTGCTGATCTGATAGAGTGACACCTAAATCGTAATGAGGAAACAATAATAACTCTGGAGCTCGCTTCACATAAGGCCCATGATAAACCTCCTCTCTTCTTAAAACTTTTAACATTCCCCACATATTTGACAAAGCTTTAATCACTTCGTCTACCATGTTAGGTCTTTTAATCACTACTCCGCGAATATTACATGGATGTATAAAGGCCACACTATTGTCCATCAATGTAGTACCATTTCCATTAATTAAGCCTTTGCGAAAATTCGACGCCCTTATCTTATAAAATGGTTTAAGTAGAGATCCATATATGTGACGTGTATAGTAGTTACTATATAGAATTTCAGTGAATGCATTTCGTAATGTGTTATAGAAACAACTAAAGCTGCTTAACTGTTTTTTAAAGAAACCTAGTTCATAAAGAAGCCTACCTACGTTTATCTTATACCTATAGCTGGCAAACCCATGATCCGATACTATAAATACCATATCCACCTTCCGACATAAGGTTTTAATGAGCTTATCGAATAAAGTAAAAATTTTTGCGAAATTATTACTCATTTTAGACAATACATAGTGATACATAACGTGCAGTATTAAATCTGGTTCATGGAATTCTGCCCATAAAAGATCCCAATCAGATAGACTAGATAACATCAAGAGAGCATTAATCCGGGATTCTAGACCTCTACTAAGAGATTCAAGATAGGAATCAAAATCTAATATCGGATTATGAACGTTTGGCCATTGATCGGGAGCATTATATGACCTGTAATCATTTAGCATTTTAGAATAGTTGTCAGGTAGAATTATGGTTTTAGGAGAAAATCTATCTATAAGCATCGTAACGTATTTACTCCGACCAATAGGAGGATAAGTTAGATACATGTTATATACAAGACTCTTAACTCCTAAGAACGCCAGCATATGATGTATTCGTGGAAATTCTACATCTAGCGAGGAAACTATCTTAACATTTTTTCCATCTATAAGACATCCTTGGGGTATTCCATGAATCCCAGGATTTACACCTGTAGAAAGGCTAATCCATGTAGGTGGAGTATCGGGTGTTATTAGCGATGTTATCTTTCCACATATTGCTCTTCTAAGTATTCTACGTCTTAGGAAAGGCATGTATCCTCGGTCTAAAATATCTTTTAAAATGTTCCAACCAAGTCCGTCTAAGCCTATTACAGCGATCTTACGTTTCATCATACTCTAAGCTCCACTTCTATTCACTCTCCTTATTTAGCCACTAGTCCTTTAGCTGAATCCGGACTATATCAATATACCGTTTTACGCCATCTTTAATAGCCTCGGTAATCACATAGACATTAGTTACAATCACTGAGGTAGTCGCTATGGATCTTACAGGTTCTCTCATGAGAGATAAATAGGGCATTTTATTATTTTAGTCCTTCAAGACCTGATTAAGAGATATTTCAAAAATTCCATTTAACATCGAAAGAACAATATCTAGTTAGAAGAACGATGAAACTGATAAAATAAATGAGAAGAGCAAGAGTAATTATCTCTTCAAAATAGTTAAAAGCAAGCTTTGGAGGCTTTCGATCTAATGCGCCTCTCACATTTAGATCTTTTAGATAAATATACGTTCCCGCATTCACTACTGAAAAAGAAGTACTCCCGCGTACAGTTACATCTGTGTTTAGATCCGGTAATATCACATTATGAACGGTAGGTACATTCGTTATTAAGCCATGAAATGTGATAGATCCGGAGATATATATGACTGGCTTGCAAAAAGCAGGAAGCTCCATTTCGCAATAAGTATTTTCCAGCCTTACCGTCTTTCCATGGTGTCTCATCACAATCCTATCCACTAAGTTTGACTCAAGACATATCTTTCCAGTTTTTGCGGTTACTGTTATTGGATTCCTACTTAGGATTTGAACATACACGCTGTTGGTATTATTCAGCGAAGCATCTCCGCATTTAATTCTAGAAAAGTCACCCAGTAACTCGACTTCTCCAATAGCCTCCATTTCCTTTGTAACAGTGTCATATCTTAGTGAGAAAAACTCACTAATATTATTGGCGCTATGATTCTGTGAAAGTTCTTTCTCAATTTGTTGAGAAAACTTTTTAGTAAGGATTCCTAGCGATGGTAGCTCATAGAGTTTTAACAACCTCCCGTTATAAATCTGTCTCACGTTATTCAGAAAAGATATTAATGGAGTGCCTATTTGGAAGAATTTTTTATCATATTTTTCGTTAAAAGCCACTAGTAAAATGGTGTCAGCATATTTATATTCGCTGGACAGCTGGTTCAAAATTTGTAGTGTACCGAGATAGGAAGTTTCGGAAAAAAGGATCTTGTTTGCAGTGACTGGAAAATTGTGAGGAGCAACATAGCGCATCATAAATCTTGTGTACGTTGGAGGAGTTATGATTGTGATGATACTGCTTCGATAATTACTTTGAAGCATATCAGATATGTTAGTGAGTTCTTTTATCTCTTCTTCAGTTACCTTCAATACCTGGTTATTAGCATTGAAGCTCCAGGTCAGTACACCAAGGACGAGTGACGAAATTAAAGAAAACCCAAAAAGAATGAGAAAGAACTTCTTCCATATGGTTCTCCATTTAATTCTTGCTAATGAGATTGAAGCTAGCACCGATAGCATTAGTGAGATTAATGTTAGAAATCGCAGTTCATAATAGTAGGTGAAAATAAGATTAGCATTAATAAATGAAACGATTTTCCCCAGAAATGTTGTAATCAAACCAAAATATAACAAGAGACGTAGAGACTCATTTCTCTTATTGTGATAATATAAATAAGGCAAGGCTGCCAAAGCAAATACTCCCTTAAATCCGATAATTGCCGGATAATGATATGTAGGTACTAAAAGAATGGGTTGAACTTGACTTATTGAGAAATCCTTTAACTTAAAAATCCAGAGAATTATAAGTGAAAGATATATAGCTAACAAACTTGCAACTACGTTTTTTAAAGAGTGAACGCTTAACCTGATTTTGTTACCTAGTTTCATGAAAGTACGTAGCAAGGCGGTCATCAGAATATAGGTAAGAGGTAGGCTAATGACAGCCAAGATTCCTATTAAACCCATATAAACCTGACTTAGGGCGAAGACAATCGGAATTAAGGTCATTGGCGGGATTAGTGTAGAACATAAAACTGCTTTGAACATTTTCCTCGGTTTTTTAGAGATCGCTGTAGACAAAGCTAGAAAAAGGATAGCAAAATAAGCTTCGGGTCGATGGCTCCCCAGCAAGCACGTTAGTATCAACGTTAATAGAAAAATCTTTTTCCAACTCCATCTATCTCCGTTTTTAACCAAAATTAGCGTTGCTAATAAACCAATATAGCCAATTGTTATAGGTAGAAAGCCAATGTAGTAAAATAACGTCGAATAACATGTCATACTGAAAGTTTTACCATAAGTCTCGATCAATATTTCATAAATAGATCTCAAATTATTACTTTCGACCAATGAATGGAAAAATGGAATCCACGCAAGACCAGCACCCATGTAACTTAGGAGCAATGCTAGGGCTGGTGCCCGAGGATCTACCTTTTTCAAATAACTCTTTACGAAAAGGGACAACGCTATGGGCATTAAAATGTTCATAGTGTTCTGTATTTTCAAAAAGGTTATTGGATCTACATCCAAAATTTTTATCGCGAATGCATTAGCCAAATGAAATAATTCATATCCATAAATCACCCTTGGCGTGTCGAACGTAGCTACGATCTTACTAAATCGATAGTGCGAAACCGCATCTATGGAAGGAATAAGCATCACATCATTTACAAGGTAAAAAGCGACCAGCAACGCATTTATCGAAACTATTAAAGCTAGTAAATCGGAGAGTGAAATCTCAAATTCATAAGATTGTTCTCCTTTGTCGAAGCTTTTCAGTAAATGATAGACATATATTATAAGCGTTAAAGCATCAACAACTGTAATTAAAAGACTCCAATTGGGCGAGTCAAGCGCAACTTTGAATAAGAAGACTAGATACGCTTTAATTAATATACCAACCAATGCTGCTAGAAGCAGTTTCTCGCCTACATTCACGTCTTTTCCTAGGATTAGAGTGAGCAACACATATGGAGCTATTAAATAATGTGTCCATAGCAAACTGACCATTAAAAGCGAGCTTAATGTAGCATCATATGAGACAAATTCTAAAGATAGAACGCCAGCCTGATGCATTAAGGAAACGAGTATGATAGCAACGCCCACCAATGGAACAATTACCAACCATGGAGGAATGAGCTTAAACTGGAATCTCACTTCAGATGCTTTCTTATTAGATAAAATAAATCCGAGGGCAAAAATATAGAACCAAGATAAAATAAATAAACCGAGACTGGCACTATTAAATCCTAGGATAAGTAACCAAATAGAAGATATTGCTGCAGAAAGTAATGAGATAAATAACGTATTGAAACATTTACTGAAGAATGTTATTGTAATAAAACGTGACATTATTAAATCCCTTTAGGTAAAGCGATTCTTTCTTAATGCTAAGATAATGGCTTTAACAAATCCCTTTAGCATTGAGTAATACGAATATTTCAGAGCTGCTTGTCTAGCTTTTTTTCCAAAATTCTGTCTCAGTTGCCAATTAATTATTAGCTCACTTAATGCCCCGCAAAGAGAATTTACATCTCCAGGCTTTATCAGAAATCCGTTGTATCTGTTTTTAATGAGATCATAAGCACAAGCGCACGTAGTTGTAGAGATTATAGGTTTTCCACAATACATGGCCTCGCTCACAACGAAGCCCCAGGTTTCATAATATGGTGTGAATACTACCACGTCAGCTAACTTATAAAACAATGCTTTCTTCTTTTCTTCAACGAAGCCAAGAATAGTCACATTATCCTTAATTTTATTTACTATAACATACTTCTCTAGAAGCTTTCTATAGTAATTATCACTTTCACCGCCAATTACTAGTAAATGTACATTGTTATATCCTTCGTGATGAACTAGTTTATTTAAGGCTTTAATAATCAAATGTGCAGCCTTATAGGGCACTATTCGACCGAAATATAGTATAACGAATTTGTTATCCAAAGCAAGACTTCTTCGAAGCTTAACTACCTCGGATTTATACCCTTTACTTAGATAAATATGGCATGCATTTGGAGCAATAATTATTTTTGACTTCGAAACCCCTACAGAATCATAAAACTTTTTTGATAATGTTCCAGGAACTACAAGCACGTCCGACCTCAGAGTTATAAAGCGAGATATAGGCCATAGCAATCTACCAACAATAGATAGGGGCCAAAGCCACCTTTCTTCCCAAAGGATGAATGGTTTCTTTAACAATTTAGAAACAATAAACCCTATAATGGTACTAGGCAAGGTGGCATCTCCTGCTATGATGACATCAGGTCGAAAATGTAATAGATCAGCCCATAAAAAGAGTGATAGCTTGACTTCCTTGAGTTTTATACCAAAATTTATTTTATAATTGAGTCCAGTTTCTATCTTTTCAACGAACCTGTGTATATCATCGAAAAAGAATTTAGTGGTAAATATTTTTGACAGCATCTTAAATAGCGGAACCCGGTAGTGAACATAATAGTTATGTATGAAGGCTACCTTCACTCGCATACTCACACTTACTCCATGAGTTTATGCAAATGGCCGCGTTTTTCATTTTTGAAAAGCTTTACATACTTCTTCAATTCTATCAACTATGATCTTCCAGTCATAATTTTGTACAGTCCGTTCTCTAATGTTTCTTCTAGTTTGAAAATAAGCACTAGGATCCTTAGTGAATAACTCGTAGATCTTTAGTATAGCCTGGGCGAAATCTATATAACTGCCAGGTTTCACTAGAACGCCATAATCTAGAGTCTTAATGACATCAGAAACGCCAGGAACCGCTGAGGCTACGGTTGGCAATCCGCATGCAGATGCTTCCAATAGTGTTAAAGGCATATTCTCCACATAAGATGTAATAACCAACACATGAGATCTACTGTATTCTCTAACAAGTAAGTCTTTGTCCAAGAAACCTAGATAGATAACGTTACTATATTTTGAGGCTAAACGTTCTATCATAGGTTTTAAAGGACCTTCACCGGCTATTTTAAATAATAACTTATTCTTCATATTTGCGTGTTTTTCATTTATCCATCTTATCATACTGCCAAGCACGTCAATACCTTTTTCTAAAACAAATCTAGAAACAAATAGTACTTCAAAACGTTCAGAAGATAGGTCTTTGGAAGAAGTAATTGGCTTAAATGTTGATGTATCAACACCGTTAGGTATCAACACAACCTTTTTAGGAGGAATATGATAATTGTTTATAAAAAGCCTATATAAATAATTGTTTAAGACATGGAGCTTATCAAGTCCTCTGTACAGATTTATAAAAAATGGTATGTAAAGATGATGTAATATACTTTTTTGTGGCTGTAGCAATGAATGAAAAACGGCGATAATCGGTTTATGAGATTCCATAATTCTTTTTACAAAGTGAATTACAAATTCGTTTGGGGGATATGCAGATACATATAACACATCATAACATGCTGAGATCTTTTTAAGAGTACTAGGATTCAACATCGGATAACCTCTTAACAGTTTGATATAGCTACATTTTAGAACTCGGACCCCATGTTTAAGGAGATTGAGAGAGTTTTTCACATTTAAATATGTAGCGTCATTAGGCCAATTAACGTTTACAACTCCTATCTCATGTTTCTTATGCTTTAATCTAATAGCCACTTCTACAACCCATTTCTCTGCGCCTCCTGGATAATCTATATTATACGGATGTACGAATAGTAATTTCATATGATGCTACCATTATAAACCACTATTGGATAATAGGCGCCTAAAAACATCGCGAGCATCTGTAATTGAAAATTATGAGGAAAGCTGATGGCAACCTTAGTAATACATTTACTTTCAGGTCGGCTTTTCCATTTTGCTCCCTTAGAGGATGGAGCATCTCTCTACATACTAACTAGAATTAGTGAATGCTTAATTCTTTTGTAAAGATAATTTGCTTATAGAGCCGCTCTAATTTGTCAACAGTTTTCTCAATTGTATAGTGATTAATGAGCTTCTCATATCCATTTTCTCCCATTTTTTGAGCTAGATCCTTGTTCTCTAATAACAGCTTAACATATTTAGCCCATTCTTCAGGATTATACGGGTCAGCTACAAAGCCATCTCTTCCATGCTCAACAATCTCATTAAGCGGGCTGACGTCAGCCACAATAACAGGCTTTTTAAAGGCCCAAGCTTCGAGAATGACGATTCCAAAACCTTCAAAAAAACTCGGAAGAACCAATGCTGAAATCCTCCTCAAAACTCGAACTTTTTGCTCGTGAGATACATAGCCGAGGAAGCTCACTTTTTCGGAAACTCCCCATTTAGCGGAAAGCTTTTCCCATTCTTGTCTCATCGGACCATTTCCTAAAATAGTCAGCTTGAAATTCACATTCTCCGGGATTAGTGACAATGCTTTCAAAACTACGTCCAGATTTTTATAAAATACAAGCCTTCCAATAAAAGTCATTTCATTACCATATTTAATTTCATCGTCGAGTACGCGATAATGCTCCAAGTCTAATCCATTTGAAATTATCCATAAATTGTTTTTCTTCTGAGGAAATAATGTCAATATATCCTTCTTGCTTGTAGTACTTACAGTATGTATATTTTCGGCAAGCCATAAAGTAAGTAGCTCGGTCACATACCCTATTAACGACTTTAAATATGAAAGCTTACCGAACTGTCCCATCCATTTTCTCCAGAAATCGATTCCATGTAGAGATGCAACATCATGTATAGTCACGACCATAGGTCTGCGAGTAAGTTTTGAAATGAGCCACCCAGCAAATACGGGAGTATAATTGTTAGCATGAATTATATGCGTTTTTTCATTCTTTATAATTTTTAACCCTGATCTTACGCAGTTAATAATGTATAGGAAATTTTGCAAGAAAGACGCTGGCAATTGTCCTTTGTGCTCTATGGCGGGAGAGATTTCGATAACTTGTATATTGTTGTTATAAGCATATCTTCCGCCAGTAATTTTATGTTTTATTATAGAGATTTTATGGCCACGTTTGCTTAGCTTATTTGCTATCTGATAAATTATCGATTCACCTCCTCCTCTCGTAGGATCCAGAAATTGAGTTAGCATTAATATTTTGAGAAAGCCTCTACTCATAGTTTTGATTTCTACGGACCTATTTCTTCTCTCGTATTAAACTGACAAGTATCCAGAGCATTATTGCTGTTGAGCACAGTATAGCTCCTGCTATTCCGAATCCTACGGTTATTATGGCTAGTGGTAGGCTGAAGTATCTCGTGGTGTTGAATAAATGGATTAACATTAAGCCCGCGCCTAACGCTACTAGTAGCGAGATTACCCCAGGTATTCCATAGAACATTAACGGATGCCTCATAGATAGCTGTTTTATCGTGCTGAAGATGACGTCTAATGCATGCGTTAGAGGGTTTATTGTCGACGGTTCTTCCACCCTGTACAATATTTTTATCGGAACCTCTTTTATCTTTAAGTTGTTTTGCTCTGCTTTTAGGAGTATTTCCGTGCTCACGCCCATCCCCATCTCCACAGGTTTAATCAATTGTAATGCTTTCTTTGAATACGCTCTGTATCCAGATTGCGTATCCGATATCTTCTTAGCCTTCGCCCCCGTAATCCAGTTTATTATCTTAATCCCGATCTTGCGATAGGTAGGAACCTCGGCTTCCGATGTTAAGAATCTCGAGCCAATTACTATATCTGCCTCTCCATCGATTATCGGTTTTATTAGCTTTGGAATGTCATCCGGATTATGCTGGCCATCGGCGTCCAAAGTTATCATTATATCAGGAGCTTCCTCTCTGGCCATCTCAAATAAGGATCCTATTGCCGCTCCATAACCGATGTTCCTTTCATGTCTTATTACTTCGGCTCCGAGGGCTTCGGCTATCTCAGCTGTCACGTCCGTTGATCCGTCATCGCATATGATCACTTTATCGACATATTTCCTAGCCTTCAGGATGACTTTAGCTATCGTTTTCTCTTCGTTGTATGCTGGTATGCATGCTATGATGTAGGGTTTTCTCTTATTCTTCTCGAGTTTTGACTGTTTAGCCATTTTACCAGTATTGTGGAGGATCTTCTTGCCTAATCATTCTTTTACGGTCTACTTTTAACAAGTAGAGCCCATCTTCAATGCCTTCTAATATTATTCCCAGTTTTCCCTGTTCTCACTAGCTTAAGTCTCAGCCTTATCCTTACCGCCATTCTTCCGCCTTGGCTTGAGCTCATAGACGTGCCCTATCCTCTGTATCGGCCGTGATTTACGAATGCTACTTATCCTTTGACGCATGACCATCTCTTTGATGAATGGGAAGCTGGAGTTGACTTAGAAAGATTATCGGACAGGGTCTTCGCTATACTCAATCTATTTCGCCCTTTCTTTTTCACTGCTCGGCTTCTTCGCCTCGTCTTCGAGCTTCTTGAGCTCTCCTTCAAGCTCCTTCTCGATCTCCTCGATAGGCTTCGTCGGCGTGGTTGTGGCCAAGGTATATCCTATCCAAGCCAGGATTCCCAGTATTGCGGCAACCGCGACAAATCCAGTTAGCTGGAGCAAGAGTATCGTCCATTCCGTGAAAAATAGGATCCATCCATAGATTACTATGCCGGTCACGGATGCCGCCAAGATCAACGTTCCGATTACCTGATCTCTATTCAACCCAACAGATCACCTTGAAACCTGACCAACTTGAATCATTTTTACCTTTTCGGATCAAAGGATTTTCCCAAGGCATCTCATGAATCTCCAGAATCCCCTGAGGCTTAGAACGTCTCTTAGGGTATTAAGCTCTGGATGCCCTATTCCTGGGATAATTCTCGATAGTTGGAGCGCGGTTAGCCCACAGTAGAGTTGATATGCCCTGTCATTCTTCCAGCTCTCAGCATCCTTATAACCCCAACTTGACGCGATCCTCCAGGCTCTCCAAGCATATCTCACCCCAATCTCGGACAGTAATCTTGGGGGGCTTAGGAGAGACTTAACTCGCTTTAATATCTTAACGAGCACGGATAAGACTTCACGACTCCTAAACTTTATACCCTCCAGGCTAGAAGCCAGGGTTAGCCAACCCCTAGTGGCTGGGTCCAGATTCCACCAGATCCTCCTAATCTTTAACCTATGTATGACATTTCTGAGTTGTCGCCGGATCTCCCCCGCAGAGGTCGCTTCTAGGGGGAAGACCACACCCCACATCATTACGTATTTTTATAGATCTGCTGAAACATATAATTTTTTGCCACCCCTAAGAGTCGGAATTGTTAGAAAGCTATGCCCCGCCCCATTTCCAGTACAGTGCTATATCTCCCAAAGGTTTTTAGGCAGGTGTGTTATGACAAGTAGGCTGTTTACAAAATTGTATTCCCGCTCCCCTATACATCCTTAATTGTGGTTATATATCTGGCTGTGTTAGTTCTTTGTTTGGTGTGTTGAGCCATATCTCTCGGACTTTGCACTCCTCTACTGCTTCTGGGTGAGCCCACATTGCATATATGATCAAAGTATCCACACCCTTTCCAATCCTTCTATTTTATCGAATTCCCTGTCCTCCGAGGCTATCTTCGATATCCCATTAGCGATCATCGCTGCTGCATGGAGGGCGTCAGATGGTTTAATGTTAAGGGATTTAAGGAACTCCGAGGCCTTATAAAACTCCTTTTCTCCTAGTGGAAGGATTTCGACGTAAGGTAGCACTATCGATTCAAGGAATTCGAGGCTGATCTTGTATGGAACGTTATACCTCTTTTTAGATATATAAATCAGCTCATCTAAAACCAGTATATCGGTATAGGCTTTGTTATTTGAGAGTAAGTCTAGATAGAAGCTTTCATAACGGATTCTTAACTTGGGAGACTTTAGGGCGTTTAAGTAAATTAGTAGGTTGGAGTCTATGAAGACCCTCAATTCTCGAACTCCTCCTCTAGGTAGGCTACCGCGAGCTCGCCGGGCTTAGGCTCAACCAAATCCGTTATCCTCCTGAGTTTGTCTAGATGATCTCTAAGGGACTTCTCGAGCCTCCGCTTATCAAATCTCCTAACAGGCTTTAACAATATTCCATTTCGAATTTCGACTACTACCTCATCACCCTCATCTATTCCCACGGCCTCTCTAATGGCCTTCGGGAGGATGATGTAGCCCTTTCTGCCGACGCGCAACCTAAGAGTCAAACCAAGTCCACCCATAGTTAAGCCGGTCAAACCATGATATAAGTATTGCTAAGGGCCTCTTGCCCGAGAGTTTATCGCGAATCCGATCCACTAAGATTTTCGATGTAAGCCCTTTGCGCCCTCCATGACCACCTCAAGGCGCATATGCTCCCGCGCGCTTGTCACGAAGCTCCTAACCTAGATTATGTTCTCTGAGACTAAAAGGGATCTTATTATCGTACCTGCCCCGCGAAATCAAGCCCCTATGCGATCGGGAAGCTTACATCAAACCTGCTTAAGCTCATAAAAATGTTCATTAGGGATCTGGCTGAGCTGGATTTAGATCTGGCTGGAGGCGGCCCTATTGTCTGCGGAAGACTTGGCCGGAGTTGCGAGGGGCTTGGCTCGAGGAGGCTTCATGCTCTTTGTGGGAGAGTTTCTCTCAACGATCCTCCTCGCCTTGACGGCTATCCTCATGGCGAGGTTGCTGGGGCCAAGTGGCTACGGATTATATACACTAGCCCTAGTGATACCGAACCTAATGGTAAACCTCATAGGCTTTGGTATGGATTTCGCAGCCGCGAGGTTTCCAGCTAGATTTAGGTCTGAGGGTAAACCCTGGGCAGCAATAGCGATCCTCCGCTCAATCACGATCTTCAAGTCGCTGATGGCTCTCACGGTCTCTTTGACATGCCTCGCCTTCGCAGACCAGCTGGCGTCCATCGCGCTCAACAGGCCGGATACCGGTGGGTATCTCAGGCTAGGTCTAGCCTTCGTGGTCTTCCAAGCTATTTGGAGCCTACTATACTACGCGTTTACTGGGTTAGATGAGGCTGAGAAGAGCGCGTTGGTGAAGATCTCGGCAGCGTCGATAAAGGTGATAGCAGCGCCTCTGCTGATAGTCTTAGGCTACGGGGTTGTGGGCGCGATTATAGGGCATTATCTCGGCATAACAATAGCGGCCGTCACCGGCATCATCTTATTATTAAGATCTTATA
>Ga0190366_1000061_pt1 | contig 20756 bp, 19 predicted proteins | sample 487218910_MG_FD_169990 | JGI IMG/M metagenome (GOLD analysis project Ga0190366, IMG submission 169990) | Hydrothermal vent microbial mat bacterial communities from Southern Trench, Guaymas Basin, Mexico - 4872-18-9-10_MG | ecosystem: Environmental > Aquatic > Marine > Hydrothermal vents >...
ACCATGATTACTAATAGCTTTATAGTTTCCCATAGCGCTTTTATCAACTGCTTTTCTTTGCTTTCATTATTGCCTAAGTCTTCTCCTCCATTTTCATCCTGAACGGTTACTGGGAACCCCCATTTTCTAAACTGTCTCCTTAAATCCTTGCCAGCCGCTTTGCTCATAGCTTGAATGACTTCCTCGTTACTATCAGCTCCTCCCTGTTTCTCGATCTCTCTCACGAGTTTTTTAACATAAACGAGTCCGCCGTTCTCTTCGGCAGTCTTATTCATTATATAAAATGCCGCTGAATAATAGAGCCGAGCCATAGGAGTACTATACTCCCAGTATATTATAAAGGAGAGATCGCCACCGTACAGCTTTAAAGCCTCCCTAGCGCCTTCCCTATGCATCTTAATGAAATCAGTCACGTTTATCCCGGCTACGCTACAAACCTTTATGGCTACGTACTCCGCCATCCCCTCGTGAAACCATCTTATTTCTCTGTTAGACGATACGCCAATAAGTCCTAGAACTACATGTACACACTCGTGGATCACCGTCTCTTCCAAAAAGCCTTCTTTAAACCTTATAAGGGCTAAGTTTAAGTATATAGGACCTTCGACGCCCATCTCTATAGTTCTCTCCTTTACGTAGCCTAAAGCTGATAAATCATTAAGTTCTGGAAGGTAAAATTCGAATTCAAGCTTATCTGGCAGTTCGCCGAAGACGTACTCTAGCTCCTCGTAGGTTTTTTCCAGTACATAGAATACCTTATCAGCTATGTGCCTATAGTATTTAGCAACTCTCACTACAACTTCCGATTCTCCGATAGCTTTCCTATAGTCGACGTTAGGAACCTTTTCAGACAGCTTATATTCTATTATCACTCTATTGTCTGAAACGGGGTTTAATATCGCGAAGGTAAACTTATTCCCATGCTGCTTTAGGGGCTCGTAAGGCCAAAACCTTACCTTTCTAGAGGGATCTAGGCCATATAGCTCTACCTCCACGAAAACCTCAAAGGATGAGGAAGCAAGAATGTAAGGGCTCATAAACCAAGCTTTATCTTCTGCAATAAGAGTGGCATAAGGGAAATTGTAGGTTATGACCATTCGGATATTTTTACCTCTAAAGCTGAAAGAAGCGTTGGTATAGAAAACGCTCACAGGCTTAAAATCGAGCCACTTTATCTCTCCTTCATGCACGCTAACCTTATACTCTTCGAAGAGGGGGAGCCCTATGAAGCCTACACCAGAGCCCTTAGCTTCGAAAACTATAGTTATGGTAGCATTCGCGTTTTCCTTCACGTTGATGTAGTAAACTAGCTTAGCGCTGGGTAAGCTCTCCACAAGGCATGGAGAAGACGTTATAGGCAATATTAACAGTAGAAATAGCAAAACGACTAAAGGCTTTCTCAACCTAGACCCCCAGAGAGTAACAAACTTAACGGTATAATAAGCTTGCCCATCCAAATCCGTTATGTTTAAATAAACCAGCAATAAGTTATCACCTAGAGCCCGGTGGTGTAGCGGCCAAGCATACGGGGCTCTGGAAGATTCAGGAGGCCTAAACTGGGAGAAACCCCGTGATCCCGGGTTCGAATCCCGGCCGGGCTATCTCCTTCAATTCAGATTTTTAAAAATATTAATAAATAGGAAAATCCTAAACTTTTAAAGCGAGCTTTAAGCGGCTTTTTCATGCACTTTACTCTATCTCCAGTGCCGATAGCCTACTGTGGATTTTAGAGGTTTTCCTCTCAATTTTTTCCTTCAAGTTTTCGATTTCCTCCTTGAAGGCTCTTTTGCTCATTTCCCCTCTCCTATACCTTGTGTTTATGTCTTCAAACTTCCCCATCTCCATCTCAATTTCATGGAATATTTTTTCAACTTCTTCTAGGAGCGGGACTTTCCCTATTTTATTCTTCAACTCTGCGATTCTCCGATCCAAGTTTTTACGTTTACTGCTTATTCTCGCTACTTTTTGTCTATATACCTGTCTGGATATCTTAGCGGTTAACTTACCGACCTTTGCCTCTACTAAAGCTTCATAAAGCCTGGTTTTTTCCACATATAGATCCCTGAGTTCTTTTACTAACTCTTCCGGAGCCTCGATCTTAACCGCTTTTTTAGCCTCGATCTTTACGGCTCTTGCTCTCTGTACAAAAGCTACAGCTATAAGAGCTAATATTAGAGAGAAAGCCCCCAGTATTATATAAGGTCTCATCTTTACGCTTAGATTTAGAGAAACTTTTAATTTCACGTAGGGATTTCCGGAGGGGATATCGTCTAGGAGGACTCCTTTATGCTGGAGACCTATCACCTTATAATCTTCTACAAACTTGACGAACCTAGGCGTTAAATCTACTAGTTCACCATCGCCGGTTATTTTAATCACTATCTCGTAGTTTTCTATAAGCAATCCGGAGGAGTGATAAGCGGGGATTTCCAGAATATTGTCCTCAGTTTTAATCGGCACTGAATAAACGACTTTAAGATACTCTTTCTCTCCTCTCCTCAATAAGGGAGACCTAAGACTAATCGACACCATAGTTTTGTTATCTTCTTTCCAAGTGTGAAATGCGCCATCCCCGCCTCTGCCCGTATAGGGTCCTATAAAGCCCTCTAGTCTTTTTATAGTGGCGTTTAGGGGGAGCTCTAGGTTCACGTATTCTAGTCTACCGCCTACACCATTCGCTATAATATATTCGTCTATGAATGTGGCTTCGTCGGTAGATTCTATAATCACGGTGCGGTTTAGCTTTGGAATCGAGAACCACGCCAAATCTACTTGATAAAAGGTTAAGGATACTATATCGGTCTCACCTGGGGAGGCTAGAGTTAGATTAGCTACTGCTCCTACATCTGTTTTGTTGAGGTATGCTGGCGATTCAATTGCGTAGTCTTTAACGGGGGTTTTTACCCTTATATAAGCGTCTCCTATAGCTTCTCTTGGCGTTATTATTAGCGGAAAGCTTATTTTCACAGTTCTTTCTTCAAATTTCATATCCAATTTGTAAATCTCTATTATCTTGAACTTAGGATAGGGCTTGGAGAACGTTACTATAAAGCTATTCCACGCCACTTTTACGGGAACTATTTCTCCGCCTATAATTGCGGCAACATAGATTAACTTCTCTCTATAGTCTGACGGCAGTTTAAACGACCAAATATCCGAGTCTCCATTTAAAACTTCAACGAGCGTATTCACTACAATGTATCCCTGCCTAAAGGTTACTTCCTTTTCGACCTTTATTTTCGCTAAGACTGCGGCTGAAACGTCGTAGTGGCTTAGCGAAAGAGTTAATAGCGCTATAAAGGCAATTACGATAATCCTCTTCGCCATACACGCCGCCGCTTTTTTCATAGAACAGGTCTATATAAACTATTATGTTTGCCAGAGCTCTTATTTATGTTCATTAAGCGATTTCCAAGACTCTTCCTATAGCTCGCGTTCTCGCTTCTCTAAGCACGAATACATCTCCCACCTTAAGGTACCACGGGTGGTAGTTAAAGACCAGTTCTACTTCCCCGGTGTCGCCTGTTCGCATAGGCTCTTTCTCCATTTTATTAAAAGTTACAGTGCTTCTTATGGACTCTAAATGGAGAACTGCTTGATATCCCTTATGTATAGTTGTGGGATGCTTAAGCACCGTAATCCTGGCTTTAATTCTTCTAATACTTCTAGCTTCTAAACTTCTATCCAGTACAACCATACCTTTCTCAAGTTCATCGTACTTAACGTTAGAAATGGCTAGGGTGGCGTCTTGGCCAGCTATAGCGCGACTGACGTTTACTCTATTAACTTGTATAGAGCGTACTCTGACGAGCCGCCAACTTCCGTCTTTAAACGGGCCCAGTTGGACTATATCGTCCACGGCGACACTGCCCTCCCTAATAATCCCGCCCACCACAGGGCCTACGCCCTTTACATTAAAGATATCCTCGACATACATTAGGAAAGGCTTGCTGGCTTGACTGTGCCAATCCATTCTAGGAGGTAGAAAATTCAGAAAAGTCTTCAAATTCTCTAATCCATCACCGGTAACGTTTGATACTAAGAATATAGGAGCTACGCGGCCGCTTGTCATATGATGAACAGCTACTGCTATGTCGTCTAGATCCCTGACGATCAACGGTAACTTGCTTACTCCAGGCATTTTTAAGACTTGATAGATCTCGTCTATAGTAGCTTCAAGAACCTCCCGAGGTACCATATCTATTTTAGTTACAACTACGAATATAGGAATTCTAAGGACTACACACACGCCTAAGTGCTCCCTCCCCATCTTAGAGAGGCCGGCATTAGCTGCTACGACGAGCATGGCGTAATCGGGTCTTCTGGACATAACGCCCCGTAGAGTGGTCCTTAAATACCTCTCGTGACCTCCCAGGTCTACAAGAGCTATTATTTTCTCGGAGCGTAGGTATATCTCCGCCTCGTCTAAAGGATGCGGCAGGTCATAGTTTACTACTTTGCCATCCTTGCCGAAGCCTAAATACTGAGTAGACACGGACGAAGTCCTACCTGACTCTATCTCGTGTAAAAACCTAGCTACTTTTTTCATCGCTAAGCCGTTTCCATCGTCTAGGCTACCTGTACATAGCACGCCGACTAACGTGCTTTTTCCGGCGTCAACGTTCCCTAATGCCGTAACTACCACGTATACCGGCGGAGAATCTTCACGGTTACGCCTTACTAATACTTCTACTATCTTCCCTCTACGTCCCCGAGTCTCTCTCAAAATTTGGATAGAAGCACCTACTCCAGAAGCTACACGTTTCAAAATACTAAGACTTTTCCTAAGCTCTTCATCACTTAAGCCTATAGGCTCGCCGTTATCTGCGACACCCAGTATATAAAAAGCTTCACCTCCACCTTCCGCCAACCGGTACTTCATCTGCGAAATCAAGCGCTCTATTTTTTGCGACTTCTCAATGGCTAGCTTATACTTATACTCTACTTTACCTTCCTCTCTTTCAGGGGGATAACGCTTCGCCACATTACTCATTGTTCAAGGTAAAGTTTAAGAAAAAATAACTATAAGTATTTTTTACAATTATAGCAGTACCAACGTTTATATTGTTCTATCCAAGTAGCTGGCTGTCCACATGTAGGACATATCTTGGTCTCAACCGCCGGTGCCTCGGCGGGAGCTGTTGGAGGAGTGATTTCTACCTTTTCTGCCAGCAAGACTATATCTCCAACTTCAGCTACACTAGACCATTCAATCTCTATATCTCGCTGGTATTTAGTCGTAACTATCAAAACTATTTTCCCTGTTTCTCCAGGGATGAGACCTACATCTTTTATAGTGCCCACTAGCGTTGCATCGGGGTTATACACCTGCATGCCGATGAGTTTAGACCTAGGAATTACTTTCTTGCTCAATTTTACACCATATCCTCATAAGACTAGGCAATTATTATATTTTGCTATCATTTCCAACTGGATTTAAAGAAGTAAATGCTTAAAAACCGAAAAGAAAGTTGACAGTAAGTTTCTATTCACTGAAGGTGAATTGAAGTCTTGAATGGAGTCTATTAAGAAAGCCGAAACGAAGCCGATGAAAAGCCCCGGGCGGGATTTGAACCCGCGACCTGCGGCTTTCTCGACAAGGTATACGAGGCCGCCGCTCTACCACTAAGCTACCGGGGCTATGGAACATACAACAAAACTCTCTTATATTTTTCACTCAACACATTAGTGGCTTATGTCCACGCTGCCATGTAATAGCACCGTCTCAGATACTGGAACTCATCGCAAATCTGTTAGGCATTACAGCGAAGAATTTAAATTCAACAGGAAATCATTTAAAATAGAGCCGGGGTCGCCTAGCCTGGTAAGGGCGCCGGACTCATAATCCTGAGGCTGAGGGCCCAGATAAGATATCCGGTCATCCCGGGTTCGAATCCCGGCCCCGGCATGAACTTTTCGTTCGGGCCGAGAAGTTGTTTTCGATATATTTGGTATCGTATGGAATTGAGCTTACTTTCTTTTTTCGTTTTCGTAAAAGCAAAGTGTGCAGTTTTTATGGCTGGCTTAGCTCTTTATGTGTTAATACTAGAGGATTTTTGTAAAGTTTAGATTTTTCGAGTATATAGGCGCAAGTGCAGATATTTCTGCCTCTCACTACGGTATCTGACTCTGTTCTTGGATATTTCTTCTATGTTTAGGAGCAGGTTTAGCATTTCCTCGCGTTTTTTAATTTTTAAGAGAGCTAGTTTTAGGCTTTATTCGGCTTCTGCAATTTTAACTTCCGGTTTCGGTGCTCTGTTGATTTGCATAGATGATTACGTCCACTAAACCACCGGGGCCTAATATGATAACTCTAATAGAATGCTCTCGCCAGCGATCGGTATGGAGCAAAGCAACATTTAAAAACTATAGAATAAATAAATAACCTGGCGCCGGTAGTCTAGCCTGGTAGGATGGCGGCCTAACCTTGCCGAATCCACGCCGCTGAACGAGCCACAAAATGGCTCGGGCGAATCCCGGGTTCGAATCCCGGCCGGCGCATTCTTCTTTTGTCCTCTACGCCCACCAATGTAACCCTTTAGTTTAAGTATGCATCCTCTTCGATCAGAAAAAGCTTATATTCTCTTAGAGGTATAATCAAACTGAGCGGGGGTGCCCGAGCTAGGTCAAAGGGGGCGGACTGAGAGCTTAAGGCCAGTAAGCTCCGCTGGGGAAGCCCTGCCCGGGTTCGAATCCCGGCCCCCGCACCACTCGCTTCTATATATCAACTTCTAAGATTTTAACAATTAAACTATGAATTTTGACAATGTATAAAATTATTTATAATGCCATGTAATTTTCATGACCTAGGTGCATGAAATTTGGCGACATTAGATGCTACTGATCTTAAGATAATTGATATACTTAAGAAGAATGCCCGTATCCCCATATTAAAAATGTCAAACATACTAGGCATAAGCGATGTTGCTATCAAAAAACGGATAAAGAAAATGGAGGATACGGGCGTTATACGCGGCTATACTATTAAAGTTGATTATTCCAAACTGGGGTATAGGGGGTTGGCTATAGTCGGTTTAGATGTAGAATCTAGTGTGTTGCTCGAAGTCGCTAAGAAGTTGGCCGAAAGGGAAAACGTGAAGTACGTAGCTCTCTCTACAGGAGACCATATGGTAATGGCAACGATTATTGCTAGGGACAACGAGGAATTAGCTACGTTTATAGACGAGATAGGCAAAATGAAAGGGGTCACTAAAATCTGCCCGGCTATAGTCCTTGAAGTTATTAAAGATGAAGTTTAACGGTTTTAAACCTTAGAGATAATATATTAAAGACGGTTGATCAAATTGAACAAAAGCTTATCTCGAACAGCGCGGAAAATGGTTTTAGCTCCTCGAAACTATGAAGAGATATTTGAAGCCGCTGTTAAGAGAGCTAAGAAAGCGGGGAGCGGAGTTGTACTTAGGAGGAAACTCTTTTATATTAAAAAAGTGGAAATTAGGAAAATTAAAGTAGCCAACAACTACGTAATATCTCGGTTAAAAAAGATAGTTCTCACGACTCCTTTCGTGAAAGAATTACACCCCTTCTATCGAGAATTATTCCAAGTAATCATGGACCTAGATTCTCTAAAAAAGAGCCTAAGTAAGATATACGGGGCAACCTTTATAATCAATAGGATAGCTAGGGAAAGCATATCGGCTATAAGGAAGGCTGGAGACAAAGCTAGCATAGTCAAGTACAGGAAGACTTACTTTGGGAGGCTCAACTCGATACTCAAAGACTTAGACCGAGACTTTAAGATCGTTAGGGCCGCTCAGATAAAAATCCTTAAACTGCCAGAGGTAGACCCGAATATATACTCGGTAGTCGTGGCGGGACCTCCGAACGTGGGCAAGTCTTCGCTAGTCAAGGCTATAACTAGGGCTAAGCCTGAGATTAGGGAGTACCCCTTCACTACTAAATCCATCACTGTCGGTCATATGACCATAGACTCTACGGTTGTTCAGGTTTTAGATACTCCAGGCTTGCTGGACCGCCCCCTCTCAGAGAGGAATAAAATAGAGCTTCAAGCCATATTAGCTCTTCAATACGTAGCGGATTTGATAATATTCATATTCGATCCTACAGAAACTTGCGGCTTTACACTAGACTATCAAATCAGGGTTCTACGCGAAATTCTAGAAAGTTTCAAGGGTATTCCCTTTGTATATGTTGCGAATAAAGCCGATATAGCTTCTAGCGAACACGTAGAGAGAATGAATAAGGTCGCGCGAAAACTGTTAAAGGGGAAGGAAGTATTGTTTATCTCAGCTAAGGAAGGGTTAAATCTAGATAGCGTTATAAAAGTTATAGAGTATCATGTTAAAACGAGAAAAGAAAGACGCTGAGCGCGTTTTAAGAGACAACGTCTTCTCGGCATACGAAGAGATAGCTAAAACCTATAGGCGGGGACTAGCCTGGACAGAGCTTCTCTCAGGCATAGTTATGGAGAGAGACGGGCTTGTTCTAGATGCTGGTTGCGGAAGCGGATTACATTCCCTATTCTTAGCTAGGCAGGGTTTCAGAGTAGTAGCTCTAGATATATCTTCAGGTATGGTTAAGCGTTTGCTTAAGACCGTCCGCAGGAAAAAATTAGACATTCAAATCGACTGCGTAGCAGGAGATATGAGATTTCTTCCTTTCAGAAGCTATTTATTCGACTATGCGGTAGCTATCGCGTCTATACACCACATACCCCTGCATACTGAGAGATCAAAAGCTATTGAGGAAATCTGCAGGGTCTTAAAGGAGGGAGGGTTATTGATCGCCAGTGTTTGGAATCTATTACAGCCTAGTCTCCTGCTTCGCGCGTTCAAGGCCTGGATTACAGGGCGGAGTTTTGAATTCGGCGATATCTTCGCTTCTTGGAGAACTAAAAATCGAAAAGTAGAGCGTTTTTACCATTTGTTCACGAAGAAGGAACTTAGGGATTTAATAAAAGCCTGTGGAAAGCTTAAGGTGAGGAAGTTGTATGGTTGGAGTCCGAAGAAGAGTTTAATAGCTAGGAACTTCGTAGTCGAGGCTATTAAAAATGACGTTGGCTAGAAGAATGAAAAAGCCGGTTAGGATGATATCAGGAGTTACAGTCGTGGCTATAATGAGCGAGCCATATCCCTGCCCGCACGGACGTTGTATATATTGTCCAGGTGGAGTGGAAATCGGTACTCCTCAAAGCTACCTCGAAGACTCCCCCGCTGTTATGAGAGCTTTACAATACAACTTCGACCCCTACGAGCAGGTCAGAGGGCGGCTTTTACAGTATAAAGCCATGGGCCACGAGCCCTCCAAGATCGAGTTAATAGTGATGGGCGGAACTTTCCCAGCCACGCCTAAAAGCTACCAAGAATGGTTTATAGCAAATGCCCTAGAGGCTATGAATAGATTTCCGAGGGAGAAATCGGGAGAACCATCTCTGAAGAGAGCCCAATTGAAAAACGAGAAAGCGAAGATAAGGTGTGTAGGCTTGACTTTAGAAACTAGACCAGATTGGGCTAAAGAGGAACATGTAGACTGGTTTCTCCACCTCGGAGCGACTAGGGTGGAATTAGGGGTACAGGTTATCTATGATGATATTTTAGAGCGCGTAGAGCGAGGGCATTCAGTAAAAGACACGGTAGAGGCTACTCGAATACTGAAGGATGCGGGCTATAAAGTGGTCTACCATATAATGCCCGGATTGCCTGGCTCAGATCCTGATAGAGACTTGGAGATGTTTAAGGAAATATTCGAAAACCCTGACTACAGACCGGATATGTTAAAGATATACCCGACTTTAGTTATTCCGGGAACTCGACTCTATGAAATGTGGAAAAAGGGATTTTACAAATCCTACGATAGGGATACTTGGATTGAGTTAATAGCTAAAATGAAAGCGTTGGTGCCTAGATATGTTAGGATAATGAGGGTTCAGAGAGACCTCCCCCTACACCACATAGTTGACGGCCCTAAAATCGGCAATTTAAGGCAAGTAGTACAGGAGTACATGAAGAAAAGAGGAATGAAGTGTAGCTGTATAAGATGCCGTGAAGTAGGGCATTACCTATTGAAAACTGGCGTAAAGCCTTCAGGAGCTCTTAAAATGGAGAAGATAATTTACGAAGCCAGCATGGGTATCGAAATATTCCTCTCATTCGTCGATGATGTAGATTTGATATATGGTTTTCTAAGACTACGTATACCGTCAGAGCACGCTCACCGCTGGGAAGTCGACGAGAAGACAGCGATAGTTAGAGAGCTACACGTTTACGGCCCCCAAGTCCCCGTGGGAAAACACTATCCGCTGGATTCTTGGCAACATAAGGGATTAGGGAGGAAGTTGATGATGGAGGCTGAGAGAGTAGCACTAGAGGATTTTGATAGGAAGAAAATCCTAGTTATATCCGGAGTTGGCGCTAGGGAATATTACAGGCGCTTAGGTTATAGGAGACATAGAAATTCCTTCTATATGGTGAAATGGTTGAATTAGAAAGGCCTCACCGGGCTTTTAGCTCCGCATGCTCCGCATATTAGGAACATGAACTTTTTCTCTTTTACCAGCTTAGTATCAGGGCTTTTACAAGCCGGACAGATGACGTAGAATCGAAAGAAGCGGTCTAAGATAGCGTCTATAGCTTTCCTGGAAAATTCTCCCTGAATAACTGCCATGTTCTCATGAAGCACTCCAGGAGCTCCCAGCTCTTTAAGTATATACCTTAAGACTATTTGAGGTTCTCTGTTCAGTATATCGCATATCTGATTAAAATTAGTTATAAAAGTTCTTTTTCCGGAAATTACAACTTCAGGCTTAGGCAATGTTAATCTTTGTCTCACTACAACAGGTTTCTTAGGCAGGGTCCTATAGGCTCTTTCTAACAGCGCGTCGTAATCCATATAGAGCTTAACCTCGGGCAACTCATGCACCCTGAAAACTCATAAGGGTTCTCGCTTTTATGTTTTTTGAACATCTGAGAACGTATAGGAACAGCTCTTTACTAATGAGGTAGGATTACGCTACCACTTGCTTTTGATGGCTATCTGACTGTCGCCGATGCTGAAAAAGCACATTTTAAGACTGTTATATGTAACGAGTTATGACATATTGCTTAAATTCTTTAAAATATGCAGCATTATAGTTATCATTTCGTCATTAGTAAATTTTTACTTCGATCAAGCTAAGAACTTTTATACATTAGCTATTTCTTCTTTGATAAATGATAAAGTAAAACTTATATTTTAGCAGTAGACTACACTTTAAACGGGTGGCTACCGTGGATCTTTTAGAGCTCATCGCTTCTCCAGCGTTCGCCTTTTTAATTTCTATCTTGACTGCACTTTCCATATACCTCTTTGGAAAAATGATAGCCCCCCCATTTAGGCCCAACAAAGATAAAGTAGCTCCATATGCTTGTGGAGAATATTTCCCACCAAGAATAATACCCATGAGGATTTTATTCTTCCAATATGCGGTGCTGTTTTTAATTTTTGATATAACTTCAATGATAATAATCTTCTCTATGGGTGTACCCCCTCTAGATCCCTTCAGATTAAACATAATTTATCTAGTCTCGCTATACGTTCTGGTAGCTCTCTTAGCATTATATGTCTCCGTAAGGAGGCTTAAACATGGGATTTACTGAAAGACTAGTTAGATGGGCTAGAGGCAGAAGTCCTTGGATACTCTTCTTTAACACCGGAGCCTGCAATGCATGCGATATAGAAGTTGTCGCTGCGTTAACTCCTAGATATGACCTTGAAAGGTTCGGTTTACTCTTAAAGGGCAGCCCAAGACATGCGGATATACTAGTGGTCACCGGGCCAGTTACTAGACAAGTTAGGGATAGGCTTATAAGGATATATAACCAAATGCCGGAACCGAAGTTTGTCGTGGCTGCCGGAACGTGTGCAACTAGTGGCGGAGTTTTCTGGAAATGCTACAACGTTTATGAGAGCTTAGACAGCGTAATACCCGTCGACGCGTATATCTCAGGTTGTCCTGTAAAACCCGAAGCGGTTGTTCAAGCAGTAAATCTGCTAGCTCAGAAGATCATGAAAGGATGAAACTATGAATGAGGAAGAGATAATTAACGCGTTGAAGGAGAGATTCGGCGATAAGATAATCGATTGCAAAACGCCCATGAGGAGGAGAGTGTTCGTCGAGGTTAGTAAAGAGTGTTATAAGGACGTTGTAAAATTCCTTTTACAAGACCTCGATATGAAATTCGTCGAGGCTATAACTGGCACTGATGTCAATGATCATTTAGAAGTTATCGCCCATATAGGATATGGAATCTCAGTTTCGGTAAAAACCAAAGTTCCTAAAGATGATCCCGTTATAGATAGCATATGTGATATAGCTAGGGGGGCCGAGTTATACGAGAGAGAAGCTCATGACCTGCTTGGGATAGTCTTTAAGGGCAATCCCAATCTTAAACGCTTTATACTCCCCGAGGATTGGCCTGAGGGAGTATACCCGCTCAGAAAAGATTACGAAGCTAAACATCCTAAGCCTCTGAGGTGAATTTATGAGCTTCTATATTCCTATAGGACCTCAACATCCTGTCCATCCAGAACCTCTCCTCATGAAATTCAAAGTAGAAGGAGAGCAAGTCATTGACGTCGAAATAAATGTCAGCTATACTCATAGAGGTATTGAAAAAGGCCTCGAATACAGAGATTACATGAAAGGAATATTTCTAGCTGAGAGAATATGCGGCATATGTAACGCGGCTCACACGCTGTGCTACGTCCAAAATATTGAACAACTACTCAATAAGGAAGTACCACCCAGAGCTAAATACCTCAGACTCATAGTCGAAGAGTTAAGCAGGATACATAGCCACCTTCTATGGCTTGGACTCGCAGCACACCAAATAGGATTTGAAACTCTATTTATGTACGTATGGAGAGATAGGGAGAGAGTCCTAGATTTACTCGAAATGATAACCGGAAATCGCGTAGTTACATCGTATAATACCATAGGAGGAGTTAGGAGAAATATTACACCTGAAATGGAGCAGAAAATTAGAAAAGGATTAGATTATCTCGAAAAAAGAACCAAATACTTTAAAAAAGTTGTCATGGAAGAACCCACTGTACTAGTAAGGACTCAGAACGTCGGCATTCTTAAGCCTAGAGAAGCTATAGAGCTTTTCGCAGTAGGTCCGGTGCTTAGAGCTTCCAGCATAAAGCATGACGTGAGAGCCGACGATCCATACGCCGCTCATGACGAAGTCCCATTCAATGTAATTACATATGATACTTGCGATGTATACGCCAGAATACTCGTAAGAATTGATGAGGTCCTAGAATGTATTAACATGATTAGGTATAGTTTAGACCACCTCCCCTCCGGCAAATATAGAATCAGATTGCCAGTAGTAATAAAACCGCCACCCGGCGAGTCTGTTAGCAGAGTAGAAGCGCCGAGAGGCGACCTCCTACACTACGTTAAATCCGATGGAAGCGATAAACCGTATAGATATAAGGTCAGGACGCCCACCCTAGCAAATATACCATCTACCGCTAGAATGCTTACTTCCAGAGGCGACTACATCGTGTACATAGCCGATATTCCAATTATATTTGGGTCAGTCGATCCATGCCTTTGTTGTACAGGCAGGGTGATGTTTGTGGATGTTGAAAAAGGTAAAAGTTGGGTTTGGACTTATAATGAGCTTGTGAAATATTCTAGGGAGAGGTTTGAGAGACATGATTGAAGTTCTGTATAAGATAATTCAGATGATATTGTTCCCCGGCTTCGCGTTCATAGGAGTTCTATCCCTGCTATACGAATGGATAGATAGAAAGTTCTACGCTAAGCTTCAGAACAGAGTCGGCCCGTTATACGCCGGTCCTCACGGAATACTTCAACCACTAGCCGACTTCATAAAGCTGCTATCTAAAGAGGATATAATCCCGGAGGGGGCTGATAAATTCTTATTCACCTTAACGCCAATATTCTTCTTCGCGGTAAACCTTTTGCTCACCCTACTCCTGCCAATATGCGGAACATCCGGAGTTATATCATTTACCGGGGATCTAATATTCTTCGTAGCTTTGCTAACTATAACCTCTATACTAGTATATACAGCTGGAGTAGCGTCTGTAAATAGATTTGCGACTATAGGAGCTGAAAGAGCAGTTTTACAATTTATAGGATACGAGATCCCATTTATGCTTTCAATCGTAAGCGTTGTTATTTCTTCTGGCTCGCTAACCATTAAAAATATAGTTGAAAGCCAAAGTAACATGTGGTATATTCTAGGACCAAATCTCCTGGCGTTTGCAGTATATGTCATAGCGGTTCAAGCAGAACTTGAAAGAATACCATTCGACATACCTGAAGCTGAACAAGAAATAGTCGCGGGGTGGCTCGTAGAATACTCCGGGAAGAAACTAGCATTGTTCAGGCTTGGTAGAGATATAGAAACCTTACTTTTGTGCGGACTGGGCGCAACGCTGTTCCTAGGCGGCCCCCTCGGCCCAGTTATTCCAGGGCTAGAAATCATCTTACACACCTTATACTTTACCATTAAATCCATAATCATACTTCTGATATTGACGACTCTAAAAGCTATATTCGCGAGGATAAGAGTGGACCAAATGTTAGTCTTCTCCTGGAAATATCTCATACCATTATCCCTAATATCAGTTCTAATCGTGAGGGTGGTGTTTTAGATGCCTAAACCAGGCCTTATGATAGGAGAAGTCTACAAAAACCTATTAAGTAAACGCGCGACGATACTCTATCCGTTTAAAGAGAGGGAACTGGTTCACCTACCGGAAGGGTTTAGGGGCAGAATAGTCTTTAACAGAGATAAATGCATTGGATGCCAAATGTGTTTCAGAGTATGTCCCGCTAGAGCTATTGAAATAATTGAAGATGAAAAAGGGAAACGCCCAATATTCTTCATGTACCGATGTATTTACTGTGCAACCTGCGCTGAGTATTGCCCAGTCAAAGCAATTGAACTATCTACTAACTTCGAGAATATAGCATTTGATAAAAAAACTCTATTAGTTAAGTAGGTGGTAATGATGTGGCTTCATTACCTGTTTTCAATTTTAACGATAGCGTTCGCACTTATAGCGGTCGAAGTCAAAGACCTCTTTAAATCAATTCTAGCCTTCACGGTAATGAACATATTCCTATCGGTAGTTTACTATTTGATAGGCGCGCCTTACGTTGCTGTTTTTCAGTTATCAGTTTACGCTGGTGGAGTTACCGTGTTATTACTAGCTTTCATGCATGTAAGAGGTGGTGAAGAAAGTGAGAGTTGAGGAGGTAATTCCGGCATTACTGGTCGTATTATTGCTAGTGTACATCATTTTGATAAACCCAGACGTCTTCCAGATAACGTTAGTGGGATACAGTTTAGATTTTAAACTTGAGCAAAAACCCTATTTTGTCTGGAGCAATAGATGGCTTGATGTAGCAGTTCAAGCGTTTTTGCTTTTTGCCACGGCTATAGCTATTTCCGCTCTTTTCAGAAAAGAAAAAGCAGAAGTTGAAGAGGAAGAAGTCGTTGTGGAGGAGGGAGAGGGGTAATGTTTCTCCAAATATTTTACGCTAACATAGCCTTAATCTTAATCCTAATAGGTCTATACTGCATAGCTTCAAAAAGAAACCTGTTGAAAATCATTATAGGTATTGAAATAATTACTGTTGGCGTTAACCTAAACATACTAGCCATGGGGGTGCGTGAAGCCGAATACGTCGACCCTCTAGCTCAGGAAATGACTATAATATCTATAGCCGTCGGAGCTGCCGTTGCGGCCGTTTCCCTGTGTATATTGATCAACGTTTACAGACATTATAAAACTCTGGATACTAGAAAGCTTAGGAGGTTGAGGTGGTAGGAATGTACGCCCTATTCCCCTTGATCGTATTACTGGGAAGCGGCTTGATGATGCCCCTAATAGGCATGCTGTCTAGAAAAATAGGCAAGGAGAAGATACGAGATATATGGACTGTGCTCGCTTTCGCGGCGTCTACAACTTACTTCCTCTATATCATATTTTACGGCAAGCTACCTATCTCATATAAAATAGATCTCGAGCCCGGTTGGGCTTCGATAGGAATAAGAATCGACGCTTTTAGCGCATACATGTCTCTTATATTTAGTTTCCTCGGCTTAATGGTTTCAATATACTCTATAGGCTACATGGAAAATGAAACCGGGCTAGACGAGTACTACACGCTTCTCTTAACCCTAGTAGCTGGAATGATCGGCGTAACAATAGTCAACGACTTATTCACGCTCTATGTATTATGGGAGCTAATGTGCATATCATCATATACCCTAGTCTCTTTCAGAAAGCATAGGTGGGAAGCTGTCGAAGCCGGGTTTAAATATTTAATAATGAGCACTATAGGATCCCTAATAGCCTTATACAGCATATCGCTACTCTACGGCATAACCGGTACTCTCGAATTTTCTAAACTCGGCGAGATAATCCTGTCAAATACAGCCTCGATACCAAAAGACACGCTATACTTCATAATAGCAATGGTTATAGCGGGTTTCGGAGTTACAGCCGCAATAGTTCCATTCCACACGTGGCTTCCCGACGCCCACCCAGCGGCTCCAAGCTCGATTAGTGCTATGCTTTCCGGAGTAGTAATTAAAACGGGTGCATTTGCAATATTCAAAATACTTTTCACCGTTTTCTATCCTACTCAATTCAATTATGGAAGCATATTGATACTATTTGGATTATTAACAATGACTGTTGCAAATATAATGGTTATATCCCAGCGCGACATAAAAAGATTCTTAGCGTATTCTAGCATAGCAAACATGGGATATATAATACTCGGTCTTGGAGTAGCTACATATATCGCGTATAATTACCCAACAGGGCTGGATGCAGTATCTCTAGCGCTTCTAGGAGGTTTATTCCATATATTAAATCACGCTATCGGAAAGGGCCTGCTCTTCTTAGGCGCGGGATGCTTCATCCACGAAGCCAAGACAAGGGATTTAGCAAAGTTGGAAGGGATAGGTGCTAAAATGCCTTTCTCGGCGTTATCTTTCTCGATAGGATTATTAAACTTAGCAGGCATACCGCCGTTAAGCGGATTCTGGAGCAAATTCTTCATAGTAATGGCTATGTTGGCTTTTCTAGAAGATCCATTTCTCTACGTCTCAACAATAATATTCGTGTTAAACATGTTCGTGGCAGCAGGCTATTATATCTGGCTGCTCCAGAGAATAAGTCTGAAAAAACCGTCAGAGATCCTATCTAAGATAACCGAGGCTAAGCTTTCAATGCTAGTTCCAGTACTTGTCCTCGCTTCGTTATGCGTATTGATAACCATATTTTTAGACCCCGTATTGAAAGTCATAGCCGAACCCGTAAACGTGCTTATAGGCAGTACTATTTCTAACATAAAAAATAGTCTAGTCTTAGGTGGTGTATAATGGAGTATTGGGAAATTTTCGCCTGGTCAAGTTGGATATTCCCAATTACGGGAGCTTTGCTCACGCCAGTAATGAGCAAGATAAATCACAAGCTACGAGATTACACAGCAGTTTTCTTCTCAATGCTAGCAGCCGTTTCAACGATAATGCTAATACCACTTCTATTTTCCGAAATCCACTGGCCTTTACATAAATCCTATAGCTGGATTATATTGGAGGGAGCCCCTATTCTCTCCGAGCTTAAAGTAGGGGTAATCGTAGACCCGTTAAGCATAATCATGGCTAATATTGTAGCGATTATAAGCTTCTTGATCGCGGTTTACTCAATTGGATACATGCACGGAGATCCTAGCCTAACCAGATACTGGTTCTTTATCAACTTCTTCATAGGAAACATGTTATTGCTAGTATTTTCAGAAAACCTCATTCAGATGCTTTTCGGGTGGGAAGGCGTAGGTTTGTGCAGCTATGCGCTTATAGGATTCTGGTATAGAGACTCTAAAAAAGACTGGTTGAAATGCTGGGTCGGCGAAGGCGATGAAGCATATCCTCCATCCCATTGCGGTTTAAAAGCGTTCCTAGTTACGAGGCTCGGAGACGTGTTCATGCTCGTAGGAGCTTTCCTGATTGCCTCCACCCTAGGGACATTGAGCTTTCTAGAACTAGCCGAGGTTCACATAGGCAAGGAGATAGTATGGATAGTCGTACTAGGGCTCGTATTCCTGTTCTTCGGCCCCGTAGGTAAGTCCGCACAGCTACCCTTAATGGAATGGCTTCCTGATGCCATGGCAGGACCAACTACTGTCAGCGCGTTGATACACGCGGCGACTATGGTTAAGGCCGGCGTATACTTAGTAGCAAGGCTCTTTCCGATAGTCTACTCCTGGTCTCTCAAATATCCAGAAATATCCTTCTTCTTCACAATGGTTATGTGGATAGGCGCCCTCACGGCATTCGTGGCAGCTACACAAGCCATGGTATCTACTGAACTGAAGAAAGTCTTAGCGTATTCAACCGTTAGTCAACTCGGCTACATGATGATGGCTTTAGGCGCCGGCGGATTATCCCATGAATATATAGTCGGCTATGTAGGAGGAGTATTCCACCTCATGAGTCACGCGTTATTCAAAGCGGCTCTCTTCCTCTCAGCCGGAGCGGTTCTACACGCAGTTGAGTCTAGATTTCTAAGAGATTTCGGCGGGCTAAAGAAGTACATGCCGAAGACGTTTACGTTAATGACTCTAGCAGCTCTCTCGCTTATGGGAGTACCGCTCTTTAGCGGCTTCTGGAGTAAAGACCTAGTTTTAGAATCTACGCTAGTTTCTAAGCAATACTTCCCATACATACTCGGCGTGATAACCGCTGTTTTAACAGCATTCTACAGCATTAGAATGATAAGTTTGACTTTCTTCGGGCATGAAAGCGAACATATTAGAGAATTAGAGAAGGAGGGACACCACATACACGAGGCGCCGCCTGTAATGCTAGTCCCAGTAGCACTACTTGTACTCGGAACAATCGCCATAGGCGTTTCCGGATTCTTTGTAAAAGACTTCCTCGAACATAGATTCCATGAATACCTGTCAGAGTATATTCACGTGCATGGTAGTGGAGGCGGTGAAGAAGCTGTCTTCATAACGCTAATCTCCTCTATTTCGGCTTTAACGCTGGGAGCTGTACTATCTTATATTACGTACATGAAGAGGATAATAGATCCAGAAAAGCTAATCTCAGGTAGTGAAATTCTAAAGTCCATACATTACTTCTTCTACAAGAGATGGTTCTTAAATAAGGCATATTACAAGCTAATAGTCAACCCGACGATTGCCCTTGGAAGAAAAGCATACAAAGGTATCGAGGTAAAAGTCATCGATAACTTCAACTACGTAGCCACCGCTTTCATTGTAGGATTTAGCCGCATATTCAGGAGAACCCATACGGGAATGCTCAACCATAATATCATTGGCATACTCTTGGGAATTTTACTTTTGGCAATTATGTTAATAGGATTATAAACAGAGGTAACGCGTATGAACGACGTAGGTGGGTTGTTAATTCAGGCAATAAGTGCGCCACTACTATTCTCTATAATAGCCCTGTTAACTGGCAAGAAGCTTAAGGAAAAAACCGGGTGGCTATGCCTAATACCCCTGCTATACTCAACAATACTACTACTTTACGTTAACCTAAATCTACAATTCTGGAATGGCGAACTAGTAGCATCATACGATTGGGCTCCACACCTAGGCAAATTCGTCCTACTCGCAGACGGATTAAGCGCCCCAATAGCCTTAACCATAGCTTTCCTATCGACAATCATATCGATATACTCGGTATACTACATGAAGGGAAAGGAGAAACTCGAACTCTACTACTGCCTATACCTACTATACGCCGCCGGAATGATAGGAGCTGTACTAGCCGTAAACATGGCCGCATTCTTCATCTTCTTCGAATTCATGCTTCTCCCATCATGGGCTTTAATAGGCATATGGGGGACGGGAAGGAAAGAGCTCATAGCCTTTAAATACTTCATGTTCACAGAAATCGGAGCCCTTTCGCTTTTAGCAGGAATAGCCTCAGCATACTCTTTAACAGGGACATTTAACATTATAGAAATGGGCGCCTTAACTACAAAACTAAGCTATGACGTCATCGTTCCCACGGCAATAGCGATGCTAATCGGATTCTTTATCAAAATGGCTATATTCCCGCTGCACAGCTGGCTACCGGACGCTCACGCAGAAGCTCCAACTCCAATCAGCGCGCTACTTTCACCGGCCATGATCGGTATAGGCGGGTATGCTTCGATAAGAATAATCTATGAGGCTTTTCCAAAGCTTGTAGAACTATGGCCTTTTATGATCGGCTTAACGTGTTTAGCATTAATAACAATGGTTTACGGCGGATTAATGGCTCTTGCCCAAGACGACTTAAAGAGGCTTCTGGCATATTCAAGTATAAGCCAAATGGGCTATATGTTATTCGGAGTTGCCTCAGTTTCAATCATCGGCGTTATGGGCGCCGTACTTTTATACATTAGCCATGGATTAGCCAAAGCCGTCCTCTTTATGATCGCAGGAGTATTCATGCACGAGCTTAAGACCAGGCGTATATCCGATTTAAAAGGGCTAGCAGGGTTGATGCCCATTACAGCTGTAGTAACCTTAGTGAGCTTCTTAAGCTTAGCTGGAGTGCCTCCTCTACTCGGATTTTGGAGCGAAATATTCATATTCGTCGGTTCGATGTACGCGGCCATCCAGAGCGGCTTCGACGTCTTTAGGGTAGCCATAACTTCAATCGCGGTTATAATGTCAGTTCTCACCGCCGGCTACGGTCTTTGGACCTTTAAGA
>Ga0190366_1000062_pt1 | contig 20731 bp, 19 predicted proteins | sample 487218910_MG_FD_169990 | JGI IMG/M metagenome (GOLD analysis project Ga0190366, IMG submission 169990) | Hydrothermal vent microbial mat bacterial communities from Southern Trench, Guaymas Basin, Mexico - 4872-18-9-10_MG | ecosystem: Environmental > Aquatic > Marine > Hydrothermal vents >...
ATATCTCCCTCTCTTAAAGCTATATGATACTGCTTAGTGGACAAAAATGCCACCTCGATAATCAATATACTCGTGAGGTATATGATTATTATTCTAGACCTCCACATCGGTGAAGAAGAATATCCGCAATGCCGTGAAAGCTCATGCGGAGCTTAACGCTTATACTGTACATGGATGCACAGAAATTTGAAATCTAGAGGTAAGCTTTTTCCGCACAGCCCACCTTCGACTATCTATGCTCTTATTAGACAAAAATGAGACGGGAAGTCGAGAGAGATTTTTAATTTTCTAAGGCTTAAAACACTAAACTAGAAGATATATGGATGCGGGCTTGAAGATTTCGGTGAGAAAAGCGAGGAAAGAAGACTACACAGGTATTGTAGAGGTCCACTGTTCAGACGTGGAGAAGTGGTACAGGTGTGTTGGAAGTGAAAAGGTAGAGGCTAGCTATGAGGAGCTGACGCCTTTCGAAAGATGGCTACACGGCGGTCCTTGGATGGACGAGGATACGGTGCGCCTCCACTTCGACATTTTAAAAGAAAACGGAGGAGAAGTTTTCGTAGCAGTCTAGGCGGTAAAGTCGTGAGAGAGAGCGAAATAGTTTTCGCGGGGGAGCCGAATCCCTACGGAAGATACTGCTTTCTCGAAGTTCTGGTAGTCCACAAGAATTATAGACGAAGAGGGGTAGGCACGGAGCTTGTTAGATGCTGCCTAGAATACGCTAAAAACCTCGGCCACAAGTTTCTCGACACGATGCCGGAAGACGAGAGGTCTAAAAGGCTATACCTGAAATTCGGCTTTAGGAAAATGTTTGACCTCTACAAAATGAGGATAAAATGCGAAAAACGCCGGTCAACGCTTCCGCTAAAGGAAGCTTCCTTTTAGAGAACATCCTAAAGACATGCTCTTGGTATCCGGACACTGGTACCCATCAATATACGTCTGGCACAACCTCATACGGTTGACCGACTATAACAAATTTAAAGGCTTCAACCTTTAAAAACCTAAAATTTACGGGATTTACAGCGGAGAAAAGGCAGGTCTTTTAGCGCTTCAAAGACATGCTACTAGGCCTACGCTCTGTATATCCTATATCTGGGTTAAACCCAAATATCTTGAAGCAGAGTTTTTAAGTAAAATAGCTGAAAGCGCGGCATCTAAAGCCTATGAGTTGGGATATAGGAAGGTTTTCGTAGGGGTGGATGGGGAGAATATGCCGCTTTTAGGAAGGCAGGGTATAGGAAGATGAGGAGGAAGGAGGAGTATATGAGGAATATTATGGATATTAAAAATTGAAATATAAAAAATTTAAACTTTAGTTAACATTTTACCAGATTGTGGAAAAGTTGGAGACATCTCTCTGATAATCCTCTCCTTCAACTTATAAACGAGTGCTGGTTAACGACTTAACTTTCTAGGCGTCTCTGAGGCCGTGTTTTAGAGGTTGAAAGGAATTCGCTGAAAGAAAAAATATGACGATAGAGGAGGGGGAGAGGACTGTCGTCATGTAATATTTCTGCCGTGTAAGAGTACGGTGTTAGAGTTGGTTGGTGGTGTTATCCGGATAAGTTCTCGTTATATGATAACATGAAAAGTACTGAAAAATGAAGCTAGAAATGTTCTTGGAATAAAATTATTTTTTCATATTTTTTGGTGTTTCTTTAGGAGTAGAGCTAGGGCTGCTCCGATGGCTAGTGAGGATGGTATTCCCACGAGTGTCGTGATTTGATAGAGTTGTAGTTTTTCCTTGTATTCTCTTGTTTTTTGTTCTAGTTCCGTGATAGTTTTGTTGGCGGTTTCTAGGTTTTCTCTGGCTTTCTGCAGGTTTTCCGATAGTTCCTCTATTTTCTCTTTTAGCTGGTTGTTTTCTTTTTCTAGCTCTGTTATTCTACTTTCTAGTTCTTCTTTGCGTTGTTCTAGCTCTTTTACACGTGCGACTAGTTTTTCTTTCTCCTTATCGGTTTCTACCTTGAAGATCACTGGTTTTTCTAATTCGCTTTTTACGTGGGTTTCGCTGCCGGGGAATACGGCTTTGAATAGTACGTTGCCGCTTATGGTCGTGTTTACGTATAGGATGAAGCGTCCGTTTTCGTCCGTCGTCGTGTTGCAGAAGTGGAGCCAGGTTTTTCCTCCGTCTATGCTGATGTATACCATTACGGTGGCGTTGGCTACGGGGGGCTCTATAGCTCCTTCTATTTTGGCCGTTTTAGAGTCTAGGGCTAGGACGTTGAAGTTTAGCTTGGATTCGACTTTCACGTAGAATTGTACCGTGGGGCTTTTAGAGGATTTATAGTCTTTGGTTCCTGGGAAGTAGGCGTACGCCTTCCATAGGCCAAGGGTGTCGGCTGCGAATTGATGGGAAAAGCTTCCATCGGTTTTACTCTGTACCTTTACTTTTACCTGGGAGCCGTCGGGTTTTGTTACCGTAATGGTTATTTCGGCTTTCATAGCTGGGGATATGTAGCCGGTTAGAATTACGGTTTCGTTTAACCGGTACTCGCTTTTATCGGCGCTCAGGCTTAAACTGGTTTTCTTCTTTTCCTGAGGCGGGGGGTGCGGCTTCTTTAGGTGCACGTCTATTCTAATTACTCCTTCTCCCGATTTGGACGCCGAGCCTTTGTACTCTCCTTTGCTCGCTGTAACTGTAACCGTGACGGGGGTTTGAGAGACCGTCAAGTCTACTTTATATTTGCCCGAGCTGTCCGTGATCGTAGATTTTGAAACTCCCGCCGCGCTTACTTTTACGCTGGCTCCCGCTGCGGGTGAGCCGTCTGGCATGTAGACGTAGCCCCAGACTGTTATCGGTACTTGGGCTTGAGCTTTCTCGATTACTCCAGCGAAGGTGACTATGGTTAAGAGTAATATCAGGAGCGCGATTTTTCTCATGTTATCACCCTACTTCCACAAATCTGGCGGGGGCCGCTAGGTAGACGAAGTAGCCGTAGCCCATTTCTATTAAAAAGTCTTCTTCGGGTGGACTGACTCCGGGGGTGTAGCCTATGAACTCCTGCTTATCTACGTCCCACTTCCATATCCCCTGTAGGTTGGAACCGACGTTCTCGGCTATATCGGATGCGTATACTGGCTTTAGCGGGGGTATTAACAGGGCTATGAGGTTGTACTTGGCTTCGAGTTCTCTAACGAGAAATCTATACTGCTCCCACTGGGAAGCATAGCTCTGCTCCGCAATAGCCCTCACTTCTATCTTGTGTTCTCCAAGGCTGTAGCTAGCGGTATCTATGACTATGCGTACTGTCTCGGTGGGCGAGTCATAGGCTCCGTCAATTGGCTTGGTCACGTTTACCGCTTCTCCCCCGTCTATCCTGTATTGGACCATTCTTATGATTAAGCTCGCGTTGTTGGACGCCGTTATGTTCATGTATATAACTCCCTCGATTACGACTACGTCTTCTACCTTTATCGTAAAAGCTACTGCGCCCCCGGCCGTAACTTCAAAGCTTTTAGAATCGTAGATCGTCGTGTAGCCTTTTATATACGCGCTAACCTCCACTAGGTAGCTGCTGGTTGGAGCCCCGCTGGGTATCTCGTAGATAACTGTGTAGTTTCCATCTTGTGGTACGTCGTCTCCGCCCATTCCGTCATCCCTCATTTGGGCTTCGAAGGCTAGCGTGCCGTTAGGATAGTATACTCTAGCAGTCGCGTTTACCCCTGTTAGGGGCTCTGTTCCGTTAAACACGCTCGCAACTATTTTTACCGTTGAGCCGGCGGCGTAGCTCTCCCTGTCCGTTTTTGCTTTTATGACATAGGAAGTGGTGAGCCACTTTATGCTATTCTCTATTAGCGTTTTCCTAGTATCGGCCGATAAGTAGTGTACCGGGAAGGCTATGTAGACTACTCTGCCTCCAGCTCCCCAGTATAGGCCGTCATAGACTATTATGGCGGAGTAGTTAGTCTCCGCGTATTTCGCTACTTGCGTCCCGTTGTTCCAAGGCTCTACGCCGTCTGGGTATGGAGGTTGGGAGGCGAAGGTAAAATGTTCTAGGTCTTCCATTACTGGGTGCTTCTCGGTCGCCTCCACCACGCTTGCATTAGTGTCGTCTACCAGGTACTTTGCGTGTGCAACTTTCTGCATAAACTCGTCGTCTCCGTGGTCAAACCCTATATCTTCCCCCTCTAGGAGCAGTCTACCGCCCTTTTCGACGAACTGGATGAGAGTTTGCGCGTCCTCAGAGCTCACCGCCCCATCGTAGTATGTTCCAGTGTGCCAGATTACCGCGGTTACGTTCTCGTTTAGTAATATATCTAGAGATGGGTTTCCCCTTTCGCTTTCATTCCAGACCATCGCGTTGAAGCCTAGGGCTTCTACGACTTCTATGAATTCGTTAGGCCAGACTCCCGGGTCCGTGAAGGGAGTGGCGTCGTCGTCCACTACTATTAAAATAGTGTTGGGTTGGATTTCACTAGGGATTAAGGTTAGGTTTACCTCCATTACTACCCGCGGGTAGTAGAAATCTTTCTGTGTTGGCGTGTAGCCCTTGGCGTAGGCTTTGAAAGTGTACGTGCCATAGGATATGTTTACGAGTTCGTAGTAGCCTGTAAGCGTAGATATGTTATATAGTAGAACGCCGGAGGTGTAGTTGTAGACTTCTACTACGGAATTCGCCACGGGGGATCCATTCTCGTCTAGCACATAGCCCTTCAGCACCGGGGTCTCTGGGGGTGGCGGGGAGTCTCCGGTTCCGGTTAGGAGTAGAGAGGGGTCTCCTAGCAGGTTGCCGTATTCGACTACGGTGTACCAGTCGTACTTGTCGCTTCTTCCGTGCTTGGCTAGGTAGCCGGTTATCGCCGAGACGTGTAATCCGCCGGGAGAAAGGGTGCCTCCGGAATCCTCTATATCCTTAAAGGCTTTAATTACTCTCCAGTCGAACTCGCCCGCTAACCCGCTCGTTATCCAATATCCCGTGTATCCATAGGCTGTATCGGCGGCTCCGAAGTACGCTATGCCGCCGCCGGAAGAGTGTAGTAGGAAAGCTTCTCCTATACACACGTCTGTATCGGCGTAGTCGCCAGTGAGGCAGGACATCGCCACTATAATAGAGGTGTTGTAACCGTTCGTGAGGGAGTATACGTCGCTGTTGGTGAAGCAGCCTCCCTCGCCAAAGCTCCATACATCCACGTTGCCGTGTCCGGCGAAGTTAACTATTCCATACCCCTTATTCATTTCTTCCTTTGCTCTTGCGGGATTTAGGTTTCCTAGTCCTTCGTAGAGTTTTGTCCAGGAGAAATCCTCTGGGAGTAACTTATATTCTATGTAGTCTTTAAGCATCTCTCCTTCGGGGGTTAGGGGGTCTCCGAAGGTTACCGTTCCTAGGAGGAGTATTCTCCTAAACCATTCGTTTCTGGAGTTGTAGTTTTTGAGTTTGTCTATTATCGTGTAGGCTTCGCTTAGCGTGCTGGCGGGTAATCTGCCGACTATTACGTCAGGCACTCCATCTATATCGTCTTCTACCTCTCCATAATAGCCGTCTCCGTCAGTATCCCAAGTTCCGTCTAGGTCGGCGTAGTAGAGATCCGTTTCTATGTAGTCTAAATCTCCTAAGCCGGGTATATAAGCGCGTCTAACGGGCACTACATCCGCGTCTCCTAAGAGAACAACCCAAGTAATTCCATACGCATTTACAGCGTCGATTACGAAGTTTCTGATTTTCTCCTGGGTATCAGCGCCTGGGTAGTTTGAGCTTATCCACTCGACGGTGTATACTTTCGCTACGAGTCCAGTCGAGTTTTTCCACTCAGCGAATGCTACTGCAGCGTCTTGCAGAGTGTTAGAGGTTATAACTATTAGGTCTACTGCTTGTACGGGCTCTATTTGTGAAATTTGGACGGTTTTATACGTAATGGATAGTTCAATGTTCGTTGCTAACTCGACGGTCCAAGTTTCCGGGTAGTACCTAACAGGGAAAAGCCTCATGATTAGGTAGTTTACCCTCTCGAGAGATACCGGATCTATGCCTCTCCTAACCTCATACTCCACAACCTGAGGTGGGTAGGGTTTAGAAGAGTTGTAAATTTCCGGATCCTCCACGAATATATCCTTTCTGCGGTCTGATGGGGTTAGCGGTTTGGGTTGGGGGGTTAGTAGAAGCCTGTACTTGCCCTCGAGGGTGGTAGTTTCTATCCGATATTCTAAATGTTCGACCTCGACGTTTATCGGTAGCTTGTAAATTAGCGTTTTAACTGGAACTACAGGGGCTCCGGGAACTAAGTGAAAATCCGCCCCAGGGATAAGTATTAAACTGTATTTTTTAGATACTTTTTTTATAATGGGCTTGCCGAGCTTTATGGAAATGTCCGTCGGTATTTCGTCCGCTGGGCTGGCGCGTAAGTCATAAGATGGGGCTAGCGACCATACTCCGAAAGCGATTGCTATAATCGCGATGAATATGATTACTCGAGTTTTCATCGAAGCAAAAATATGAGTTTCGGTTTAATTGTTTATCCATTCGACTATCTTTTTAAAATAATCTTAGAATCTTAAACGCGTAAAGAAAATCGCTGGTCCCTTAACCATCTACGACTATTATCGCTAATACTTTACGACTTTTGTCCAATACGGTACATATTAATTAAATAATCTTTAAACTAGGATGAGAAAGTCAGCATGGAGATAAAAGGAGCAGATCGTTGAGCTTGTCTAAGCGTAAATGTTTATAAACTTAAACATTTTGCTCTATGACATTGTTAAATTATTTAAAATTTGAAATACTATTCGTCCAATTTTATGTGAGATTTGCTATAGCTAAGGAGAATTAAAAAGCCTTAAATTAGTGATTTGAAATTTCTCTAGGTAAAATTTAAATAATAAATATCATTAAGGAATACTTAGTGCTATTTAAGGCGTATCCTATGACGCCACCAATCAATGTTATCAAGGAATATTTAGAGAAGAAAGGCTTTAAGGTTGTCCTAGACGGCTCTCTCGAGGGGGTTAGCGGAATAGAGCACCATTTTAGCATATTAGCGTTTAAAGGTAAAAAAATAGTGTGCGTAGATATACCGAATCCTTCACTCTTTCTTCCCAGCGTCTATGGAAAAGCTATAGACATACCTTGGGCTCGGATTCTGGTTCCAGTAAAAAGGGATAATTTGTGCAACTATGACCATACCGCGTGTAATTTATCGATAATATCTTATAGGAATGTAGAGGAGTTAATTGACAAAATCAAGGAGCTTCTATAAGCTGCTTATTTTATCGGTCATAAGCTTACCCTATCATCACAGCTCAGAGTGCCATCGGGTAATCATCCCAGATAATCTAACTTAAAAGACGATATTAGCTTTGCTTCACAAACTCTGGTTTAAACGCTTTCCTTCTTCGCCTTAATTAGGTACTCCTTTACATAATCTCCGAAGAAGAACCGGGCCGCGAAAATCGCTATGGATAAGCCTATTCCCTGTAGATAAGCCGGAGACGAGGGCCGTTTTAACCTCGGAGGATAAGGCGGAGATGTCTATAAGCAAGGCTGTCAATATTAGAAAGGATATAAAGCCGATAAGCACTGCCGCTATGATGTAAGAAATGGATTTGATATCATAGCCTAGCGACGCTAAGTAGACTAGAAATATACCGTTGGTTAGGGGGAGGTATATATTGGCTAGCAGCGCCTCGCCTATCAGTGCTATCTTCAGAGTTTTTGACACTTTAATTCCCTTAGTAGTATTACGCTAACGGCTTTTTGAGTTCGAAAGGTTTCCATCCAAGCTTCTTGCGGAACTCGTTTATAGCTTCTATCGATTTCTTCTTATCCTCGAGGGACATTTTCTTTGTTTTTAAAACTGCCATGAAGAGCACGTAGGTCCTGTTGTGTATAGTCCTCTTTGAGACTCCCATTTTCAAATCTTCCTCTAACTCTCTGAGAATAGCTTTGACTTCTTCAAAATCGCTGAGGCCTTTCTTTCCTATATCTCTGACTTCTCTACCTAGGTAGAGATTGCCCTTCTCGACTACTACGAATTTGCCGTTTTCGAAAGTTACGCGTCCTTTTACTATGCGATCGTAAAACTCCCAGTTTTCCACCCATTCAGGATTTTTCTCACGTAATAGTTTTAACACCATCCTTCTTATCTGCGTAGTTTTCATTCCTTCTTCGACTCTTTTTTCTACTTCATTGGCTATTTCCCTGGCGGCTTCTTCAGAAGCTCCGGCCTTTACACAGCTCCTAACTATCTTCTCTTTATCGAATTCTTCTATAGAACCATCTACCTTGACTATTTTAACCATTTTCACCGCCGACAATAATAACTGCTTCTTCCATAAAAAATTTGACTAACCTCAGGTTCCCATAATTTTTAAACCGTCTCATGATTAAACGTATATAAGCTTATGCCAATGTTATTATCGATCCTTATGGTTGCGATAGAAGTCCCCGAGTATAAGATAACGGAGGAAAAAGTAGTTTTAGATTCTAAAAAGACCGGGTTAATTATCGTCGATATGCAAAACGACTTCGCACACCCTAATGGTAAGTTATTCGTTCCTGAGGCAGAGAAGACTATCCCAGCGATAAAGAAATTATTAGAGAAAGCTAGAAAAGCTGGGGTCTTAGTGGTCTATACTCAAGATTGGCATCGTGAAGACGATATAGAGTTTAAGATTTGGGGAGAGCACGCTGTTGGAGGGACCTGGGGCGCCGAAATAGTAGAAGAATTAAAGCCTAAAAAAGAGGATATAACGGTACATAAGTTAAGATATGATGCTTTCTTCGGAACTCCTCTAGATCACTTGTTGAGGATTTATGGAATAGAAAACTTAGTTATAACGGGTACAGTCGCCAACATATGTGTTCTGCACACAGCAGGCACCGCCGCGCTTCTAGGCTATAAAATAGTGGTGCCTGTCGACTGTATCTCGGCGCTGACCGAATTCGATAGATACGCTACCTACAGGCAGGTATACTTCCTCTATAAGGGGGTTTTAACTAAATCTGAGAACATAGAGTTTAGGTAAAACTATGAAGATCACGCCAGAGGATTTAAAGCTGGATTATAGTTACGTTGAGAGAAGGATAGTCGACTTTATAAGAGATTACTTCGAGAAGACAGGCGTTAAAAAAGCGGTTTTAGGAATTAGCGGAGGAGTGGACTCGACCGTAACGGCCTACTTAACCGTTAAAGCCCTAGGCAGCGATAGAGTAAAAGCCTTAATCATGCCAGATAGCCGGGTAACCCCCGCTAAAGATTTGGAAGACGCTTTGAAAGTAGTGAGCGAGCTAGAGATTGAAAAGTACGAAGTAGATATAGCGGGTATCCTGAAAAGTTACGAAAAGACTCTCCCCTTCTTCGACGCCGGCCATAGAGTTGCTCTGGGCAATCTGAGAGCCCGCCTTAGGATGACTCTACTCTACTATTTCGCTAACGCTAACGATGCCTTAGTAGTAGGGACTGGTGATAAGAGCGAGCTGCTTATAGGCTATTTCACCAAATACGGGGACGGAGGCGTCGATATACTGCCTATAGGGGATCTCTACAAGACCCAGGTTAGGCAGTTGGCTCTACACCTAGGAGTGCCCAGAGAGATCGCGGAAAAACCTAGCAGTCCCGCTCTCTGGCCAGGACAGACAGCCGAGGGAGAGCTAGGAATGAGCTACAGCGAAATAGACCTAGTATTATACGCGGTTTTCGATAGGAAGATCGAGATTAGAGAAGTCCCCGAAGCTACTGGAGTTGAAGAATGGAAGGTGAAGGCTATATTAGAGCGGGTATCTAAAAGTGCGCATAAGAGATGTACGCCGCCTATCCCCAAGGTTTCGGCTAGGACCTTGGGCGCTGATCTTACTTTGCCGCAGTATTTCTCGCTGGAGGAAATGGGGGATTCTAGCGAATGGGCAATTTGATTTTCAGTTTTTTAGCTAGCTCCTTATACCTATTCCTCACAGTTACCTCGGTAACCTGTGCTGCTCTAGCTACCTCTTTCTGAGTTCTAACTTCTCCCGACAACAGGGCAGCTATGTAAATAGCCGCTGCTGCAAGCCCGGCCGGGTCTTTTCCAGCCGTCAGCCCCATCTCCTGGGCTTTCTTCAGTATCTCTATGGCCTTTTTGATTGTTTGAGTGCTCAATTTCAGCAACTCGCCTATACGAGGGGCGAAGTCTATCGGGCTGGGCAGCGGAACCTTTACTTGAGTCTCTCTGACTAGTAGCCTGTAGCAGCGGGCTACATCTTTTCTGCCAGCTCTAGTGTATTTAGCTATTTCGTCTAAGGTTCTCGGTATCTTCTTTTCTCTACAGGCGGCGTAGACGGCGGCGGCCATTACGGATTCTATAGATCTACCTCTGACTAAGCCCGTTTCTAAAGCTTTCTTATAGATTTCTAGCGCTCTATCCATGGCGTATTGAGGCAATCCTAGCTGAGAGCCTAGCCTCTCCAACTCTATAGATGCTTGGCTTAGGTTTCTTTCAATGGAAGACTGTACCCTAGCTCTTATGTGCCACTTCCTAAGTCTGAGCATTTCGATCTTTTTCTTAAGCCCTATTTCGCGTCCAGCTGCGTCTTTGCTGCGCCAATCTATATCGGTTGAAAGACTATCGGGGGTTAGGCGGGTTATCGGAGCTCCGACTCTGCTTCTCTTCTCCCGCTCTTCTGGCGTAAACGCTCTCCATTCGGGACCTCTGTCTATCTCCCTCTCTCTAATTACATAGCCGCACTCTGCGCAGATGATCTCTCCTCTGGTTGGATCATAGACTAGTCTAGTTCCTCCGCAGATTGGGCATTTGTGAGGAGCTTCTTCAAATTCTTCCAAGTTTTCACCTCTAATGGAAAGATTTTTATATTTAACGGTCGGAAAATATTTTTAAACCATATATATAAACTTTTCGATGAAAACCTGTTTGAGAGATTGAAGAATAGTATAGAGGTTGTAGTTGCGTTAGGATTCTAAAATTTAAAGAAAGTTTAGATTATGGTTGCATTGCAGAATTTAGAAGCATGTTTTTTAAAGTTTTCAGCATCTTTTAAACTCCCCGCAATGGATCCATAGTGCATGGGTATTGCTACTTTAGGTTTGATAGCTTCGGCGGCTTTTACGGCTTCTTTCCAATCCATGACGTACGTGCCGCTTACGGGCAGTAAGGCTATGTCTATATTTTTGAGTTTCTTCATTTCTGGTATGAAATCGGTGTCTCCCGCGTGGTAAATTTTAACACCGTTTATAGTCAGGATGACGCCTATTCCTTGGTAGTTTTTAGGATGAAAAGGTTTACCGACATTATAGGCGGGAATTGCTTCGATTAGAACTCCGCGTACTTTAGCCGATTCTCCCGGGCTTAAGAATTTCTTCTCTAGGCGGATTCCTACAAGCTTGCTTCTACAGTTGACCGATGCCACGATTACGGTATCTTCTTTAGCTACTTTTTCTATATCCTTTAAACTGCAATGGTCGTAGTGGTCGTGAGTGCATATTACCACATCAGCGTCTGAAGGTTTTCCCTGCACTTCGAAGGGGTCTATATATACCACTACTTTTCCGTCGGTTATCTTGAACGCAGCATGAGATATACGCTCTAAAAATATCCCTCCATATTCAAACCTCGACCCCAAATTTTCACCCAATGTAATATTAATTTCCAATTTATTATAGCTTTGTCCGAGGCTAAGCTTCAGCTAGAAGTTCGCACTTTCCATCGATGTATTGGAAGAGTTTTATCTTTCCGTTTTTCAAATAGATGAAAGTGTTATTGATGAGTTTTTGATACTTCTCGCTTATCCAGGAGCCCGTATTAGCCACGATGAGCTCGCCGCTTTTAGCTACGCCAGGGACATGCGTATGCCCGAATATTACCCCGTTTACTTCACCGATTATATCCTCGTTTGCCTCAAGCCAATCTTTTATAGTTCCCTTTCTGACAAGCTCTTCGGGATGACGATACCTAGTTCTGTATAGATTTAAGCTCTGGGAGAGAGGTAAGATAAATAAATACCATAGCTCGTCTTGCACCTTTCTTATAGTCATTATGAGTAAAGGCAACATCAGCAGGGGAGGTGCCATGTATATGAAGGGTTTTATAAAAGCAGGCAAGCCTTTTAGAAATTCGCCGTAAACTAAGAGCAGTAATCCTGAGAGAGCTGAGAGACCCGCCATGTACCACTCAGTCCTCCCCGGTAGAGACATAAAACCTTCCGCCAAAGAGTATATATAAGATTCTATTTTCCATAATCCCCCCAGTTTGACGAATAAGCTATCGAATTGATGCCCGTGTAATAGTACGAATCTCTTATCTCCGCTTTCCAAAATAGCCATCTCTGGAGTCACTATGAAATCTTCTTTTCCATCAGCGTCTTTTAACATAAGTCTGCCTATTATACGGTCGTGGTTTCCCGCTATGTAAAGTTTAAGACGATCGAGGGAAAGTAATATTTTAGCTACTCCATAGAAATCGGAGAGTATAGCGTTTACGTTTCCCTGCCAGAAATCCAGAATATCGCCTAACAGAACGAATAAAGTAGGCGTGTCTATTTCCTCACTACCTTCTAACCTGCCCTCCTTTAACTTTTTTAAGAAAGAACAAAGTTGGAGTAAATTACAACGTATACTACCCTCAGGGGATACTCCTAAATGAGCATCAGAAAATATTATGGCGGATTCATTTTCTTCTAGTTCGATTTGCGGAAAGCCAAAGGGGCTATAGTATAGTTTCATCGTTCAATCCTCACATTGAAGTAAAGTAAGAATATTACAGCTAATTTATAAGTTTTTACACCTTTTGTTTCATAGTAGTATTTATTTATAGTAACTAATTGTAAAAAATAATTTCGAAAAATAAAATACCAAAGACTCATTTCATGTATTAAACTAGTTTAAAATCTCTTCTTTTTCATTTTTAGCTTATTCTTCTCTTATTTTCATCAATCTAATGTATTCTCCGAGAACTTCTTCTTCGAGTTTTTCCTCAATATATCTAATAGTTTCCTCGAAGGATGGTATTAGCTTCTTCTCAATGCTATTAACTACTCTATTAATATAGGATAATTGTGCTGTTAATCTTTCAACAATTACTTCTATATTTGAAATCTCTATTAGCTCTTTCACGGCTTCCCAAAGCCTTTTGAAAGTCATGCGGTACTCGGGATCCTTAATAAGCGATAGGTCAGGCTCCTTCTTCACCCTAGCCTGGGGGACAGGTACTCCCTGCACGCTGATAAGGAGAACTTCTATTTCGGGAGGTTTTACTAATTCAAGCATCGAGCGAAATTCCTGCTCCCCTCTATACATTCTTAAAACGGAGAGAGCTTCGAGAGCTTCCACAAACTTTTTCTCAATATCCGCTCTTTTTTTGAGCTTATCTATTAAAAGAAAGATTTCTCTTACTAGCTGATCTCTTCTCATCTCTAAAATGTTCTTGCCTCGCCGAATCAGTTCTAACTTCCGTCTCAACATTAGTAAAGTTCCTCGAGAAGCTGGGAGGTAGCCTAGCAGTTGTGAAGACATATTCAGCTACCTGTAGTTTGGATGATATTTTTCTATTATTTCCTTAGGTATCCTAACCAGCTCCTCCTCAGGCAGTACGGATAGCACTTCCCAACCGAGATCTAATGTTTCTTCAATACTCCTATTCTCGTAGGGATCCTGGGAAAGGAATTTGCTTTCGAACTCTTCGGCGAACTTTAAGTAACTCCTCATTCTTGCGCTAAGTCCGGCTTCGCCTACTATCCTAGCCAAATCTCTGGCGCGTACGCCTCTAGAGTACGCATCATAGAGCTGGTCTGACACGTACTTATGGTCTTCTCTGGTTAAGCCTGGTCCTATTCCGGCTTTCATAAGCCTGCTTAGACTTGGCAACACGTTTATGGGCGGATATATGCCTTTAGCGTAGAGCTCTGCGCTGAGTATGATTTGTCCTTCAGTAATATAGCCAGTGAGATCAGGTATAGGATGTCTCAGATCGCCGCCGGGCATTGTAAGTATGCCTAGGAGAGTTATGCTGCCTTTCTTACCTTTTACTATGCCCGCTCTCTCATATATTGTCGCGAGATCGGAGTACATGTACCCAGGGTATCCCATCCTGCCCGGAATCTCTCTGCGAGCTGCGCTTATCTCTCGGAGAGCCTCGCAGTAGTTGGTCATGTTTGTGAGAATTACCAATACGTGCATTTCAAGATCGAAGGCTAGGTATTCCGCTATCGTCATAGCTATTCGCGGCGTCATGAGACGTTCTACTGCTGGATCGTCTGCTAGGTTTAGGATCACAACGGATCTTTCAATAGCTCCTGACTCTCTAAACTCTCTGATGAAGTACTCAGCCTCGGCGCTTCTTAGCCCGATGCCGGCGAAAACTACGGCGAATTCTTCCTCTTTACCTCTGACTGTGGCTTGACGAGCTATTTGTGCAGCGATCATGTTGTGAGGTAATCCGGAAATGCTGAATATGGGTAGCTTTTGACCGCGCACCAGGCTTAACATTCCGTCTATGGCTGATATACCGGTTTGTATGAAATCGTGAGGATACTCTCTGGCTACGGGGTTCATGGGCTCGCCCGTAATTTCTCTCTTCTCTCCGGTCATAATTGGAGGTAGGCCGTCTATAGGTTCGAAGTGTCCGTTGAACATTCTACCTAGGAGGTCTTCGGAAACTGGAATCTTAAAGACTGTTCCCGTAAACTGTATTAGACAATCCATTTGAAGTCCTTCCTTCTCGCCTAAGATCTGGACAACTGCCCTTCCCTCAGCGGCTTCGAGAACTCTACCGTATCTCAATTTGTCATCGCTACCTATTATACGTACAACTTCATCGTAGGCAGCGTCTTTTACACCTTCAACGATCATTATATTGCCGTGGATTTCTCTGGCTCCTCTGTATATCTTGCCTTGGAAACCTTTTTTTAAAAGAATATTAACTAAATTTTCGCTACTCAATTTCAACTCCCTCCTCTAGGCTTATCCCATATTTCTCGGCAATTTCCCTTAACTTAGATATTACACGTTCATGAAGCTCCTTCACGGCCTCTATACCCCTCTCGTCTTCTTTTACTCTCATCATTTCAAACACTTCAGGTAATGCAGCTATCTCTTCTATAGAAACGTTGCCACGTATTAATTTGTAAGCATGGTCGAAAAAGTCCATCATCATCTTAAGCATTAAGTACTGTTTCTCTGGTGGACAAAATACATCTTCTCCTGCGAGAGCGACTTGTCTCAGAAAACCCTCTTTTAGAATTTCAGAGGCCAACAGAATAAGCCTCTGATCGTCCGGAAGTGCTCCTTCGCCGACTATCGAAGCTATGGCTTCGATCTCACTAGCTACAGCGAGTAGCCGTAGTGCTTTCCTCCTATACTCCGGGTAATCAGGAGCTACGTATTTGATCCACCACCTCTCCACTATATCTGCGTATTGACTAAAGCTTCTGAGCCAATTTATCGCCGGAAAATGCCTACGATAAGCTAGATCCGTGTCTAAAGCCCACATTGTACCAACGAACCTTAACGTGTGCGTCGTGACGGGCTCTGTAAAATCTCCGCCTGGCGGAGATACTGCACCTAACGCAGTAACAGAGCCTTGGCGTTCAGGTCTTCCAAGGCAGAGAACTCGGCCAGCTCTTTCATAGAACTCGGCGAGTCTATCTGGCAGATATGCAGGAAAACCTCTCTCCGATGGTATCTCGCCGAGCCGGCCTGAAATCTCTCTTATAGCCTCCGCCCATCGCGAAGTAGAGTCAGCTATTAGAGTAACATCATAGCCCATATCTCGGTAATATTCGGCTAGTGTAATGCCCATATAGATACTGGCTTCTCGCGCGGAGACTGGCATGTTTGAAGTATTAGCTATGACTATACTCCTCTCCATTATTGGATATCCCGTCTTAGGGTCTTTCAGTGCCGGAAATTCTTTAAGTAATTCGGCTATTTCGTTGCCTCTCTCTCCACATCCAATATATATCACGATGTCAGTTTTACTATGCATTGAAATCTTATGAAGAGTTACTGTCTTACCAGTGCCAAAGCCTCCAGGAATACAGGCAGCACCGCCTTTCGCCACCGGGAAAAAGGTATCTATCACTCGCTGCCCTGTTATGAGAGGGACTTCGCTGGTAAGCCTCTCTTTATAAGGTCTAGGAATCCTCACTGGCCATTCTTGAGCTAGTTTTAACTCTCTTTTTTCTCCTTCTGGAGTTCTTACTACTGCTATAACATCATCAACTGTAAAATCTCCTTCATAAATTTCCTCAAGAATTCCTCTAACGCCCGGAGGCACCATGACTTTATGCTCGATCAAACGCGTTTCTCGAACCGTACCGAGGACATCACCTTCTTCTACTTTTCCACCTGCTTTAACTTTAGGTTCAAAATTCCACTTCTTATCTCTGGATAAGGCATTAACTCTTGCTCCTCTCCGAATAAAAGGTCCTGTGATCTTAAGCACTTCATCTAAAGGTCTTTGAATACCGTCATATATATTACCCATGAGCCCGGGCCCCAGCTCGGCCATGAGAAGCTTTCCAGTAGTATATACAGGCTCTCCCGGTTTTAAACCGCTCGTCGACTCGTAAACCTGCACCGTGAAGTAGTCACCTGAAACCCTAACTACTTCACCCACTAAACCTTCTTCTCCTACGTAAACTACTTCTCCTATTCTGACCTCGCCTGATCCTTTAGCGATAACTACAGGACCGCCAATAGACTTAATTTCGGAAATTAAACTAACAGCGTGCAATCTTCACCGCCCCAGCTATATGGTGTTTCGAAAATAATAAATATTGCGATAAATCCCTCTAGAAGGGGTTTAAAGACTTTGCGATTGAGAATGGATATAGCAAAATATTATCGCGAAACTAAAGGTATATGGGGTGCTTGAATGGAAACTTATCTTATTGTAAGACTTCACGGCTTAATTCAACATTTACTCAGCAGAGAAGACTATGAACGGCTTTTAAAGGGGAGACCTTTTAGAGAGCTCCCAGAATATTCACATATAGAAAACGAGAATTCCCTAGAGGAAGTATTAGCTAAGGTAGACGATGTACTTATAAAGAGGTTAAATTTCCTAATGGGTTTACAGAGTAGGTATTCATCGTTTATTACAGCTTTTGGCGATAGGTTAGAACTCGAGAACATTAAGGTGAAGCTTAGACAGCTATACGGCCGGCGTAGTGAAGCTGGGATATATACTCAGTACGTCCACTTCACCCCCCTAGATAAGCTCATGGAAGTAGATAGCGAGGAAGAGCTCTGGACCTCGCTTCAGAATACTCCTTACCATACAGCTGCTTCGACGGAGGAAATATTAAAAGAGAGCCTCGAGTTCAAAGAAGCCTATCTTGATTCCTGCTATTACACGTATATCAAATCCGTTCTCCCCAAAAACGAGAGAAAGAGACTTGGCAGACTCCTAGACCTTGAGGGACTCATCGTCTCTGCGTATTGGATGCTGGTGTTCAATAAGGATAGGACAAGGGAGCTCATTGAAGAAAAATTGCGCGGCTTTAAACCCAACTTCATTAAAGTTGAGGAGCTTAATCCAAGAAATATATGTAGCCTTTTAAAGTTTAATTGGAGCTTTGCGGAAAACCTCGTCAAGCGAGGAGAAATTTCTAAGCTAATGAAAAAACTAAGAAGCATACACTTAAGGCTTGTAAGAGAGGAGGCCAAAAGAGCCTGTTTATCATCGCTCTTTCTCTATTACTACCTTCTCCTAATCAAATGTGAGAGAGACAACCTTCATAGAATAGTCTTAGGCAGAGCTATGGGGTTAAAGAGGGAAAAAATCAGACAAACACTTCTCTTTCAACTTTAGATTTTTCCAAGCAGCAGTATAGCTACGAGGAGACCGTAAATCGCTATACCTTCGGCTAGACCGCCGAGAATTAGCAGGTATGAAGATAGCTCGGGGCGCTCCGCAGAGGCGGCGAAGCCCGCGGATGCCACGATTCTGAGAGCCATAGCCGACGCTATCGTAGAACTAGCTACTGCTATAGCTGCCGAGAGAGCGACAAGACCCCTCTCAAGACTGGCGGACGGGGTAACTTCCTCAGGGGCATTCTCGGTCCCGCTACCCTCGGCGTAGGCCACGACTGCTAGTGCGACTGTAGCTATTAGAATGCTCGAAATCAATAGCACGAATGCTAGGTGTTTTCTCTGCAAGCGCCACACCAGTATTCTCTAGTAACGAATATCTAATAAACATTTCGGGAAATCTCCTTTAACTGGAAAACTTGTATACGCTATTTGTTTGCTAGGAGTATGTATCAATTAGAAGGTTTCGTGAAATGAAATAAATTTAGGAAGTTTTTGTAGAAGCTGGAACTGTGATAGGTTCGAATAATATTCCCTCGCCTTTGAAGAACTTTGTTGAAAACTCGTAGTAGGTCAACCTTAACGCTTGTATGCCGACAGCGAATCCTTCGATCATTAAGACGAGTACGTTTGAGAAAAGTATGCTTGGAGCATATCCTAGGAAGCCGGCCAGAGCTTCGGCTAAGATACCGAATGCTTCGTGCGCGAGCGCAAAGGCGGCTAGTCTTATGTAGGATAGGGAGTTAGCGGGGTACTCGATGATTAGCTCTAAGATCTCGATGACGCCGTGTATCATGTATTCGGAGTGTTTAGTCATGACTCCTTTTGAGATGAAAGCTAGGGGGATTAAAGCCATCATGCCTATAACGACTGCCGTGACGGGGAGGAGACTACTGCTTACGGCTACTCCGAGGTTAAAGCCTGAGATTATAATGTTATAGGCTATGTATGCCCCGCTAATGTAGAAGATTAATCCTGCAACTCCTCTGGCGCCGAAGATTGCTTCAAAACGTTCTCCCATCCTGAGGCAGTTTACTATGTTTAAGATCATAGAGAGTATGAGTTGTAGAGCTCCGAATAGGAGAGCCATGCCTATGATTTCGCCTAGGTTATGTAGGGGGCTTAGCAGTATAGGTTCCCATATCTCTACGAGGAATGATACTCCATATAGGGCTCCGAAGATAATTGCGGAGACTCCGCAGAGTAGCGAAAGCGTTGAAAGCGCTTTTATCCCTGCTTTAGACATGCCTAAGAAACCTTCCTTTGCTCTGCGGATCAAAATGCCGAAGAGCGCTATGATAGCTCCTAGACCGATATCTCCGAACATCATTCCGTACATGATCGTGAATAACGCTGTGAAGATGAGGGTTGGGTCTATTTCCCAGTAGCTGGGCACGCCCCGCATGAGCGTTATTTTCGCTATCTGGCCTCGGAATCCCTTGAGCTGGATAAGCCGGGGCACCGGCTCTCCTTGTAAGGCTTTTCTCGTACGCATGTAAAGCACTCTTGGTACCGTACTCTCAAGTAATTCTTTGAAGTTCTCGACATGCTTTGAGGGTATCCAACCTTCAGCGACAGAGACTCGGACTCGGCGTACTACGTCAAAGTCTTTGACCCGGTTATGGGCTTTTAGTAAAAGCTCGGCTAAAGGCTCGTAGGGTAGAACCCTGCTAACGAGTTTTATGTACTCCTTTAGGCCTTTTATAGCGGCATCATAGTCGAAGGTTATTTTTCCGGAGCTTGCCTCCTCCTTTATAGCTTTTTCAACGTCTGAAGATAGACTATTTAGTAGCGCCAGCGCCTTACCACCTTCCTCTGCTATTTTCTTAAGTTCCTCGACGTCTAACTTCTCAAGGGATTCTTTGCCTAAGCTGTCTACTCCTCTTTTTAAATCCTCGAGCTTCTCTAATACTTCTGAAGCATCTTCGAGTTTTAGCATTTTAAACGCCTTATTGTAATCTTTTAGGTATTTCCTCACGTGTTCTATTATTTCTCTTGCTAAGTGTGTTCTCCTCATTTCATCAATGAGGACCTTAAGCTCCTCGCTCGGCCGGAATTCTTTAAGCTTATCGTATTCCTTAAACAACTCTTTTAAAGTGCCAACTAACTTTTCAGCGTATTCTGGAGGCAAGTCCTTGAAGATCGCGAGTCTTCCGAGTTGCGTTTGAACCTCGCTAAGAGTTTTGACGAAGGATTCGTAGGGAAGGATATCCCCAACTACTTCTATATACTTACTCAGTGCCTCGAGGAATTTTTTATGATTGATAGATATTTTTCCTGTATCGAAGACTTCTATTTTCAATTTCTCTATATCTGTTGAGAGAGAATTTAGGAGGGAGAGAGCTTCGTCTGCTTTCTCTCTTAGACGGCTTAGCTTCTCAACGGAGGGTTCCTCTATTTTCTGCTCGCCCTCTTTTAGCTCAGTTATTTTATTTGATATAGCGGGTATTTCCTTTATGCCAAGTATTCTGGAAATTCCTTCGTAGTCCCCTAGGATATCTCGAACTTGAGCTATTATTTCTCTTGCTAAGTGTGTTCTCCTCATTTCATCAATGAGGACCTTAAGCTCCTCGCTTGGGCTTGCTTCTTTTAGTTTGTTGTATTCTTCGATTATTTTTTCTAGAGAGTTTATCGATTTTTTCGGTAATCCTATTTCCTTTAGAATGCTCAAGTCTTCATTTTTAAGAACTGCTTCGGCAATTTTTAAAGAAACTATATCGGCGAGCAGGCCCTCCGCCTTCTCAAGGCTCTCCCTAAGCTCCCGAAAACTCCTACAAAGACCCTCAAGCTCTTCTAAGTGCTCATCGGCTAGGGCGGGTACTGGGAGGGAAACTTCTGAGATTTGAGGGTTTAAATGCACAAGGCCGAGTTTCATAAAAACTTTTAATAATCTTTCCTCGTACTCGGCGGGGACTATAACCACGAATTTTACCATTTCCTCCGGCATTATATCGACCTCCTCAGTCAATCATGCATGCATTATTGCTTT
>Ga0190366_1000064_pt1 | contig 20540 bp, 17 predicted proteins | sample 487218910_MG_FD_169990 | JGI IMG/M metagenome (GOLD analysis project Ga0190366, IMG submission 169990) | Hydrothermal vent microbial mat bacterial communities from Southern Trench, Guaymas Basin, Mexico - 4872-18-9-10_MG | ecosystem: Environmental > Aquatic > Marine > Hydrothermal vents >...
GACAAAATCCATAGTAGATTCTATGGATTTAAGCCGCCATTTCCAAGAGTAAAGTATGATGAAGCATTAGAAATTGTTAGTAAACTAGGCTATGAGGTTGAATGGGGTAAAGAACTATGTCATGAAGCTGAGACAGCGCTTGCAGAATACTATGGCTCACCAGTATGGCTAGTAGGCTTTCCAGTAATTAGCCGTGGATTCTACTATCTACCTGATCCATGTAATCCTAGGTACAACCTTGACTTCAACCTCTTACTACCTAAAGGCTATGGAGAAGTGATTGATGGTGGTGCAAGAGAGTATAGATATGATGAGCTTGTAAGAAGGATAAAAATGCTTGGAGAACCTTTAGAGAAGTACAGTTGGTTCCTAGATCTAGTTAAGAAAGGCGGTGTACCGCCAAGTACAGGGTTTGGTTTAGGAATAGAGAGACTAACTCGATATATTGCTGGAGTTAAACACATTGTATTAGCAACAGCATATCCAAAACTACCTGGAATAACTCATACACCATGAGAGAGCCTAGAAATACCTTCTTTAATACTTTTTAATCAAAATATTAGATCTTTTTAAACGAGGTAATAGGTAAGTATTTTATTTTAGACATATATTGAATAACAATAATGAAGTAGCATGGGCATTGGGTGATTTCATATTGACTAATGGATATGGAGGTTTAATGATTATAGAACCTACGTCGAAGTCTATGTCTACATTAATAAAACTACGTAGACTCTATGTATATACAAGGACAAAATACCAAGAAATAATGTTAGTTGAATTTGAGGAATTAGGTAGGGGATTGGTAATAGACAATTATATTCAAAGTACTGAATCTGATGAACATATTTATCATGAAAGCCTTGTACATCCAGCATTATTAACGCATCCTCTTCCAAGGAAAGTCTTGATCATTGGAGGCGGAGAGGGAGCTACATTACGTGAAGTATTGAAACATAATTGTGTAGAAAAAGCAATTATGGTAGATATTGATGGGGAACTAGTTGAATTTGCTAAAAAATATTTAGATGTAATGCATCAAGGAAGCTTTAATGATCCTAGAGCAGAAGTTATCATAATGGATGGAAAAGAGTATGTTGCTAAGCAGTCTGATAAATCATTTGATGCAGTTATAATAGATCTCACAGATCCTTATTCTAGTGAAATCGCTAAAAGCTTATACAGTAAAGAATTCTATAAGGAAATTTACCGTATATTAAAGGATGATGGTATCATGGTTACACAGGCAGGAAATAGTTTCTTCTATAATAAAGTCTATGAATGGGTTTACAATAATGTATCAAAGGTCTTTCCAATAATCATGGAATATGAGGCTTGGGTTCCAAGTTTTGGCTATTCCTGCAACTTCATAATTGGAAGTAAGAAATACGATCCTAGTAAATTAGATACTGATTCTATAGACAAGAGGATTAACGAACGCGGTCTTAAACTTAGATACTATAATGGCAGGGTCCATGTATCGTATGTTTATAAACCAATTACAAAACCCTTAAAGAAATAATTTTAGAGAAGTATTTTTATCAATAATCTCCAAATTTCTTTTAAACCTCTAATCCATTTATTAATTACCATTAAAGCTTTCTCTCTATACCATAACAGGTCGTATGGTACGATAATTAGTGACATATAAACATACGGTAGTAATTGTATAGCATAGAAGCTATATTGTGTTCGTCCACCAATAATCCATAATAATACATAGCCAGCTAACAAGCCATACAATATGAGAATAGGCCAACCACTTTTCCTTGAAACCTTATATGCAGGAATAAATAGTAGTGTTATACCAAAGACTATAGGCCATACAATAGGATTGCCTATGGCAATAGCCTTGGATTCTAAAGTAAAGAAATATACTGCAAATCCGTTAATACCAAGCATCCAATCCCATGGAGCAGCCGATATTGGGCATTTAGCACCAGTACACTTTACAGATGTATGCCATTTAAATGATCCTATAGTTGCTTGAGCCCAATTACTAAATCCTATACCCATTATCAATGGTACTGCGGTTAATACTTGGATAATTATAGCAGTTAATGCAATTATGGTTATTGAATATATAAGACCTATTGAGAATACTTTGAAATTAATACCTCGATTTCTAAGTTCGTATCTAAGGAATATTATAGTTATGGGTATAGCTATGAATAGTCCGCTAAACTTAAACGTTGATGCAAGAGCGGCAACTAATATTGATAAGTAGATCTTTCTATGAAGAAGTAATAATACAGCTAATGCAGTAAATAATGCTACAAATATATCTAGCATAGCTATGGCTGCCATCACCCTAAACAACTGATCAAACGATGCAAGCAAAGTTACAAGCAGGGATAAGTAATGATTACCAGTGATCTTTAGAGTGATTAAATAAATTAACACCAGCAATAGTATACCAGAAGCTATGCTCGGATACCTCCAGTATGTCGGATAATCGCCGAAGAGGTAGATCGAAAATGCTATAAGGTATTTACCTAATGGCGGATGCTCAGTATTCATATAATTTTGTATATTATCATGATCAGGAAGTCTCCAACCATATACAACATCTATTATACCATATTCACTTCTAATCTCCTCAATAAATAGTATAAGATTCTCTTTTGAAGATGATTCTACATAAAAAGCGTTCTTTAATTCTTTATAGTTCCAGTCTACTACACTAACTCCGTATCTAGCCGCTAAACTATTTACATATCCTCTACTAGGCGTGGTATTCGTAATTATTGTTGCTGAATAATTTATTGGGTTTCTAGGCTCCACATGAAATATTTTAATTAATATATTACGAGCTGATGAAACATACCATACTTCGTCAGAAACATAACCTTTACCATTTCTTTCTATTTCGCTTTGTGTAAATGAATCTGCCAATCTATAAAGTTCATAACCACTATATATGAGGATAAGTACCAACAATATTATAGGCAAATACTTCTTAAACATTGCTTTCAAAGCCCATTCCTAGCATAGAATAGATGCAAAGCTGAAATATTTATTTTTCCACACACCAATCTATTCCCATGTAAAAGGTGTGCATTGATGATTAATAGGAAATTACTAGTAATAATAGTGATAATATCTATAACCATTTCATTTATAATACATATGCCTATCGAAGTACAGGAAAAAATATTTGGAAAACCTTTTACAACACCCATTTACAGTGACATAGTTGATTCATATTACAGGAAAGTTTTCTTAGATAAAAAAGTATGTGATTTCGCTTTAAGAAATACCAGTCTTAGAGGCACCATATGGATAAACAGCGAAACCGCCAGAAAACTTTGCTTAGGTGAAAAAATTTTACCAATAATATATCGTGATTACTCATTAGCATTACCTCCATTTAGTGGATTACTCTGGTTCATATCATCCAGCTTCTCACTTGTTATAAGTAGCTATAATTCTATGTATAGTCCATACACAGATCCCGATCTTAGATCTCTATCAATAACCGTTTATTATGTTATTATGAGTATTTTCATTTTTGGATCTGCTATATTATTAACTATGGCTCTAAGTGAGATCTCTAATTATATTAACGTTAAGGATCATAGGTTATTATATATATTACCTTTATTACCTAGCTTTATTGTATATGGTATATACGGTACAGAGATCATAGCAGGATCTCTTGTTGTATTTTCAATACTAATGCTTTTTAAAAAGAAATATTTATTATCTGGTTTATCAGCCGGATTAAGTGTAGCAACTAATCTATTCTCTACAATAGCTGTAATCATTATATTATATGAATTATTAGAATTAAAAAGAGAGCTTGAATATGCATATAGGTATCTCCTGGGTTTTACAGCAACGTTTGCATCTTACCTAGTAATTGTATTAATTAATCCTCAATTGTTATCCAAAATTTTTATTGGATCTAATGATTTAATGTGTGAAAATTGTATATTTTTATATCTTGCCGGATCTCCCTCAAATCCTTTATCCAGATCGCTCTCTATAGTCTTCATTGTAATTTTAACCTTACTTATTATGATCCTTTATGTAAAAGGCCACGACTTTAATAATAGAATGTATAGGAAAATAGCTATCGGATTACTGGCCATAATAACTTTTCATTACATGTTCAAGCCACAGTATTTTCTATTCTTAACATTTTCATTAATAATCTTATTAACATTAAAAGAATTCATATATTATCTTTTCATTGATTTTTTGAATTCCCTTATAATAACACTATGGTTCAAGGATAAAGAACTGCGAATTCTATTTAGCTTTCTAGGCTTGAAGATACAATATAATCCATTATCTCCGGATTCTCCTATACAGATAATTGCCTTTACTAGAAACATACTATTGCTTCTATTGTTAATTAGCTTATTCGTAAAGTATATGATGTTAAAAAAAGATTATAGAGATTATTCTATTTCCTCTTAAATACCTGAAATACACACATAAATAATACTCCTGCTATTAATAGTAATAGTATATATTGTAACGATACTATTGATCGTTGAATGCCTACAGCCTCTTTAATATCTAAACCGATCTTGTCTGACTGTGCTTTTAAGGAATTTAAGTTGTCTGATATAGTGCTTAAATCATTTAACATTTCATCTAATTTATTGAGTTCGTCAAGTTTAGATAGTTTTTCTAACTTAGAATTTACATTAGCATAACTAGATCTTATTTCATTTCTTATTCGCGATTCTGAATTATTGATTGCTAATGGAATTTCTTCTATCTTTTCTACAATAATTTCAGTAGTGAATGTTAGATTATTATTTAATTCATTTATTTTATCAATTATCTCATTTAATAGCGTATTCATGACTTCATGTCTTAAAAGATATATATTAGATTGTAGTATTGATAAATTCTCTTTAATACCAAACAATTGATATAATATTTGCTCTAAACCTTCAGTAAATGATCCATTTAATGCATTAAATGATGATACCATAGACTCTTTAAACTTGGATCTAAATACTGTTATATTTGCCATGGCAAGTATTTCTCCATTAAGCCTTCTTAAATTAACTATGTGATCACCTTCCTCAAAGTAATCGGGTACATTTATAACCAATATTATTGGCTGTACATTACTGGCATATATTGTTGTCATATAGTTATCGTCTATATAAAGATATAGTGTTTCATTAATTGGATAACCTGTTATATTAACAACTAGTCTACTCTCCTGATATACAGAACTTTCAATAGGAACTATATGAGTTCTTACTAAAAATTCATTTTCACCATAATACATACCTTCACTAATTAATACTATCCTATGTATACCATATTCTAATAATGGAACTCTTAACTGAATAACCACTTCATCATTAGATCCCATGATATTTGACAATATTACTGTATTATCCAATATTATAGAATACGTTACACCTGGTAAAGGAGGTATAACTATTTGCATTAAATCTCCAACGAATACCTCACGCGGAGTAATATTTATCTTTATAAGTTTTACACTAGCCCACATAACACTTCTATAGAAGATCTCTTTAGCATCATCAGTCCAGTGGTCCATATTGGTCCATATCTCCGGAGCAAGTCCAGCAAGCAATACCCATCTTGTACCAGCTTCAGTTATTTTAATACCTATTCCTCCTCCCCGAGTATCTGCAAGTTCTGCGCCAATGTAAGCTATTACTTCACCATCCCATTTATTGAACCATGCATAATCAAAATCTCCTCCTTCTACGATATATATTCTTTCACCAATATCATAGCCTTCCAATATAGGATGCTCCTTTACAACTTGATAGAATATTGGTCCTTGATCGAAAGATGATCCTATGCTTCTCGGATTTCTTAAATAGTAGTATAATAGATTTATACCATATGGATATTCCTTCATGTAACGGTATTCAAAATAATTATTCATGAAAACTATCCCCATGCCGAGATCGTATGTTTTATTGATTAATCTCTCGAAGGTATCTCTATCGGGCCATAACTCGCTAGTGCCAACATATTCTCCAGATAATATCAAAACGTCGTAGAATCCTAAGTCATTAATAAGTTCATCCCAATCCCTATATCCTTTTGCATACCATCCTTTATTCATTAAATAAGTTGATAATTGTCCAGAGAAATCAAACATTATTGCTGCACGTGGAGCTCTAAGTAATTCTACATTAACAATTGTCGTCTCATCGACCTTAACTATAACTGTTTTTTCTTGTTTGTAATAGCCAGACGAGGAATAGATTATCGTATATGTTCCCTGCGGTAGCCAGATACGATAATATCCAGATGCATTAGTTGTTGTAGATACAATTATATCTTTTACTATAACTTTAGAGCCAGGTAGTACTTCTCCGGTATCGCTAGCATATACCGTACCTTCGATCCATCCATAAGGTAGCCTCTTAAGATATACGTTAACCGTTTTGAATGCAGACACTCCTATGTTTTCAGACGATTTTAGATCGTATTCTGTAGATACAAACAGCGTACTTAATGATATTTCAATTCCTAGAGCATAACTTATTGAATTTACAAGTATTCTTCTTACATTCTCTGAATACTGCATATCTTGACCTTTCTCCATGTATTTAGCCCAGTGATAACTTCCTCCTATACTAAGGAAAATCCAGGTATTGTTTGTGATAGGCCTTTCCCAGATAACAATACTATAGCCATACACGGTACCTCCTTTTACAAGTTCGCCAAGATAGGTTAAGGAACCGTTGGCAGGATTATTAAACCCAGTATAAACAGCATAGTCAACACGATCCCCTGGCGATGAAGCAATATAGAATCTAGTACCTTCATCAAATTCTATGCCTTGAAATATTGGATGAGAAATATTTAATGCATTAATCATTAAACCTTCAACGTATCCATCACTCCTATAAGCTGGTGATGGGAATCCAAGCTCGTTTACAGCATCACTATACTTATACATAATATATCCTGCGAAATAATAGTATGCACCCCATGCATCTAAGAATATTATTGATGTATTCTCTGAATCATATTCCTCAAGTATAGATAATAATGTTTCTTCGCCGGGATCTTGTCCAAACGAATTAAGTATTATAACTTTATATAGATCTCCCGTCACCATGGGTTCAAGAATATCAATGGCATATGGAGGATATCCCATAGCGATCAGGGCTTGCCTAATATCTTCACCAAATTGGTCAGGTTCCTGGCTCATTATAGCTATTTTATAGGTCGTATCAACGTCTAAGAAGTATTCACCTGGTTCTAAAGATACTTCATATACTCTTAAGGCAAAGTACGGCTTTGATACTAGAACAGTATATGTTCCAGGCGGTATACCCTCGATTACCGCTGTACCATTATTATTAGTTAATGCCCATTTACCAGTACCTCTCAAAGACACATTTACATTGGCAATGGGTCTTCCAGTAAAATGCTCCGTTACATGGACCTTCAACACTGCTCGCATGGATTCGTGATATAGTTGGAAATCGAGCACTACAAGTTCCTGTTCACCAACAATAATACTCTTAGTATCACTAAAGTAGTTGGGTGCCGAGGCCTTAACTGTATATCTTCCTGGAGGTACCGATACATGATAATAACCATTGGAATCCGTATATACAGTAATGCCAAGTTCCAGTATAGAAATTTCGGCATTTTGAATAGGATTACTAGTTACTTTATCAGTAACGTAGCCAGTTATTGTACCGTTATGTATTACTACATCTACTGTGATAGTATAATTCTCATATCCGAATCTATTGTACACTATAGTGTAGGTGCCGGGATCGAGAGGCAACAGGTAATATCCGGAAGCATTCGACTTTGTATATGCAACTAATTCGCCATTATCATTATAGGCATATACATTTACTAGATTAATTGCTTCTCCAGTCTCTTCATCATACACATAACCCTTAACACCACTTATCTTAGCAAGCTCAAGCACCTTACATACCGCTTTATATGCATCAACAATACCCCATCCATACCTCGGATCTTTGCCCGGATCGCCTAAGTCTAGTGCAGTCTCTCTAAGAACCTCATAAAACTTCTCAGGTACATCAGGTACTCCATATACATGCCAATTAGTAGCCTGGAGCATTAATGCAATAATGCCTGCAACATGTGGAGTAGCCATTGATGTTCCGCTTAAAGCAGAGTAACCGCCACCAGGTACACTAGATAATATCCTGACACCGGGAGCGGCAAAATCTGGCTTAATGTACCTAGATGGATATGTATCATTAAATGGCCATGAAGGAGGTATGTATGGCCAATAAATTATTGTGCCTCCTGAGAAACTAGCTATTTGATCGTTTTCGTCTGAAGCACCGATACCAAACACTCCATATATATTCCCTGGATTATCATGCGAACCATAACCTCCATTACCTATTGCCGCAACGGGTATTATGTTCATTAGTAACATATGCTTTATCGGTTCAAGGTATTCTGCTCCATAATAATTTCTGGCGCCCCAACTCATAGATACAACATGAGCTGGTAATCCCGTATAGATCTTTTCTCCAGTATCTGGGTTTAAATAGAATGGATCAGCAGCCCATTCTATAGCAGCTAATGTTTGAGCAAGTGTGCCACTTCCATAAGGTAGTGCTAATGCATGCATAAGTGTTGCTCCAGGAGCAACACCAATGATAATATCTTTTCCATCACCTCCAAGTGCAGTACCTGATACATGGGTTCCATGTCCATATGTGTCCATGGGCTCCATGAGCATTGGATTGCCTGCTGAATCAAAAGCCATCCATCCTCCAGGATAATATGGGTTACTAGGATCTAGTGTTAGCATTTTGCCAGCTAATGCAGGATGAGAGATATCAACGCCTGTATCTATAATGCAGATCCTAACGCCTGAGCCATTATATCCCATTTTCCAGACTTCTGGAGCCCTTGTCCTATTTATACCCCATGACCATACTTTACCAGAAGATTTATAGTCATAGTCTTTAACTGGCTCATCTATATAAACCTCATAGTTCGGCACGATCTTATCGACAATGTTAAGCGAAGCAATATCTATAAGCTTATCAACATTTATTCTAGCTACTATTGCATTAATTATCCAAAAACTATTCAGTACCTTACCTCCTAGGGAGACTATATATTGCTTTACTAAATTCTGAGTTGTATACGCATATGACTTTAAAACCTTCCTTACAGCATCTGGTCCTTCCTTCAGCTTTATCTCCAATAGATCACTGTACTCTAGATCCTTTAGTATTATGACTACATCTACTTTCTCATCTTTTCCTATAAGATTCCTGAGCTCATGATCAATTTTGTATATGCTATTATGAGAATTCTGGGAATAAATAGTCATAGGCATCATTGACAGGATTAATATAGAAAGTAGTATTATGCAAAATAACCTGGCATTAACCATATTGTATCACACTCATTAAACTCATAAACGGAAAAAGACATATTTTTATATCGTTCTTGTTATGAAACGACCTAATACAATTCCTATGATCAATAATACTATTCCGATTACAACAACTAATGTCCAGTCAGTTACTGTTTCAGTAACAGTTTTTGTAGTCGTGTATGTCTCGGTTTCCGTAGTAGTCTTCGTTTCCGTTACCGTCTCAGTTTCGGTCTCTGTAGTAGTGTATGTTACATTACTTGTAACTGTCTCTGTCTCCGTAGTTGTATATGTCTCTGTAATAGTATCCGTAACTGTTGTAGTTTCAGTTAAAGTGTTATTGATGATCTCAGTAACTGTCTCATAAAATGTTTCAGTCTCAGTAACGGTCTCCGTCTCAGTAACTGTTTCAGTTGTAGTCTCTGTAATAGTAGTAGTGTAGTATTCAGTAGTCGTAACAGTAGTTGTATTAGTTACAGTAGTAGTTATTGTAACAGTAGTAGTTGTCACTTCGGCTGGAGGCTCTCCAGTAGCCGTTGCCAAATGTGTTGAAGACCCTACAAGCATGGCAGGCATCGAGTATGTATAGACAGGCGGCGTTACATAGTTAAGATTCATAGTGACGAATGATATATTGAATGATGGATGAGTATATGGAACAGAAACTATTGATGTATTAACGTTTTCCGGAAAGTCATCATATACCCATACAAGATCCGGTGGTGAGGGATCAAATATAAAGTCCTTTCTAAACTTGACCTGAAATAAATCTTTACCTCCCTCCGTAAAGCTTCCTGTCTTACCCGTTACATATACGTAGTCATTATCGACTGTTATAGCATAGCCAAATTCCATGTCAGGGCCTCCGAAGTTCATAAATGCCAAGAGCTCTCCAGTATTTTTATCAAGAGCTGCTACGAATGCATCCTCTTCACCTAATTCTCCAGTTATATAGGATGCCGTATATCCAGCTACATAGACAAAGTTTTCATCAACCGCAATGCCATAAGACGATTCCGATTCGTTACCACCAAAAGATGTAATCCATAAGAGCTCACCATCAAGATTAAACTTTGCAACAAATACATCGTTTTTACCTGTTGTAGTGTTCTTAGTATTACCTGTAACATAAATATATCCTTCACTATCAAATGATACTGATTGTATCGCGTCTAAAACGGGAGAACCAAATACCAAAGTCCATTGAACCATTCCTTCACCCGTTAACAATGCCACATATGCATCATAGCTTCCTCCGACTGGAAAACTTGAAGTCTGGCCTCCTACGACAATAAAGTCTGTTGTTCCATTAGTATGAGTGTCTATACTCCATCCATAATCAAGCAGACTTCCACCTAACGCTAGCGCCCATAGTAATCTGCCATCGCTGTCGAACTTTACTACAAATATATCGTTTTTACCGGTTGCATAGCTAAATGTATAGCCTGTTGCATAGATAGTATCGTTATAGCCGCTATCTAAACTCCAAAGAAGATCTCCTGATGAACCTCCAATCGTATTAAACCATTCTACATTACCACTATCATCTAATTTAACTAGAAAACCATCAAGAGAACCAGCGCCATAACCTGTAACTTGGCCAACTATAAAGATATTATCATCCATAACTATAACGTCTCTACCATATATTGTACTATTACCATACACGACTATTGACCTAACATTTTCACCATACCTACTGTTTTTGACTAGGAATAGAGAAGTTGAACCCAGAGGCTTCCATGAACTAGTATAACCCGTACAATAAACATATCCTTGCTCGTCAACAAATATACCCATCCATGACTGGTCATCCATAGAGCCGCCGACAGATAGCCACCAAGTATTAGGATATGAATCACTAGATACCGCTATACTTGACCGAAACTCTGGCCTAGGTATATATGCATTCATTATAGCGGTTATTGGAGATAGTATCAATAATATTAATATAAATAATGTTAGGTTCCTCAATACACATCCCACTTCAAGCCATTGTCGATACTCTAGAATGATATATTATTATATATAAAGTTTTCCCACATAACTCCCCTCCATTAACTGATAAGATGGTGAATGTAAACTTTAAATGATCATAAAACTTGTATAATCTTAATATGTAACTTTCAAACAGTTTAAATAATGAATCATACACTATTATAAAAAGGTATTTAAAACCAGTAAATTAAATAATTATTGGTGTACCCGTTGAATAAGTCTTTCCTTTTAGCCATAATAGTTATCATAATAGCTTTAGTAGCCTTGGGATTATACGTGTATATGATTAGCCAAACTAAGCCTACTCAGAGGATCTTGATAGTTGGTACTTCACCAGACTTCCCGCCGTTCGAATATATCGATGAGCAGGGTAATATTGTAGGGTTTGATATAGATATGATGAAAGAACTAGCTAAGATGATGGACTATGACGATATAGAGATTGTAAGTATTGATTTCGAAGGCCTTATACCTGCTCTACAACAGGGGCAAATAGATGTAATTGCTGCTGGTATGACCATTACGGATGAAAGGAAACAGCAAGTAGACTTTACAATACCCTACTGGGAGGCTGATCAAGCTATTCTTGTTATAAAGGGAGGCGATTTCCAGCCTGAGAGTCCAGATGATCTAGTTGGAAAAGTAGTTGGTGTACAGACAGGCACAACTGCGGAAAGCTACCTGACAGATCTCGTTGAGAACCAAGGCTATGATATAACTATAAAGAGTTATTCTAGCTATGTACTAGCTGTAACAGACCTAGTTAATGGTAGAATAGATGCTGTCATGGTTGATTTGCCAGTTGCTAAAATGTTTGAAAAACAATACAATGTTCAGATCTCTGGAATTGTTGAAACAGGAGAGAAATATGGATTAGCTGTTAGAAAAGGAAATACAGAATTACTTAATAAACTAAATGATGCATTAACTCAGCTTATGCAGTCAGACAAATGGGACCAGCTAGTACAGAAATATTTTGGACAGGGATAATAAGACATGGAACCCAGTATCGAATCTTACATACCAGTTATTTTTTCTGGTCTTCAATATACTCTTATTCTAACATTTGGAGGTATAGGCCTAGGCCTTATCATAGGTGTACCTCTTGCTTTTCTAGAAGTTCTAGGTCCGAGGCCTGTTAGGATACTTATTTCATGGATTGGAAGAATAATTAGAGGTATACCTTTACTCGTTATCTTATTCATTATTTTCCTTGGATTTCCTGCATTAGGTATAAGATTGCCTCCGATACCTTCAGCAATTATAGCTATTGGAATAAGATCTGCTGCTTATCAAAGTCAGTTATTTCGAGGAGCTATTGAAGGAGTAGGCTATAGTCAGTATGAAGCTGCATTATCATTAGGCATGACCAAGTGGAGTGCATTTAGATACATAATTCTTCCACAAGCATTAAGACTGGTTATACCTGGATGGATTAATGAATTTACAATAGTCTTAAAAGATACTTCACTCGCATATGCTATAGGTGTTTCAGAGATATTTACACAAGCTGTACATATCGGACAAGTTATACTAGATTACCAGACACCTCTATTGATTGTAGCAGCAATATACTTTACAATAACCTATCTCTCATCACTTCTAGCTAATAAAGTATATTCTAAGCTTATGATCCCTGGACTTGGAGGCGGTGTTAGAAGATGAGTGAAGTTTTAAGAGTAGAAAATCTATGGAAAAGCTTTGGGAAACAAGTAGTTCTAAAAGGTATTTCCTTCTCAGTAAAAGAGGGAGAAACAAAGGTTATCATAGGTCCCTCGGGTACAGGTAAGTCAACTCTTCTCAGATGTATTAATTTACTTGTAAAACCTGATAAAGGGAAGATATTCCTAGATGGAGAAGAAATCACTAGACCAGGAATTGACGAGTCTAAGATTAGGGCTAAAATAGGGTTTGTCTTTCAACAATTTAACTTATTTCTTCATCTAAATGCAATAGAGAATGTTATGATTGGTTTAGTTAAAGTTAAGAAAATGCCAAGAGAAAAAGCTAGGAAAATAGCTGAAGAGGCTTTATTATCAGTTGGTATTGATGAGAGTCTTTGGAAAAAATATCCTGCTCAATTAAGTGGTGGCCAGCAACAGAGAGTAGCTATTGCAAGAGCTATTGCTATGAATCCTAGGATCATCTTATTTGATGAACCAACATCAGCTCTCGATCCAGAGTTAATAGGTGAAGTTCTCAAGGTAATGGAGGATTTAGCAAGAAAGGGTACGACAATGCTTGTTGTAACTCATGAAATTACATTTGCAATGAAAGTAGGTGATGAAATATTATTCATGGATGGAGGAAAAATAGTTGAAAGAGGCCCGCCGAGAAAGGTCATCTTAAACCCTAAACATGAACGTACAAAGAGATTTCTATCACGTATAACAGAGTTGTATAGTCTAGAGGGATCATGATGCTATCTGATATAGTTTCTATTTTAACAAGATATGGGCCTTTGTTATTAGAAGGTCTTAGAAATACCCTCTTACTTACATGTATATCGTATATTATAGGCTTGGTTTTGGGTCTTGGACTAAGTATATTGAGAGTCTATGGACCACTATGGGTAAAGGCTATTGTCGCAACGTATATCGAGATCTTTAGAGGTACACCGATGGTTGTACAATTGTTTTTAATATATTATTCATTACCCACCATAGGTGTTAAACTTGATCCATTTACATCTGCTATTATAGCTATAGGTTTGAATTCTGGAGCTTATCAGGCAGAATATTTTAGAAGTGCCATAGGATCCGTATCTCTCGGACAATGGGAAGCAGCACTTTCTATAGGTATGAAGAAAGCTACAGCTATAAGAACCATTATCATACCCCAGGTATTTAGAGTTGCCTTACCTGCACTAACTAATGAGATAGTTTATCTATTAAAGTACTCATCCATAGCATATTTCATTACAGTACCAGAACTTGTTTATACCGGTAAAATCATTGGTACAAGGACATTTATGTATCTGCAAGTCTATACGATAATTGCAATAATATATGTGATATTCTCATTATTATTCTCTGAATTATTCTTTAGAGTAGAAAGACGCATATCAATACCGGGTATATCAATATCTACAACTTTAAGACAATAGTACATTTCATAAACTATTAATAAAGAGACCAGTATTACATGGATAGAATACCGGCTTTTCTATTAATTTTATTAAGTCTATACCTATACATCATTGGTGCTCTTGTAATACCTCCATGAATGCATACATATATCCTTCATAGATCCCTTGGCAGGATGATAGTATTCTTTAAAATGGCTCCTCAATATATCAAGTATATCCCATACAACAATTTCTCCTATCTTATTCTTAAGCATGCTATAAGTGTATTGTCTACGTTCACGGCCATGAGAGAATCTTGTATAGAATCAGTCTGAATAACACTTAGAAAAATCAAAATCATCCATACTACATCCATGTTTTATAACACCATGTCTAACTAGATCATCATGAGCTATATCCCATTCTTTCCCAATAGATAAGGCGTTTTAGATACTATATACAATATCAATCTTTTTTGCCGCCCAGTATTTACCAGCTATTTCAAGAAACCATGCTTCATTAGGATCAACTATTATAAATGAATTATGATATCTAAATCTCTTCTCATACGAATAATTGCCTCCTTGCCCAATCTCCTCAATTAATGAGACAAGAAATTCTAATTCCTCCTTAGCAGTTCTCGTTCTTTCAAGAGCTAGTCTAAGTATGTCCATTCCAAGCATTCCTTCATCGTCGTATGGCTCTTTTGTAAATACAGCGACGTTACCGATGGCTAAGCCGTATTCATTAACACCCATTTCAGCTCCATAGATCCGCCAAGGCCTCGATATAAGTATTGCATAAGTTTCCTTAACTTGTGGATACTCTATATTAGTTAATTTAACAATATCTTCTTCATGTTTCATACGAGGTATATACTCTATGATCTGGGCTTCATTAGGCTCGCGATCACTGTTCTTAGCAAATATCATAATTTTATTCCATGACGCTTTAGGAGTAACAACTAGTATATCACACAAAGATGAAGCACCAAATATATTATATAAAAATTAATAGTAAGTAAATATTTTTCATTATGGAGACTCAAAATGACCAAGAACATAGTAGTTTAGTGGATTTACGGATAAAGTCCCCTATAGATATTGTAAATTCTCTCTAATTCCTTTAAAGGCTCTTTCGAATAATCGATCCTTAGATCAAGAATTCTGTCATAATATGGAGTAAATTCTGTTAATCCTATTATGAGTAAAGCAGAGCTTCTATCGCCTCTCCGATCCCCGCCAACGTTATGAGCTCCCATTAAAGCGTGTATTATTGAGGCTCCCATATCATTGTCCATATTTTCATAGTATGACCTACATAGTATCTTTGGTATTTCGCTAGATACTACAAGATTCGCTATAGCAACACATTCCTTGTAAACAAATCCTCCATACTCTATAGGAATGTTCTTGCCATTATAATACGATGCATTACCATCCCAATCCATAGCAGCAACCTGTCTAAGACTAGGTTGCTTATCTCTATTTAAAGCCTTCTTGATCGCTTCTTCTGCACTATGTCCTCTCTCCATATAATCAAGTATTATGGGGCCTAACCCAGGATTAGTATATGCCTGAGAAGTAACTCCTCCCACACCATATTTCCCCCATGGAACCCTTGACCCCACTGAAATACTACCAGATACTACACCGATTCCTAAAAGATCTCTTCGCTTATCTAAGACAATAATACTATATGTCATGGTTCATGCCTACAGATTATTTACTAGATTTTATTATATATTCATACTGTATATTATGTACGTTTTATAACGGTATAGATAGTTATCTAATGACCTAAACTTGATAATAAATTTCTATGGCTGCCAATAGCGTATATGGTCTATTTAATCTTCACATGTAATTCCTCCTTTCCATGTTTTATAATCTTATTGTTTTTGATTATACTTTGTAAATAAATTCTATGTACTACTCACTATTCAGAGAAACACGCTACGAAGAAATCTATATTAGAAGTCAAGTTACCAGGAATTTTAGACATATTTATATTAAGATAGTCTCCTAAAGTATTCTATTAAATTATATGTTAGGTGGTTGGTGAAAGAATGGTAAAGATACTATTAGAAGTATGTGGGGATAGGAAAAGATTAGACCGTTATATTAATTTAATTGGTGATTATATTGACTGTTTTGATGTTCCAGAGTCTCCTCTTGGTTTTCCCAGTATTAATAGCGTTGCCTCTTGTGTTTATATGAAGACTCGTTATGGTGTTTGCTGTATTGCTCATGTCCGTCTCTACGACATTAATACAGTAGCCCTTCACTCACTTGCTAAGGCCGCTGAGGCCTTCGGAATTGATGGCCTTGTATTAACTATGGGAGATAGGCCTAAGATAGGATCTTTAGTTAGTGAACTTACTACTATATCGGCTATTAATTATTTAAGAGAAAGCCATTACAATATTAGGATCGGTGCCATACTTAGTTTACGGTATGCGCTAAACGATATTATTAGTAGGCTTAGAATTGGGGCAGACTTTTTCCTAGTACTAAGACTAGGTCTTGAAACACTTGATAAGTATAGAAAATTGTATAGATTTGCTAGGGAAGCGGAAAAAGAGCTCTATCCGTATGTTATAATTGCTACAGATTCTAACCGGAAATTATTGGCAAGAATTAATCAACCATATATAGAGGTCAATGAAGTCGAAGAATACCTTAATGAGATAAAACATTATGTTGATGGAATAGTTTTATCTATTCCACTTGAAAGAGAGAAGTTAAAAAGCATTTTAGAGATCATATGGCAAGTTCTTGCACAATAGCCACTATTCTCCTTAACTTTTCAATACTGATTCTATAAGAATCTAATGGGTTATCTAGTGCGTTTCTTAATCCAGCGAAACCACAGTCTCCTGAAACAAGATCAATTCTTCCATTAGCTATTCTATAGATCTTTTCTAATAATTTCTTAATTTCATCTAAACCTTCTATAGATGGGTTTTTAGCACTGACAATGCCGGGTGCAAGTAATTTGTCGTTTTTCTCTAAGACTTTATGATCTATGATCTCTAGGTTTTCTCTTGTATCATAGAATTCGAAGTTAAGTATATCAAGTGAATCTATTTTTGCAAGTATCTTGAAGAGTTTATCAGATATGCGTCCACATACATGGATTCCTTTTTCAACACTTATACCCTTAAGTATGTAGTTTATGGTATCAATAATATATTCTTCATTATATCCAAGAATTATTCTTTTCTTACCCACTATTACCCCTAAAATTGGTTCATCTAAGAATAGAACATTATATCCTAGATCAACTAGATATTCGATAAAAGATCTTATATATGGAGCTAATGCATCCATTATAAAGTCCTTCTTACTAAGTAATGTTGCATATAAACTTTTACTTAGGTCATCAACATAAATCCTTGATGCAAGAGTAAATGGGCCAGTAATGGGTGCTCGGAGCCATTTAAACAATAGATTATACTTAATCATAGCATTAATGGCGTCTTCAGCCTCTGAAATCTTTGGCTTAATCTCGTGTATACGATCTATTTGATTAAATTTAATATAATAAAAACCGTTTTTAGAGTATATTATTCCTTCATTAAGTAGAGGCTGTAAGTATATATCTATAAAGCTCCTCAACTGAGGATATGGTGGAACATCTATTCCTATACTCCATAGATCCTTCATTATTCTATCTACATTCTCACGGCTATAGCTTAGTGGAAAGCTCCCTACATGACTAGTTCTCATAACATAGAGTCACCTGTAGGTGTTATCAACATTATAATATAGAATACTATTTACCGCTAATATATAGAGATTTTATACCCTCGGCTATAGCTATATCATGTAATCTCCTATCACTAGTAACTACTTTATCAGCATGTACATACTTTGCCGATAGTATCTGGAGTGCGTCTCCTACATATATATGGTATTTTGTAATAAGCTTCCATGAACTAACTAATAGCCTTGACCTTACTGGAACGATCTTGAGTAATCCGAGTCTAATAAGCCTTCTAGTCTCAACTCTAAACATTAAGAGTGCTCTCTTATAATCTTTAGAAGTAATCCATCCTCTTCTACAATATTTATCAAATATTCCAATTGTTTCACCAATATTCCATAGAGAAAAGGATAGAATAAGATCGCCATTTAGAGCATCTTCATAAAACTTACTAACCTTATCACTACCCTCTTCAACAACGTATCTCTTAACAATAGCACTGGTATCAAGATACACTATCAAAGCCTAGACTCCCTTAATTCTCTAACTATCTCTTCGGCTCTAGTCTTAACACGAGGCTTAATAGGCTCAATACTACTATACCTAATATTCTCACCCAATTCCTTCTCCAACTCACGTAGTACGATCTCCTCAACTAGCTCCTCTTCAATAGCCTCCTCAATAGCCTTACTAAGTTCTCTAAGGCCACGCTCCATAGCAATCTTCTCTCTAAACTTCCTCCACAACTCTCTATCAATAACTATACTAGTCTTAATCTTACTCCCCACCACCTATACACCAGTAAAGTATAGAGTATATACTCTCTATATAAATTTATTAAATGTATTTATAGAATCATTAAAACCTAACATGCTATAGCTCATTACTTTTTATAAGCTCATAACTATAACTTTTTCCTAGTAACATATGATTTTATGGTGATTAAAGTATGAATAGCTCTAGTAAAGCCTACGATAGGATTCGAAAGTGTTTAGTTGATCTTGATGAAGAGTGTGTCTTGGAGACTATTAAGGAAGCTTTGGAGAGAGGCTCTAGTGCTACAGATATTGTACTGGGGCCTCTTAGTGCTGGTATGATGGAGATTGGTCATTTATATGAGGAGGGTGAATACTTTATAGCTGAATTGATCGAGGCTGCAGAGATCTTTAAGAAGGCTATGAACATGCTTAATCCACTTCTTGAGAAAGAAGTTAGTGGTTATAAGGCTAAGAATAGACATAGAATTGTTATTGGAACTGTTAAAGGAGATATACATGATATTGGTAAGACAATAATTGCCATTATGTTGCAGGCAGCAGGCCATGAAGTACATGATCTTGGTGTTGATGTTGATGTTGAAAAATTCATTAAAGCCGTTATAGAATATGATGCAGACATACTTTGTATGAGTGCATTACTTACATCTACTGCCAAGTATATGAAAACAGTAATTAAAGAACTTGAAAGACGAGGTCTAAGGAAAAAAGTCTATGTACTAGTTGGTGGAGCAGCCGTTACTCCAGAATATGCTAGAAAAATAGGCGCAGATGGATATGGTAAAGATGCTATAGAAACAATTAAGTTAATTAATAGCCTGCCAGTTAAATAATAGTTTTAGGCATAGAAGCATTTTCTATAAAATAGATCTATTAGAACATATTGATCTGGTTTTATAAAAAGCATATACAATGATCTATCTCTATAAAGCCGGCGGAGGCGGCGGTGTTTTAACTGCTACTTCAAGTCTCTCAATGACCTCCCCGGCTCCTATATAGACTAATATCCATCCTATAAGATCTAGTAACGATACAAAAATACCAAGTATAAATAAAATACCTGCAATTAAAAATTTAGAATCGTCGAATTCATCATTTAATTTAAACATTAGTATTATTAAGCCTATTTTACCAATGAACAATAATATGAACCCAGTAATTATGAAGGATGCGCCTATGATTGCAATTAGTGTAATGATCCCTACTATTATTAATATTAAACCCCCTAAATAACCAATCTTTATAAGTGATGCTGCCGTTGAATATCTCTCGCTATAGTCTGCAAGAGATGATGCTCCTGGTAAAAGCTTAACATAAACTCCAAGTAATGTTATTATCGCACCAATAAATATTGTTGCAATAGTAATAATTGATGAAAATAGTATAGCTGGAATTTTTAATGGACTAGGTGATATAGTTGCCGGAAGTATGCCTATAACTGCTATACCTATTAATAATGCCCCTATCATCATGTAGAAGGCTGCATCTCTAATTAGGCTTAGGCCTTCTTTAGCTCTTTTTCTAGACGGCTTGATAATAGGGCCTTCATGGAAGGCCATATATTGGCACCATATTTAGAGTGATAACAACGTAAGTATTAAATTGTTTATCCTAGGTTCATAATTAATTAAGGTTATGT
>Ga0190366_1000068_pt1 | contig 20141 bp, 21 predicted proteins | sample 487218910_MG_FD_169990 | JGI IMG/M metagenome (GOLD analysis project Ga0190366, IMG submission 169990) | Hydrothermal vent microbial mat bacterial communities from Southern Trench, Guaymas Basin, Mexico - 4872-18-9-10_MG | ecosystem: Environmental > Aquatic > Marine > Hydrothermal vents >...
TACGCCGTCAAGAACCCGAGCGCCATCAGGGAGATACTCTCCGTCGTAGCCGATTTCGAGAAGCACCCCGAGAAGTACCCCAGGAAGCTCATTTACTTAGCAGGGGGCTGGCCCCAGGACCCCCCTCCGCCCGTGCTAAGGGAGGCCGCGCGGGAGCTGGCCGAGGACGAGGGGGCCTTTAACCTCTCAGCCCGCTACTGCCCTACTAAAGGCGATCCCGATTTCATCGAGGCCCTCGTCCGCTACGAGGAAGCCGTCTGGGGCAGGCGCGTGAGGGAGGGTGAAGATGCCATCATAGTGGGCTCAGGCAGTACGGACCTCACGGCCGCCGCCATGATGGCCTGCCTAGACCCCGGCGATGAGCTCATCATCACCTGCCCCGGCTACCTGAACTACAAGCGCCAGGTCGAGATAGAGAGTCTCCTGGGCGTCCAGGTAAAGTGGTGGCCTATCGTCAAGGACCAAGAGTACGCGCCCGATCCCGGCGAGCTGGCGGATATCATCACGGACCGGACCAGGCTCGTGATAATCACGACACCCGGCAACCCGGACAGCAAGGTCATGCCTGAGGACGTCCTCGAGGGCGTGATGGACGTGGCCGAGGAGAAGGACATATGGGTCATGCTCGACCTGGCCTACAGGGCTTACTTCTTCGATGAGGAGCCCAAGTACCTATCGAGGCCCAGGAGGCCTAACGAGATACTCATGTGTACGCTCTCTAAGGAGTTCAGGGTACCCGGTTGGAGGCTGGCCTATGCCATAGCCGATCCCGGGCTCGTGGAGGCCATGAACGCCATAGAGCAGGCCAGGGTCCTCTGCCCCAGCACGCTGGCCCAGAAGATCCTGGTCAGGGCGCTCTCGACGGACGAGCGCCTCAAGGCCATCAGGGCCTATTACGACGCTGGCAGGCAGAAGTACGCCCGTGTGGCCAAGCTAGCTTACGAGGCCGTCCAGGATGCCATGCCTAAGGCCGTGCCGCTAGAGCCCCAGGGAGGCTTCTACGTCTTCTTCGATGCCTCGGCTTATGACCCGCAATCTAGGAGGCTCTGCCGTAGGCTGTTAGAGGAAGTCCAGGTCGCCCTGGCGCCCGGGAAGGACTTCGGCATGGAAGGCTGGCTCAGGCTGGCCTACGCGCCCACCGTTGAGAAGCCCGAGCTCATCAGCGAGGCCATGGAGCGCATAAAGAGCGTGTTAGGTTCTTAAGGGCTTGCCCCGCCCGGTCGGCCCGCTTTTTTGTCCTGGCCCCTCGTGGAACACTTATATAATGCCCTAAGGCCCCAGCCGGTAAGGTGGCCGAAATGGTGATGATGGATCCCGTGGCCAACGGGCTCACGGCCATAAAGAACGCGGAGATGGTGCGCAAGAAGGAGGTTGTGATATGCCCTGCCTCCAAGCTGCTGGGCGCCATACTCAAGGTCATGCAGAAGTACGGCTACATAGGGGAATTCGAGTATATTGATGATGGCCGGGCTGGCAAGTTCAGGGTCCAGCTCTTAGGCCGCATCAACAAGTGCGGTGCTATAAAGCCGCGTTTCCCCGTGCGCAAGGACGAGTTCGAGGAATGGGAGAAGCGCTACCTACCAGCCAGGGACGTGGGTATCCTCATAGTCTCGACCTCCCAGGGCGTGATGTCGCACCACGAGGCGAAGAAACGCGGGATAGGCGGCCGCCTGGTGGCCTACGTCTATTAGGCCCGGGAGGTGGCCTGTGCTAGGGGTGCGTGTCAGCCATGGCTTACCGGGAGTTCAGGGTGGTGGAGATACCGGACGGCGTCCAGGTGAGCGTGGAAGGCAAGGTAGTGCGCGTTAAAGGGCCTCTGGGTGAGCTCAAGCGTGATTTCTCCCACGCGCCCGTGGAGATAAGGCTGGACGGTAATAAAGTGGTCGTAGAGGCCTTTTGGCCCAGGAAACGCGAGAGGGCCATGGTAGGGACGGTAGCAGCCCACATAAGGAACATGATAACGGGAGTCACGAAGGGCTTCACGTATAAGATGAAGATAGTGTTCACGCACTTCCCGATCCAAGTGAGCGTGGAAGGTGATAAAGTAGTGATAAAGAACTTCTTGGGCGAGAGGGCGCCGCGCGTGGCCAAGATAATGCCGGGCGTGCGCGTGGAGGTCCAGAAGGAGGACGTGATCGTGAAGGGCATAGATATAGAGGCCGTGGGGCAGACAGCGGCTAATATAGAACAGGCCACGAAGGTGAAGGGCAAGGACACGCGTGTCTTCTTAGACGGTATCTACATCTACGAGAAACAGGTAGGCATGTAAGAGCCCGTTAGCGAGCTGGCCCTTGGGCACGTATATTGAATATAGCACACTTGCCCTGTCCTGATTTCAGCCCTTCAGCCACCTAAGCGTCTCTAGAGCCTTATCCAACTCCGCCTTGAAGACACCAACACAGGCATCACAGACCCCCCCGACCCACACCAGGAACTCCTTGTAGCGCAGCAAACCGCAGCCGAAGAGGCAAGAGCAGGTCTCCCCGTATTCCTCGTAGAGACCCCTAGGCGAGAGCACGTAATCGCTCACGGCCAGGAGCTCGCCATCCGCGTCCAGCACGGCCAGGCCGTTCCTGTAAGTGAAATCAAGCTTGGAGACGCTGTGCCAGCCGATTAGATACTCGTCTCCCGATAGCTTGACAGCGTTCGTGGACCAACCCACATGGCTCTCCCATTCCTCAGGCCCCATGACGGGCTCTAAGTGCTCCTCCGGCATCTCAAAGGTCTCTAGGTCGGCCCGGGCCCGCCAACAGAGCTTCACGCCCCTCACGACGGGCCTAGTGGCCAGGGTGGCCTCCCGCCCCTCGAGGCGCAGAAAGGCGCTATCGCGGTTAGAGGGCGCCCAGACGTTATCGCCCTTACGGGCCGAGAAGTAGCCCCTCCTTAGCACATTGAAATCCTCATCTAACTCGGCCAGGGCCAGGGCATCTGTCTTGACCGTCTGGCCCCCCAGCTTGTAGAGGCCCTTGCCGCAGTAGAGCACCAACCACCTGCCGGGCACCTTGAGCACCCGGGGGTCCTCGCAACCCAGGCGCTCCCAGGGGTTCTTGGGCCAGAGCACTATGCGCGTGGGTAGAGGCGTCCGGCCCACCTGGCCCGCGAGCAAGCCCTCAGCTGGCGCCCTCGCCACTCCCACGCTGGAGACGTAATTGTAGAACTCGAAGATTAGCCTGGCGAAGATGTAGAGCTCGTCGCCCACGAGAGCCGCGCCGGGGTTAAAAGCTGCTATCGGGAAGCGCCTGTGGTAGTTCGTGATGTAGAAGTCGCTAGGCCCTAAATAAGCAGCCCTCTCGAAAACATCGTTTATCTCCGGCTTCCTGAGGCCCTTAAGCTCTTTCAGGCCTTTCTCGGTCTTGGCCCAAAGGGCTTCCTCTACCACCTGCCAGCCGGGTGGCCCGCTCCCGCTCAAGCTAGCGCACCGCCCAGAATTCGCCCTAGATGTATAAAAAGCTCGGGAGCGGCCTTCCTCAGGCCTCCAGAGGAAGGCCAGCGGCCAACACGGCCTTATACTGGGGCGAGCGAGCCCATTTCACGAGCTCCCTGATCCTAAGCACGGGCCAGGGCTGTGTCCTCCTGCCTATGGTGAGGCCCCTAAGCTTGTCTATGGCCCCGGATACCTTGCTACGGAGCTTAGCGAGCTTCCCCTCGGGGGCCTCCTGCTCCTGTTGGGCCTCGAGCTCTTCTGCCTGCCTCAGTAATTCTTCGATGTTTATCTCGCTCCAGAGCTTCTTAGAAGGAGCGCCTAACTTGACGAGCGCTCTCACAGCGGCATCTAGATCTTGGCAGGCCAGCAAGCCAGCTCTGTCAGCGCTGAAGTCGGAGACACGGCTCCAGCTCAGGAGGGCGGCCTCAAGGCCCTTGCCTATTATCTCGCCTATGCCGAGCGTCATCCTGCCCACCAGGGCCAGGATCTGCGATATGTAATGGGCCATGGTCTGGTAGAGCGTGTGCTCGTAAATGAAGTGGCCCAGCTCGTGGCCTAACACGAAACGGAGTTCGTCATCGCCCAGCACGTCTACGAGGCCCGTGCTGACCACTATCATAGCCTGCGTGACGCCCACGATGTAAGAGAACGGATGGGGGTTGCACTCCACGAAGAGCTCGGGGGGCTTAGGCACGCCCAAGGTCCTAGCGCAGTCCAAGTAGAGCTCGTAGAGGCTGGGGCACTGCTTCTCGCCCACCCTGAGGCAGCTGGCCAAGAGCTCCCGCCTTATCTTGCCCTCAAGGCCCCACTCGATGATCTTCCTCGTCAGGGAGTCCAAGCCCTTCATCTTCTTAAGGGCCTCTAACGCCCGTTCGTCCGCCGGGTGCTTAAGCCCCTCAACGAGAGCACGGGGAAAACACAGCCTCTTAGTGTCCTGGGGCAAGGGCAGGGTCCCCTCCTTTTTCAGCACATATCGCGCGCTGGTCCTTAAAGGGCTTCCCACAGCTAACTCGGGTCTTCTCACGACTTATATGCTGGCGCCGCGTACTCAAGTCGGCCATGTCGGCCCAGCTAACAGACGAGCACGGTGCTTTCTTGGTCCGCTTGGCCAGGAAGGCCATAGAGGAATACCTGCGCTCCGGGACTGTGGTAGAGCCGCCAGCCGACACGCCCCAGCCTCTCTGGGAGCCCATGGGGGTCTTCGTCACGCTGAACAAGCTCGTGGGAGGCCGGAAGATGCTCAGGGGCTGTATAGGGTTCCCATATCCTCAGAAGCCGCTCGTGAGGGCCACGATAGAAGCCGCTATAGCCTCGGCCACGGAGGACCCGCGTTTCCCGCCCGTCCAGCCGGACGAGATGGACGAGGTAGTGGTGGAGGTGAGTGTGCTCACCCAGCCCGAGCTGGTGCGCGTGAGCGACCCGAGGGAATACCCGAAGGCCATAAAGGTAGGCCGTGATGGCCTCATCGTAGAGAAAGGCGTCTTCAGAGGCCTCCTCCTCCCCCAAGTGCCGGTCGAGTGGGGCTGGGATGAACAGACCTTCCTGAGCCAGACCTGCATGAAAGCCGGCCTTTACCCCGATGCCTGGCTGGACCCGGACACACGCATCTACCGTTTCCAGGCCATAATCTTCGAGGAAGAGGAGCCCCGAGGCCCCGTGAAGCGTAGGGAGCTAACGCCTTCAGGCCGGGCGGGAGGAAGCATAGGGCAGATCCACCTTCCCGAGGAATCGCTCAAGGATGGTGACCTGCTCGAAGACCACTATTAAGCCGCCTTCCTTGGCCACACGGGCGGCTTCTGCTAAAGCGCGCCCTGGGTCGCTGAAGTAAGAGACACCCCTCCTATGAGCACCTTATTGAACGTGCCAGGGGCGAAGGGCAAGTGTTCCGCGCAGCCCAGGAAGAGGTGGACAGGGCCAAGGCCGAGTTGCTCGACCTTGCGGGCATAAATGCGCAACATCTCCTCTGAGATAACAAGGCCGACGAGCAGGCAGCCCGTCCTGGCGCGTATGTAGGGCAGGTTGCCGCCCATCACGCATACCCCAAGCCTATCGTAGAGAGGCGCGTAGAGACTGTAAAGTGCCCTCGAGAGAGTGTTAAAAGCCCGGAGGCATTCCGGCAGCCTCAGGACAGGCAGGCCTTCTCTTATCCGGAAGGAGCAAACGTAAGCACGGCATACTAGGGCTCCATTCAGGATTTCCCCGCCGCTCTCACGGCTCCTGAGCTCGAGCTCGCCGCCGCAAGCCGGGCACCTTAGGAAAGCAAGCGCTTCCCTGAGTAGCCCAGCCGCCCTTAGGGGCCTAGGGAGCCCCTCTAAAAAGCCTGGAGACGCCATATTACCGCAGGCGCCTCAGCACGGCCACGAAGAGACCGCCCGTGTCGTTGAGGTGTGGGTAGAAGCGGGCGCAGTAGGCTAGGTCGGGGTGGAGCTCATGCCCATCCCACTCCGTCAGGCCTGGCTCGTAACGCAGGCTTTCTAGCTCCACGGGCAGCACCTCCAGGCCCTCCACGCGCCTTAGCACGTAATCCACCACTAGCTCGTTCTCCTCTGGCGCGAAGGTGCATGTCGAGTAGACCACCAGGCCCCCCGGCCTCACAAGCCTCACGGCCCTCAGGAGCAGCGCTCTCTGGAGCTTGTGCATACGCCAGTAGAGACGCGGCCCCAACGCCCTCAGAACGCTCAGGTCTTTCCTCACCACGCCCTCGCAACTGCATGGCGCGTCTACTAGGACCTTATCGAACTGGCAGACAGCTGGGAACCTACGGCCATCGTAGAGGGTAGCGCTCATGTTCATCACGCCTAAGCGCTCGTAGTTGTCCCTCAGCAGGGAGAGGCGCGAGAGGCTCACGTCATTAGCTACCACGTGACCGGTATTACCCATGAGCTGGGCTATCTGCGTCGCCTTGCTGCCCGGCGCGGCACAGAGGTCTAAGACGAGTTCACTGGGCTCGAGGTCCATGAGGAGCGGAGGTATCATAGATACCTCCTCCTGCGGGTGAATGAGGCCCAGGAAGTACTCAAATAGGTTTCCTGGCTTCTCCACGCCTAGCAGCTTTATGCCGTGCTCGTACCAGCCTAAGGGCTTAAATTTTATACCGCGTTCCTCCAAGCTGGCTAACACATCTTCTAAAGACGCTTTCAGCGTGTTTATGCGAACTGTCTTGGGAAGCGGGCTAGCCACACACTTGAGGAACTCGCTGAACCGCGGTATTATGCTCTCGTAACGCCTCAGCGGGGCAAACAGATCAGCTGTCTCCCTGGGCTGGCACATCGCGGGCATAGCTGCCTCCCCGGGTATTTAAGCTGGGATAGGCGTGCTCCTGGGGGCGGGAAGGCATCATCCCTCAGCCAAGCCTGGTGTTCGTCACGGCACGCCCGTTGCCCGCTGTTAGCGCCGGACCCTCATAAGGCTTACCACGGGGAACGCGACCAGCCTCTCCTCCTGCGCGCCCTACGCCTGTGTCTGAGCCTGTGGCGCCAACGGAAGCGCAAACGGAGCCTGCCGAATGCCCTCCCTATGGCCGTTATGAACCTGGGCCTTCCGGGCGGCCTCTCGCTGGTAGTCCGCTCCCCATCAACCGACATGGCCGATGGGAGCGGGTGAGGACAACTAGATAAGATTTTTCCGGCGACTAAATGATGCCCTTATACACGAGATTATCGAAGACACGGGCTTCGTCTTGGCTAAGTGAGGCCTCGTGCACGTAAACTTCGGGGCCAGGCATGCCTCACACAAGTAAGTCCCCGGGCTACGCCCCCGTTAGAGAGGTCCTCTATTATGACGCAATAGCTGGCCTCGCTCCCGCAGCCCACGCATACGGGCCTGGTGCTATTTCTACTAGTTATCTCATGCACTTTGGTTGTCTGCGTGACCGACCCTCTAACAAAGTTAAATATTCAACTTATTAGTATTACGCGACTTAGCGTAAACAGTTGTCAGCAATCCTCTTATTATGAGGCCGGGTTAAGATGGAGGTGGTGGATGAGGATGGGCGAGGTACCAGGCTTCCTAATCACCGATATAGACGATGAAACTCTAGCGAAGATGGCGGAGGTAGTTGTCAGGTGCATGAACATGCATGAGGGCGAGGCTGTCTGGATAAGAGCTGGCCTCCATGCCTGGCGCTTCGCTGAGCGCATCCGCTACGAGCTCCTCATGCGCGGCGTATCCAGCGTGGCCACCTTCACGAGCGATTGGTTCGTGGAACACGCTTACGTGGATGCCCCTGAGCGCTACTTGTCCATGACGCCGAAGGAAGAGAGAGCCCTGGCCGAGGCCGTGGATGGCGTGATCACCATAGAGCAGCCTTGGGACCCCCTCGTGATGGCCAGGGTTCCGAGGGAGAAGTTAGACGCGCGGACAATGGGCTTCTACCCAGTCAGGAAGACCATCTTAGCTAAGAAGTGGTGTTACGTGGGCTACCCGAGCGAGCCCATGGCCCGCTCTCTAGGCGTGCCCTACGGGGAGCTCAAAGAGCTCATAATAGGGGGCATGCTCTATGACCCAGAGAGGCTCCGCTCCGATTGCGAGAAAATAGCGCGGGCGCTCAGGGGAGCCGATTGGGTCCGCATAACAGATGAGTTCGGCACAGATCTAGAGCTCCGCATCAGCGGCCGCCGCATCAACACGGACGACGCCATAATAAGCGATGAGGACGTGGCGAAGGGCGATACGGGCTCTAACCTGCCGGCTGGCGAGGTCTTCATAGCGCCTATAGAGACAGTGGGCGAGGGGAAGCTCTACTGCCCGCTGACGCGCGACCGCTTCACCAGGCGCCTCATTAAGGGCGTGACGCTCGTGTTCAAGGAGGGCCGCCTGGTCCTAGATGAGTGCAGTGCGGAGGAGAACGCGGAGGACCTTAAGCAGACCATCCAGCGCTGCATGAGGATAGACGAGGAGAAGGTGCGGAAAGGCGAGATACCGGAGGTCCGCACGGCGAACGTGGCCGAGCTCGGCATAGGACTGAACGGCGCCATAAAAAAGGCCATAGGCTACATACTCACGGATGAGAAGATAGGGGGCTCAGTGCACGTGGCCATAGGCGCTAACAAGACCTACGGCGGCACCAGCGAATCTACCCTCCACTGGGATTTCGTCACGGCGCCGAAGGCGACCGTAGAAGTCATCTACATAGATGGCTCCAGCCGTATCATTATGGAGGAAGGGAAGCTAGCGCTATGAGCGCCCACAGGAATCGCCCGGCCAGGCTCGTGCTCAAGCCCTTCGTGGTAGGCTGGCTCTCCACGAACTGCTACCTCCTAGCCGATCGCGAGGCCGGCGAAGCAGCGGTGGTAGATCCCGGCACGAGTTCCGAGGAGGAACTAGAGCCGCTGTTAAGGGAGGCGGACTGGTTAGGCGTGGAGATACGCTTCATCATCAACACGCACGGGCACCCCGACCATGTGGCGGGCAACTCACGCCTTAAGGAACTCACAGGAGCCCGCGTGCTCATACATGAGGCTGATGCGGACATGCTCCTGATACCTCCTTGGCCCTGGCCAGGTTTGAAGCCCATGAGGCCGGACGGCACGCTCACTGAGGGCGACGTGATACGCGTGGGCGAGCTCACTTTTCGCGTGCTTCACACGCCCGGCCACACAAGGGGAAGCATCTGCCTTTACTGCTCCGAGGAGGCCGTGCTGGTCTCGGGCGACACGCTCTTCGCGGGCTCCATAGGCCGCACCGACTTGCCCGAGTCCTCGCACGAGGACATGATGCGCTCCCTCGCCCGCTTGGCTAAGCTGCCCGATGAAACAACCGTTTACCCTGGCCATGGCCCTCTGACCACGATAGGAGCCGAGAAGGCCGGGAATCCCTTCTTGAAGGCCCTTCTCGGGTAGATTAGCAGGCGCTAACGCATGTCAGAATACAGGAGCACCTCACCCCGGTTTGTCCTTCCCCTCATCTAACTGCTGCTCGGTTCAGATATATCTTCGCCGAGCCCAGCGGTCCCTTAGATCACCGCTCGATGAAGAACTTGGCCACGGCCTTGCCTATGTAGCCGTTCAAGAAACTGGCGATTATGAAGTTGGCCACGGAAATGAACAGCTTGGCCTCGGGGAAGGCCGCCCTCAGCAGGCTGCTCGGCGGCCACACTAACAGGCCCACGACGATGAGCGAGGCCACGGCGAGCGCGAGACCGTGTAAGAACAGCCTGAAAACGTCCTCGAGCGTAGAGAACTCTACTTCGGCGGGGAACCAGAGGCAATTAGTTATGATGGTGTTGATGGCGCCGAAACCCACGAAGAGGAGGGCGAGGCCCAGCAGCAGGCCCAGCACGAAGCCTATTATGACTAGGATGGCTGTTATGAAGGCCCAGAGCACTAAGAACGCCAGTGTGAGACCTGCCAAGATGACGCCGTGCGCGAAGTACTTAAGGGCTGTCACCCAGCTTTTTTCGCGCTCTTCCACTAACATGGGCTTCTCTACGAACACATAGAGGACTCAGCCTGGAAGGTCATAAGATTTTCGCCCTGCCTAGGAGACGTGGGGCTCGCTCAGGGCGGGCTTGGTCTTGACCTCGACCACGCTACCCGCGTCCTCGGCCAACACAGCCCTCAGGATGGCCTTGAAGACACGCATATCAGATGCGTTCACCACGGGTAGTTGGGCGCCGCGCTCTATCTCTATTACCTTCCGGTACTCCGGATAACGGGCATAACACACATGGCTCACGTAGAAGATGCCGTCGTCCATCTCGCGCTTAAAGGATTCCTCGTAGACCTCCACGCACATCAGATAGCCGTCTACCCAAAAGAGCCTGTTCACGCTGTATGTGAGAGCGCAGTAGAGGAGGTTCTTAGGCTCCCTGCAGTCGTAGCCCAAGACGACAACGTGCCTGACAGGCCTGAGCTCAACTTCTATCTCCGAGGACAATTGGCCTTCTCCCCCTCCGCCCCGCTCTCATAGGGCGTGTGGAGGACCGATTTAACCTTCTCCACTATTTTGGGCCCGAAGCCCTTCAGCTCGCGGGCCCACAGGTCCACGCGTTGGAGGGCCTGCATCGGCGTCCCGTAGGCCCTTAAGAGCGCTATGGCCTTCTCGCGCCCCACATTCGGCAGGCTGGCGAGAAAGAAGACCTGGGCCTCGGCCAAGCTCTCGAAGCGCTTCACGGGGTGCACTTTAGGCGTCCTGCGCTCGGCTAGCTGCTCTTGCTTGCAAGCCGTTATGATGAAATCAGCGCTCTCCTTGTAGTTGAGCGTGGGCACGACGGCTATGCCATGCTTGGCCAAGGCAAAGAGTGCTCCCCACACGGACGCAGGTTTTATACGGCTGAACTTGTATATTATGGGCATGTAGCCCTCCAAGAGCAGGATAGGGCGTTCGTAGTAGTCCTTGAGCTCGAAGACCTGTTCGAAGAGCTGCCTGCGCGTGAGCGTGTAAGCGAAATCGCGCACCGTCTTGCGCTCTATGGCCACGCGGTCGGATACTATGTAGTCCCCGCGCGGTAAGGCGCGTATGGCTACCTCAGCGCCCAACTCCCTCAGCCTGTTGACGAGCTTCTGGGCCGCCACTGCCTCCCGGCTATCAACTATGACTAGGAGCACCTGCTCGCCTCTCTCACGCACATAGGGGATCAGGCTCTCGGACAAGGCTGCTCACCCCGGGCTAGCAGGGGAGCGGGTTAAGCGTTGTTAATGAAAGGTAAATAAGGGGCGGGGAGGTGGGCGTAAGTGGCCGTGATGAACAATTCCGGGCGGGACAAGTGACGACGACGGGCAGTCTGAGCCACTCAGGTCTTGGGGCAGCATGCTTATAGCTGCCCTCGCCTCAAGCTTTCATCGTGAATGCTATCGAGGCCGTGAGGCTTACCAAGCGCTTTGGCGATAAGGTAGCGCTAGACGGGGTGAGCTTCAGCGCCCGCGAGGGCGAGATCCTAGGCTTGCTTGGCCCGAACGGCGCTGGCAAGACGACCACGATGCGCATACTGACGGGTGTCCTCAAGCCCGATTCCGGCTCGGCTACTATCATGGGCCTAGATGTAGTCAAGGAGGTCCTGGAGGCCCGCCGCCTAGTAGGCTACCTACCCGAGGCGCCGTGCCTCTACGAGCGCCTCACGGTCAGGGACAACCTGGCCTTCTACGGCCGGCTTTACGACGTGCCCGAGCACGAGCTGGGGCGCAGGATTAGGGAGCTGCTGGCCGAGCTGGGACTTGAGGGAAGGGCTAACGAGAAAGCCGGGGCGCTCTCCAAGGGCCTTAAGCAAAGGGTGGCCATAGCTAGGGCCCTCCTCCACGACCCGCCAGTGCTGCTCTTAGACCAACCGACCTCAGACCTAGACCCGGCCTCAGCGAGGGAGGTGAGGGATCTCGTGAGAGAGCTCAACCGGGCGGGCAAGACGATCCTGATATGCACGCACAATTTAGCTGAAGCCGAGGAGTTGTGCCATAGAGTGGCCATCATAAACGAGGGGCATGTGCTAGCCATAGGTCCACCGGACGAGCTCCTCAAGGACGTAATTATGGGTTATCGCGTCTTCGAAATACGCTCCCTTAAGCCTATAGGGCGCTATTTATCCTTCCTGAGCGACTTAGAGGGCGTGATAAGTGTGGAGCGTGTAAATGAGCGGGAGGCCCGTATTAAGCTCGAGCGTGAGGAAGCGATCTCACGCGTGATCAGGGAACTAACCTTATCTGGATGCGATCTCTTGGAGGTACGCATGTTAAGGCCCAGCCTGGAGGAGATATATCTCAAGTTGGTGAGGAGGGAGGGTGTTGAGGTTCAGTAAGGCTCTGTTAGTAGCGCGAAAAGACTGGAAGGAAATCTTCTCAAGCCGGTCCGCCCTGGTCTCTCTCGCGTTCTTCCTTTTCATACCGGCTGCTCTTATCGTGTTCCTCGCGGCCTTGGCGCCGATGCTTGGCCCTGGGCTCGGTCAGAGCGTGACGAAAGAGGAGTTAGCCCGACTAAGGGCACTCTTCCCCGAGGCCAGCTGGATGGACGCGCGGCAATTAACGATCTATATGGCCGGCGCCCTGATCGCGCCCTTCCTCTTCACGATCATGCCCTTGGCAGCCTCTTCCATCATAACAGCCGATAGCTTTGCCGGGGAGAAGGAGAGGAAGACCATAGAACCTCTCCTGGCTGCGCCGATTAGCGAGGCCGAACTCTTCTTGGGCAAGGTCCTTGCGGCCTTCCTGCCTGTGATGGCCTTGCTCTACGCCTCGTTCGGCTTGACATGTGTCCTAGTAAATGCTTTCACCGCTGACCTCTTCGGTCATCCCTGGTTCCCGCCTTTAAGGGCCTGGCTCATGGTGTGCGTGATAGCGCCTCTCTACGCCTTCTTAGGCATGTGCTTAGTCATAGTAGGGTCAAGCAGGGCCAACAGCGTGAGGGACGCCAGCAATTACGCGGCTGTGCTCATCCTACCTCTCCTTGCTCTGCTGCTAGCCCAGGTAGCTGGCGCTTTGGCCCTGGGCACCGCGCACATCTTAGCCGCCGCCGGGGGCCTAACCTTGACGGATGTGTTAGTCTTCAAGCTAGCTTACCGCTCTTTTAACAGGGAGGCGCTCGTGATAACGCGTTAAGGGCCGTGTGAGAAGAGCGTTAGCCTTGTGTCTTCTTAGCCCAGAGCTGGGCTAATTCCTCGGCTACGAACTTACCCACGTGCTCAACACGCCCATCGCGCCTGTGAACCAGGAGACCAGGTGGCCCCTCTCTGACGCGGCCGATCACGGCCCAACTCACGCCCAGCCTGGCTAAGGCTCTCTCAGCCTCGCCCAGTTTCCCCTTAGGCAGCGTGGCGACCAGGGAGCCAGAGCTTATCAGCTTGAGCGGGTCCACACTCAGGGCCTCGCATATGGCTTTGGTCTCCGGCCTGATGAGCACGTGCTCTTCCCATAACTCTACCAACTTACCTGAGGCATATGCTACCTCCGCTAAGCCGCCTAAGAGACCCCCCTCGGTGGGGTCGTGCATGGAGTTCACGCCTATCTCGGCTAAGGCCAGGGCTTCCTTTACCACGCTTACCTCGGTTATGAAAGCCCTCGCCCTCTCCATCACGTCGCCCGGCACGCCTGCCCTGGTGAGTTCAGCCGCGAAATCCGTGGCTAGGATGGCTGTGCCCTCTATAGCTACGCCCTTCGTCATCAACACCACATCGCCCGGTTTGGCGCCGCTGGTGACAACATACTTGTCCTTAGGTGCCGTGCCCAGGGCCGTCATGGAGATCATGGGCCTGTTCAAACCCGGCACGCGCTCCGTATGACCGCCCACCACCATAGCGCCTACCTCACGCGCTGCCTCATCGATCTGGGCCGTTATGGCATCTAGGTCGGCCTCTGGGCAGCCCTCTGGCAGGAGCAGCACGGGCAGCAGCCACCTGGGCCTAGCGCCCCTGACGGCCACATCATTACAGGCCACGTGCACGGCCAACCAGCCTATACGCCCCACGGCCTCCGTTATCGGGTCCGAGTGGGCCACAAGAACGAAATCCCCCATATCTATGATGGCCGAGTCCTCGCCGTAAGCCGGCCCCACGAGAACGCTGGGGTCCACGGCCCCGAGCCTGGAGAACACATACTTGGCCAATAGCTTTGGCTTGAGCTTCCCTACCTCAGCCGCCAATTGCCCTCACCTCCGGCCTTGGGGCACGGCACGGTAAAAAGCGAGGACGAAGACCGCTGAGGTCAGCTTACCGGCCCTTGAAGTAGGGGATTATCTCCTCGCTATACGCCTTCACCACGTACTTGACATCTGGCCCCACGTTTATCAGAATGAAGTGCCTGACCCCTGCCTTTATGTAACGGTCAATTTTCTCGATGCATTCCTCCACTGTCCCGGAGATAGAGAACTCCAGAGCGGCCTCCACGGGTATGGAGGCCCCGAAGCGCATGAAGGCCGCAACGTCCTCATCCGTCAGGAGGAGCTCGTGGTAGCGCTTGAAACCCTCTGGGACCTCTACCTCGTAACCCGCTTCCAAGAGTACATCGGGCGACGGGACCACCTTCACCTTGAACTGCTCTAACCTCTCCTCTACCTCGCCGGGCTTATCGGAGATGCACGTGTAAAGGTATATGGCCGTATCTATATCGTCCAAGGACCTACCAGCTTCCCTCGCGGCTTCCTCGATGACCTTCAGGCGCTTCTCGTAGAGCTCCGGAGTCAGGGGGGTCGGGAGCCAGCCATCGGCCATCTGACCGGTTATCCTGAGCATCCTGGGGCCATGTGCCCCTATGTATATAGGCACCCTCCTTGTGGGCGTGATCTGCAGGAAAGCTCCCTTAAGCCTCCAGAACCGGCCTTCATAATTGAGTTTCTCGCCAGCCCAGAGCTTCCTCATGATCTCTATGGCTTCGACCAGCCTGCTCACGGGCCTATCCCATGTTATCCCAAAGGGGTCTAAGTTCATGGCCTCCCCTGCCCCCAGGCCCAGGATCACGCGTCCTCCTGACAGGCGGTCCACGGTAGCAACCGTCTGGGCGAGGACAGCTGGGTGCCGCCTGTGCGGATCAGATACGGCCGTCCCTAGCAGCACCCTGCGCGTGGACACGGCTAAGGCGGAGAGGAGGGACCACGCTTCTGGCGTGATACCATAGGGCACGAACAGCAGGTGGTCGGGCACCCACACCGAGTCGAAACCAGCTTCCTCGTTCACCTTAGCTATGCTGATCAGCTTATCCACGGGTGCCGCCGGGATGGGCAACATCACCCCGAACTTCACTTCCCGGTTCTCGCCCACGTTGGGCACCAACGGGTATTTGCGTATCTCCCCGAATAAGGCTTGAGAGAACAGAAGCGCGATATGGTGCGGGGGGTGGGATTTGAACCCACGCAGGCCTACGCCAGTGGGTCCTAAGCCCACCTCCTCTGGCCCGTTAGACGTTTGGCCAGGCTCGGACACCCCCGCGCACCGGCACTAATTTACGGCAGCGGCCTTTAACCTTTTTCTTATGAGGGGAAATGCCGCACAACGTTTTTATCTTTGGGAGCGCCTGCTTTATCCACGGTGTTAGGTAAGGTGGTGGAAGGTGCGTGGCACAGGCCTGGACTGGGTGCTGAAGCTGCCGATGGCGATTAGGTCGGCGTTCCTCAGCTTAGCCAGGGCGCTGGAGAGCTTCGATATCTTATGCGCCTTATTGTACGGGAGGTGCGTAGAGGAGTTCGATGACTCCGATACCATAGACCTCCTCGTCCTGATAGATGACGATAAGAAGAAGCGCTTTATAGCGGCCTGGATCAGGAAGATAGCTCCCCGTATAGAACGGTGTACTGGCAAGCAGCTGAGCTACTCGATCACCACCCTTGAGGAATTGGGGCGGCGTGAGCACCCGGAGCTGAACGAGGCCTTACGTTATGGCGTTCAGTTGGCCGGCAAGCTGAACAAGGAGATCATCCTCAGGAACCTGAGGCAATCGCACGTGCTCGTGGCGGTAGACACGACGCCCATGAAGGTCAGGGATAGAGTAGCGCTCAGGGAAGAGCTCTTCGGGAGGGAGATGGTCATTCTACGTGGCCCGAAGGCCTATAGGGTATCCACTGAGGGGGTGATAAGCCAGCTCGGTGGCATCAGGGTAGGTGACGATGCGTTCGTCATACCCAAGGACAAAGCGGAAGACGCCTTGAACGAGCTGAAGAAGAGGGGGCTTAGGTATTTCACCAGAGAGGTATTCATCTCCCAAGAGGAGATAAGGCGCATTAAGGCTAAGTCCCCGTTCAACATGTACGGATAAAAAGATATTGTGGGTCCTAAGGCCCGGTCTCTAAGGCCGTAGCTCCGGCCTCAACTGGGCCTATTGGCCCCCGGTAGCGAAGTAAGGTATTAGCGCTCCCAGCCTGACGGACCTGTGTATGATGCGCGGCCCCTCGCGCTCGTACTCGCCGCGCTCGATCCAGGACTTCTGGAACTCCGGTAAAGCCGCTAGCTTGGCCGCGCCGATCCAGACAGCGTAATGCCTGTTCTCCGGGGCGATCACGTTAGCCGCCAGCTTTATGCCGGCCTCCTGCAGCATGGCGTTGAGCTCCGTCTCAAGGCGCTCCTTAAGGCCCGGGAAGAGGCTGCTACCGCCCGTGAGGACTATGTTCTCCACCATGTCCTTCCTGATGTCTATGTCACAGGCCATGATGGCCTCAAAGATGGCCTCGTGGATACCTGGCTCATCACGGCCCACGAGGGCCGGCGTGAAGAGGACCTCCGGCGCGAGGAAGCGCTCCTCTAGGAGCGTCACGCTAGAGCCATCTGGCAACGTGTATTCGGCAGGCTCAGGCTTGGGCAGCTCAGCCGGGCCCCCGGGCGGGGCACCAGCGTAATATTCCCTAACACGCTCGGCCTCACCGTAAATAGCAGCTAGCTCGGCCTCCGGATTCAGGCTGACATAACAGAGCTTCTCCTTTATATCACGCACGATTTCCTTCTCGGCCGTAGTGGTCAGGGCCACGCCCCTGTGGTGCATTATGAGCCTAGATAGGTAATTCGTGATATCACGGCCGCCTATGTTAGTCCTCTGTATAGCGTGGCGGAGCACATAGCCCTCGTAGACCGGCACGGCGTGGCAGACGCCATCGCCCATATCCACTATGAGGCCCGTCATCTTGTCTACTGCGTAAGCGGCCAGGAGGGCCTGCATGCCTATATAGAGGGCCGGGACCCTGAAGGTCTCAAACATAATCTCGGCTATCTTCTCCCTGGCGTTCCTCGGGTTAAGCGGGGCCTCCGTCATGAGGACCGGGTGCTTGCTTGGGTCAACGCCCAAGCACTCCTTGAACGCGAAATCCACAAGCTTAACGAAGCCGTCCCAGTCCTTAACAATACCATGCTCAAGCGGGTAAGTGATGCGCATAACGCCCTTGAGCTTTAGGGCTTCCTCGCCCACGTAAAATTCCTTGTACCTAGGCCCGAGTAGGGCTGGCGGGTACCTCGGCCTGCCTATTACAGAGAGGAACACATGAGAAGGACGCTCTTCGCCCGCCATGCCCGCCTTGACAAAGCCGCTACCAACATCTATTACGACGGCCCTCTCCATGGTAGCCATGATTTTCCCCACCATTCCTGGGGGAATGCACTTAAAAAGCCTTACCTAAAAAGGGAGCTGGGGAGGAGCGCTACGCCCCTCCTAATATTCGGGTTAAGTCCTCAGCAGCTCTCCGGACCTCATAAAATATTAGTCCGAGCTTAGCGTTTTTAGATGCTAGCACTATGAGTATGGCGTCAAGCCCGATATCAGTGGCCAAGGTATATCCCTCGCCGCCGCTGATAATGGCCATCTCGAAACGCCCCCGGCCGAGTTCCTTGTTTACCCTCTCGGCCACACTCACCATCGCGGCTCCCATGGCGGCAACTCGGTCCTCAGAGATATCCGGCGGCAAGGAGCTAGCCAACATGAACCCATCGGCGCTAACTAGGGCTGAACCCTCGAGGCCGGGGACATTCTCAAGGCGTTTCAACACCCGCTCGACTTCCTCCCCCCTGAAGGTCATAGCCCTGGCCCCGCCGTGATTTCTCCACCACCGGTATATAAAATATCGCGGCCGGTATGACATGGCCCTCATGGGAAAGCTTATATAAAGGCTTGTCCTCCGTCCCTCTTCGGTGGCCAAAGGATGAGATTTTGTCCACACTGCGGTACCCGCCTTACGCCTACAAAAGAGGACGAAGAGGAGATGCTAGTATGCCCCCGCTGCGGTTATAAGGCCCGGGTAAAGGGCTCTCTGCTCGTGCCGGTAGCTAAGCTCCAGAAATCGCCCAGAGACAAGATCACGGTCATAGGGGAGGAGGAGGGCAAGCTCAGGACGCTGCCCACTACCCGGGTGGAGTGCCCGAGATGCGGCCATAACGAGGCTTACTTCTGGACCGTCCAGACCCGTAGCAGCGATGAGGGAGCCACGCAGTTCTTCCGCTGCACACGCTGTGGCTACACTTGGCGCGAGTACGGTTAAGGGCCTCCTACCGGCGCGTGGATAAAGTTTAAGATGGAGGACCGGCTTACATCGTGAGAGCAGGGGTGAACATAGAGATGTTCAAGCTTAAGATGGCCAGCGCTAAAGAGTTCAAGAACGCCCTAGCGGCCATAGGCACCCTCATAGACGAGGGAACCTTCGTCATAGACCCCGAGGGGCTGAAGCTACGGGCCATGGACCCGAGCCGTATAGCCATGGTGGATTTCATGTGGGGCCGCTCTGTCTTCGACGAGTTCGAAGCACCGGAGGAAGGCACGAAAGTCTGCGTGAATATAGATGAGCTCCAGAAGCTCCTGAAGAAGGCCACTAAGGGCGAGAGCGTGGAGCTGAGCTTAGACGAGGCCACGGGCCGGCTTAAGGTCGTCATGAGGGGCAAGTACGTGAAGAGCTTCGCCATCCCTAGGCTGGAGGCCGTGGGAGAGGAGGTACCCGGCGAGCTCAAGATACCGTTTGATGTGAAGATCACGCTCGACGCCGATGAGCTCAAGAGGGCCATTACGGACGCCTCGCTTGTGGGGGATTTCGTACGTTTCTCAGCAGACAACGATAAGCTCTCCCTGACCGCCGAGAGCGACGTGAGCTCAGCCAATATAGAATTCCCGAGGACCTGTGAGGCCGTGATAGACTTCGAGGTGAAAGAGCCCTCCACGGCTACCTTCGATACGGGCATGTTGCAGAAGATGGTGAAGGCCGGCTCGGCCCTGGCCGATGTGGTGACGCTCGAGTTCTCCACTAATAAGCCAATAAAGCTCGATTTCAGGCTCCCCTACGAGGGCAAGCTGGTGTTCTATCTGGCGCCGAGAGTCGAGGCTGAATAAAGGTGCGCTTAGCCGGGGCGGGAGGCTTAACCAGATTTGACCTGGCCAAATACCCTTTCCTGAGGGCTGCCTCAGCCCATGTAGCTAATCTTGGCCTCGGTCTCGAGGATCTCCTGGCCCCCGGCCTCTCGGGCGTGGTCGAGCGTGCTAAAGCGCGTGTCCTAGAAGCTATAAGGTTCGGCAGGGTAGGCGATGGCGTAGGCGATGAAGATACGGAGCTGCTCTCTTTCCCCGTGGCCGTGGCCTTAGTGGCCGCCGTGGGGAACGAGTACTTACGCAGGCGCTATGCCCTGGCCGAGGCCAAGAGAGCTGCCGAACTGTTGGAGCGCGAGCCCCCAGAGAAAATATTGGCCATAGCCAGGGATTTCGGCTGGCATATAAGGCCAACTGGTGTGGCCGAGGGCGGCGTCCTCTACGATTTCTACGTGGGGCTGCGCGATTACCTGAGGAACGCGGCTGGCATGAAGGACAAGAAGTGGAAGCTGGTGAACAGGCTCGTCAAATCAGGTGAGGTCCTTTTGACGCGCCCCGAGGCCGCTAGGCTGTTAGCTGAGGAGGTAAGGCGCAAGGTCGAGGAGCTCGTGGGCAAGGCCATGAGGGAGCTCAAGGCAGCGCCTGAGCCCCTGAAGCCCTTGGTAGAGGAAGTGAGAGCGGCGGTGAGCGAGCTCAAGCTCGGGGAAGGGCTTGACCTCGAGGAAGCTGGGGGCGAGGTGGAGTTCGCGGCTTTTCCGCCCTGCATGAAGGCTATCTACGCGGCCCTGAGGGAGAAGAGGCATGTCCCCCACGCCGGCCGCTTCGCCTTCACGGCCTTCCTGTTGCACATCGGTATGGGCATAAACGACGTAGTAGAGCTCTTCAGGCAGGTAGCGGACTTCAGCGAGAAGATAACGCGCTACCAAGTAGAGCACATAGCCGGTGAGAGAGGAGGCCGGACGCGTTACACGCCCCCGAGCTGCAGCACTATGCGCTCTTACGGTCTCTGCGTGGGGGCCGATGAGCTCTGCGAG
>Ga0190366_1000069_pt1 | contig 19983 bp, 23 predicted proteins | sample 487218910_MG_FD_169990 | JGI IMG/M metagenome (GOLD analysis project Ga0190366, IMG submission 169990) | Hydrothermal vent microbial mat bacterial communities from Southern Trench, Guaymas Basin, Mexico - 4872-18-9-10_MG | ecosystem: Environmental > Aquatic > Marine > Hydrothermal vents >...
GTAGTATTATTACCTCATTAAGAGTGGAAGGGTTGAAGAGATATAAAGAGAAAACTATTAATTGTAATTAGCTAATTATAAATATCAGTAACTTTTATTTTTTAAACTTTTAAAGATTAATTAGGACATGAAGAAATATAGCGTAGGTATCCTTCTATATAGATTTAAAAATGGAAAGCTTGAGGTCTTGCTTGTACATCCTGGCGGACCATTTTGGGCTAAAAAGGATGAGGGAGCGTGGTCTATTCCTAAGGGATTAGTAGAGGAGGAGGAAGCCATCCTAAGCGCAGCTAAAAGAGAGCTCAAGGAGGAGACGGGGATCGAGATAGACGGTAAGTTCATCGATCTAGGGGAGTTAAAGCAGTCTAGTGAGAAGATAGTTCATGCATTCGCTCTTAAGAAAGATTTAGAAGTTAAAAGAGTTAAGAGCAATACGTTTAAGCTTGAATGGCCAAGGGGTTCGGGGATAATATGCGAATATCTAGAAATCGATAAGGCTAGATGGTTCGATATCGAAGAGGCGAAAAGAAAGATATTAAAAGGACAGAAAGAGTTCATAAATAGGCTAATAAATAGTCTCTGATATTTTCATACCACTTTTAACTTTATGTGATCTGATTCCCCTCTCCTATGTGAGCTCTTTAGTGCCTATTCCAATTTTTGAAAGTACTATTAGCGTTGACTTTATTATCCAATTCTTCCCTGTCTATAAACGTGGACGAGTTAAGGTTTATAAGGAAGTTGACTGAAGAATATCAGATCAACTGAGACATTTAAGGATATGGTGCCTGGTGACAATGTTAGATTATCTATGAAGTTTGATAGGCTGATAGTTTGTGTAGGTATGGAGAAGATAAATTATGAAGACGGATCCATAGGAGAGTTTAAATATGAAGCATTAAATACATACTCAGAATACCAATAGAGAAGGAGTAATATCCTCGATTACCATCCAGATGAAGAGAGGTATACAGCGGTGATTAATATGGGGTTGAAATAATCTAGAAGATATGCTGTATTTAGGTTAAGTAGCCAGGTAGTTACTATTGAAGAGTTGGGGAGACTACTTATAAGGATAGCTAAATTATACCTGCTACTAGAGAAGCTGAGTAAGGTTGAGAGAGGATTGATATAATCATTTAAATTATATAATTATTAGGAGAGTCGGCTATATTGAATATATTGTATGATGTGGCTATCCGAGTTAATTATAATAGGCTTTATAATTGGATTCATTCTATGCGTCATTAAGAGAGGGGGGATTACCGCTGGTATAATATATGGCATCATAGGCGGGATAGCTCTTCCAACCGCATTTATAGTATTATCATTCATACTTACATCCCTATTCGTTATAATAGCCTTAATTATAATTGTTTCAGTCGTAAGCTATATAATAGGATGGATTCTATAATAGGTGGTTACATGAAAGACTTAACCGAATATATTATTGAATATGCTAAGAAGTTGGGTGACTATATCGTAAAAATGCGTAGAGATTTCCATATGTATCCAGAGTTGAAGTATGAAGAGTTTAGAACCTCGGAGATAGTCTCGAATGAACTAAGTAAACTGGGTTATGAAGTTATGAAGGTAGCCAAGACTGGGGTAGTAGGTATATTAAGGGGTTCTAGAGAGATTACTGTGGCGTTAAGGGCGGATATGGATGCACTTCCAGTTAAGGAGGAGAATGATGTTCCATATAAATCTAGAGTCGAGGGTAAGATGCATGCATGTGGACATGATGCACATACAGCGATGTTGCTAGGTGCTGCACATATTTTGAAGGAGATAAGTGATGAATTAGATGGGAGTATTAAATTAATTTTCCAGCCTGCTGAGGAAGGTGGTTTAGGTGCTAAGAAAGTAGTTGAGGAGGGAGTTCTAGATGATGTAGACGCTATATTTGGTATACATGTATGGGCAGAGCTACCAAGTGGATTAATTGGAATTAGGAAGGGGCCTATGATGGCGTCTATGGATGCATTTAAAGTAGTTATAAGGGGTATGGGTGGACATGCAGCGTCTCCACATGAAGCGGTAGACCCGATTGTAATAGCAGCCGATCTAGTTAATGCATATCAAAAAATTGTTACACGTGAGATCGATCCACTTGAACCTGCTGTAATTACGGTGGCTAGTGTAAAGGCGGGGACGGCATTCAACATCATACCCGAGTACGTTGAGATGCTTGGGACTATTAGAAGCTTTAATAAAAAGGTTAGAGACTATATTGTGAAGAGGATGGGTGAGATTACTTCAAAATGCGCCGAGGCCTTGAGAGCTGAAGCTAAATTTGAGATTACGGAGGAGTATGTACCACCTACGGTCAATGACCCTGAACTTGCTGAATTCGCTAGAGACATATTAAGTAAATTAGGTGTTGTAGTCGAGCCCAAGCCTACCATGGGAGCGGAGGACTTCTCGTTCTACCTCGAGAAGACTAGAGGACTATATATAGTATTGGGAATTAGGAATGAGGATAAGGGGATTGTATATCCACATCACCACCCGAAGTTCAATGTTGATGAGGATGTACTATGGATGGGTAGTGCAATATATGCGTTATTGGCATATGAATACCTTAGATCTAGGAAATAGATTATAAGTTAAATCTGGTTAAATCAAACTAAAATTTTTAACATTATCCAATGGAATAAATTTATATGCTTATGAATCAAAATATCCTGATTATATCTGAGATTAGAGGAATTTTTGAGGAATTCTTTAGGAGATTCCTCGGTTTTATACCAGGGTTCCTGGAAGCATTAATTATATTGATAATAGGTTATGTCATAGGCAAGTTGATTGGGAGTCTCATCAAAATATTTCTACAGAAGGTTCTTGGATTAGATAAATGGCTTGAGATGAAGGGTCTTGAAGACGCTATATTTGGAATTAGTATATCATCTTTCATAGCAAGTTTAGTTAAGTGGTATATCTACTTCATCTTCATCTCATCCGCTATAACATATCTAAACATACCTACTCTATCGGAGTTCCTGGATAAATTTATCCTATATTACCCAAGGATCATAGCATTTGCGACATTGATATTATTTGGTTTAATTGCAGGGGAATGGCTTAGGGAGAAGATTCTAGAGACTAATATAGTATTTAAGGAGGCTATCGGATCGGGGATCAAGTTCCTCTCTGTATTAGTTACTATAACGATAGCGCTACAGGTATTGTATATAGATGTAACTCCGTTAATCTGGATAATCACGATTTTGATAGGCGGATTCGTGCTTACCCTGTCTATAGCGGTTGGAATCGGACTGGGCCTTGCCCTTAAAGACGAGCTTAAGCCATATGTAAAGGAGTTTATGGAGAGGATTAGGAAAGAGAGTGATGAGAGTTAATATACCCCCCTCATTCTTTGCAATCGCGCCATTGAAGATACTTGGTGCGGTAACATCTACACTCCTTGTACTAGCTGTAATAGCCATTGGAGGTGGTGGTGAAGAAGTAGCTATAGTAATGTCCCTCGCATTAGCAGGTAATTTATCGGGAGTCCTACTATGGTCGAGGGTACTATCCTACTCAAGGAAGTATGTTACGGGATATATCGGCGGGTATGTAGGGATATTCATAACCCTTATACTATTATATGATAAGAGTATAACGTCGATATACGTCGCCTCATTCCTCCTAATATTTATGATGAACCTCACATACCTATCCGCAATGTTCCTAGTAGCTGAGGAATACCGTGATAAACTAGGGGAGATGATGAGTAAATTAGAGAGTGTAGGTGGATGGGCGTGGGTAGCTGGATTAGGTATCGGCGCAGCTATAGTAGATCTACTTGATTACATTACACTAATAACATTATTGACTCTAATCAGCTTTATCGGAATACTATTATCAATAGTTTTACTGGCCCCCAGCATCATCAAGAGGGTTATAGAAGGATTTAAAAAGGATTTAGGTCTACTCCCACTCCTCGATATGAGTCTACAGAAGATCATAGAATATGAAGAAACCATCCCAGAGACTATATTATCAGGAATTCATGTCATATTCAGCGGCAGTATAATGAACTTCCCGATATATATTAGATTTAGGGGGATCAGTAGGGAAAGACTATTACTGTATTCAGCTATATTAACGCAGTTCCTAGCATTTGGATTAGTATATAGCCAGCTTATAACCTACTTGAAGGGACTAGGATACGTAGATTCATTTATATACATATTCTCCATGGTCGGCTCTGTAGTATCAGCATTAATGTACCCTAGGGCGGGGAAAGTCACTACGATCTCAAAGTACTTGATATCCTCAAACATCCTGAGGATAGCCCTCTTTATAATGCTAATAATCTTGGAATATACGCCGCCTATCCTAAAGACAGCCATACTAATCTTATTCGCTGTTATAGATGGATATACATGGGCGTACATCGTTATAATCCTTAACCTGATAGCTATTAAACATTCGAAGGAGGAGGTTGGGATATCAAACTTCATTAGGAATATAGGAAATTTAATTGGAGCATTTGCAAGTGGACTTATAATATCACTATTCAATATAGAGTTAAATTTCTTCATCGGGATAATCGTATTATCACTGAGTACAATACTCTATGTAAGGATAGTTAAATAATCGACCTACACTTTAAACATTATTTACTATAAATAGACATCCTCTATATCAGAGACCATGTATAGCGAGATATCTATATTACTCGAGAAATTAACTAGACATCCTCTATATCATCTACTAGGAATAGCCGATGATAAATTAATATATAATTCTACTAGAGAAGGGTCGACGGATCTTTGGATGGCTAATCTCGACGGCTCGGGAGAAAAGATTTTAGCTAGGAATGTGATAGACGTGTCGAGGCCTAGGCATAAAGACTTTAGGGTTTATTATCTAGTTGATGTAACTCCTGGAAAAGAGCTTCATAAAATATATGGTGTGGACTTGAGAAGTGAGGCTATTTATGAAGCGGTAGAGATGGAGCCTATCAGGGTATTTGGATTAGCGCATCACAACAGTTACATATCATATTCTGGAGCTAGTGAGAGGGAGAATGTATTATATCTATCTAAGGAGGGTGAGAAGCCTGAGAAGATATACTCTAGTGACAAGTGGATATTCACGGTTGATATGAATAACGAGTATATAGTCGGGGCTGGTACATTCGCTGGAGACCCACGTTCACTAGAGCTATTCATTTATTCTATCGAAGAGAATCGTCTATATGTATATACGCCTAAGGAAGGTTCTTTCAACGAGCCTTCAACGATATATCAGGATAAAATCCTATTTACATCGAATTTTAGAGGGTCTAAACAATTATACCTCTATGATATAAGGAGGGGTGAACTATCTGAAGCTTCATTTGAGGGGGATGAGTATAAGGAATTTAAGTTTAATGACTACTTGAGGCATGGGTTTACAGAGGATGGTAAAATATGGTTTATAGGATTATATGACTATAGGGGATACGCGTTTCTCGATGGATACAGTGTATATCACCCTGAAGGCACTCCAGAGAATATAGAGGTATATGGAAACGAGATTTATATGACATTCTCAAACATAAAAACTCCATACTCAATTTATAAAACTGGATTCGATAGAAGTGAATGGACTAGGGTTATAGGCGAGGACTTAGATAAAGATATTATAAATAAGTTTGGGGAGGTTAGAATAGTCAAATATCGCTCATTCGATGGGCTGGAGATCCCTACAATCATATTTGAATCGAATATAAAGAAGCCTGGCCCCACAATATTATATGTCCATGGAGGCCCTTGGAACCATGTAGGCGACTACTGGAGGATCTTCATAGCCGCATTGACGGCATCTGGATTCCATGTTGTAGCACCTAACTTCAGGGGGTCGACGGGATATGGAGAAGACTTTAGGAGGTTAGATATAGGTGATCCCGGTGGAGGAGACTTACAGGATATTATATACGCTAGGAAACATGCCTTTGAATCCGGGTTGACTGATAAGATCGCTATAATGGGATATAGCTATGGAGGGTTCATGACTTATCTAGCAACGGTTAAAGAGCCTGATTTATGGGATGCTGGTGTAGCTGGGGCAGGTATAGTGGATTGGGGGATGATGTATGAATTGGCTGATGCAGCCTTCAAACATTTCCAGGAGATTCTATTCGCCGGGAATAGGGAGCTCTGGAGAGATAGGTCTGCAATAAACTTCGTCGAGAAACTTAAGGCTCCACTATGTATATTACATCCACAGAATGATACGAGGACTCCTTTAAAGCCTGTCTTAAAATATATGGATAAGCTGCTTGAACATGGGAGAGTCTTTGAGGCACATATATTTCCAGATATGGGACACATAATTACGAAGGTGGATGATGCGATGAAGCTACTTTATCCAGCAATCATATTCCTATATAAAACCCTAAGGTCCTAAGCCGCGTTTCTCTAAATATTTTTTATATACCTCCCTCCTAGCCTCGATATACCTCCTTATCTTATCATCAAATTTGAGTACATCAACTACTCCACTTGGATTAACTAGCTTAATAAGATACTCTTCAGGGTTGACGCCTGAGAGGCTTCCTCTAATACGCCTCTCCATCACGATTAATCCGTTCCGAGATAGTAAATCCAATTTTTCATCGAATTTAGAGAAATCCGTCTTTACATCTAACGTTGAATTCATACTCTCGATCTCCCATTTAATCTCACTCTCCCATAATACATTACTATATAGTGCGAGGACTCTAATTATATCGCCGGCTAACTCATCCTCCTCCAAAATCTTTTTTATAATATCCTTATTCATGCCAAATATTATTATTGAGTACCAGTCATATAACTGTATTAATTAATATATGAATCTACCTACCAGATTGCCAGCAAGCGCAGGAAATTACTTGAAGAATATAAGGGTGAGATTGTATAAATACATTTTATCCAGGGTATCATGGTAATGGTGCTAAATAATGTTGAGTGAGATAATTGGCGTATTTATAGTTATATTCTCCTCCGCTGTATTAGGCTCTATGATAGGTGTTGGGGGAGGGTTTCTAATCGTCCCTTTACTTACATTGGGGCTTGGGATTCCGATTCATAATGCAATTGCATTAAGTCTATTATCGATAATAGCAGTAGCATCTTCAGCGACAATAACATATGCATCGTCGGGATATATAGACTATAAACTAGGTCTTATACTTGAGACCACGACTGTTTTGGGGGCGTTTACAGGAGCCAGAATCTGCATACTACTTAGCCCTAGTATACTCATGATAACATTCGGAGTATTGTTGATTTATGTAGGTTATAGAATGATTAAGAAAATTGAATTTAAGGAGGCTAAACTTAGGGAATTGTCGTTAAATAGACTCTCAGCAGGGATAATTTCCTCATTCTTCGCTGGATTATCATCTGGATTATTAGGTATTGGAGGGGGAATACTTAAAGTACCTATAATGGTCTTAATCTTAGGGATACCTACTAGAGTAGCTATAGGGACGAGTGAATTCATGATAAGTATTACATCTGCATCAGGGTCATACGTATATTACAAAGCAGGGATACTGAATACAGCCCTAGCAGGCTCAGCTATAATAGGGGGTTTTTTAGGTGCGCAACTCGGAAGTAGATTGGGGATTAAAATTAGAGTTGAATTGATAAGGATGATATTCGGATTTATAATGCTGATCTTCTCCATGTCGATGATTCTGAGGGGGTTGGGAATATGGATTTAAAGTTTAATAGAGTATATCCCGTTATATTATTCACAATACTTATAATATCACTAATACTCTCTTTAGCAGGTATAATATATAACTTCATAGACCCGGGATATTCCATGTATATAATGAATCTAGGTGTACTAGTGCTATATATCGCTCCCTTCGCCTCAATATCATCAATATTTATAAAAGGAGTGTATAACAGGGATTATACTTTAATTGGGTTATCTATAATACTACTAATTATAATAGGATTAAATATGGTTCAATTAGGGTTGCCTAGCTTATAGAGACCCCTTAATCCTGTCTACAATCTGTTTAAATATATTAAAATCTATCCTATCAACCCTACCAGACTGTAGCAACGCTATAATCGTATTCTCTATCTTGGATGCGAATTCAGGGTTTACAGCCCTTATATTATAGATCCTCTGTCTAACATCCTCATCGACATACTTCATTAGAATAACCTTCTTTATAGCCTCCTCCTCAGCCTTCCTCTTCATCCTCTCACTCGCTTCCTGGAGACGCCTCATCTCAAGCTCATATAAATATCTCCTATACTTCTCCTCAAGAAGCTTCTCAATCTCCTCATCCTCGTTATACTCACTCACTTCAGTCACCGCCTAAGATATCTAAATAGTTATTTAAGACGATTTTCAATAAATATAACTTTAACATTTATACAAGATGATTAGGTTATGTAATCGACTTAATTTTATGAAGGCCTGTCAATCCAGCTAATAACAATATTATACCTATTAAAATCGCTGCAAACCCGGCGATATATGGATATAGTAGATCAGGGTTATATAGGATCGCTATGCCGATGCATATTATAATTAACCCAAGTACAATTAAAGTAACCTGGCCGAAGGTCCTTGGAAGACTTATTTCTAGGGGCTTCTCCTCAATCTTCCTGGTCCTTAGGAGAGCCATGATTAAAAAGCCTACACCCATTCCGATAGCGCCTCCTACATCAGGTCTTCCGAAGAGGAGGGCCTATACCTCCGCCTATAAACATACATGCTACAAAGACTAGTCCACCGATCCCCTTATCCTTATCCTCAGACATATAAACACCTCTAAAGTAGCCCTTAATTACTATATAATATTATCCGTTGGAATATAATTTAATCCTCCTACAATAATTGTGATTCTATCTATAAATTAGATAATCTTACAAAGCTATATATGAAAATATATTAGGTTAGTGAATGGAAATTAGATATTTATCGATAGAACTACTTTATACGTAGATCCAGACTCTACCTCAAGCTCCATACTCAATTGGAAAGATTCTCTATGAATCAACTCAGGTTTTAGATTTAACCCGGTATATTCTCCCTGTACCTCTATCCCCGATATAACACCTTCTTCAACGATTAACGCTGCAACCAACGTATTCTCATTACTAGATAGCTTAAACTCGTCGGATAGAAACACTCCCCTCGAGTAGACTAGCCTCCTACCATCTGCATATGAAATCACTATACTATTTGGCTTAAATTGTATGGATTGAAACTTAGTTGACGATACATTCATATAGACGAGTAATACAGAATATCTAGAATACTCTAAGGTAGATCGGGATAAAGGCTGGATCATCTCTCCAGCTCCATACTCCTTATTAAATTGAGTATATGCTTCTATCAAGGCACCTTGCTTAACAGTTAGGGCACTATAGATTATTGATGCTGAGAATAATATTATAGACCCTAGGACTAAGCCTGCTAATACACTTAATACAATAGATTTGTCGATCATTCCTATCTAATATTTATATTTGCATGAAATTATTCATTACTCTAAATATTTGAACACCCTTAATGACATGCTTCTAAGCTTATCTAAACAGGTTATTTTAAATAGGATCTGCCGTCTTCGGCTGTTCAAAATATTTTAACAGGGGGACTATGGAATGTTCAAGACTATAGAGTCATGTAGTAAAGTGGATATTGCTCTAAATGTGATTTAAATGAGTAGGGGAGTTAGCATTATACTGACTCTAGTAATTATCATAGCGATACTGTCATTCGGTATACTCTATTATAGGAATTTCTATAGGCCTCCAACATCCGAGGAGATTCTACCTAGATTCAGGTCTATCGAGGAGGTACGTAACTATATATCTACTCACGCTCAGTTAGGATTCTTCTATGGTATAGCAGAGTATGGTAGAGCCGCCCCCCTAGCAGCAACTATGATGGAGAAGGCTGGAGCTGGTGAGGAGACCCCAGAATATAGTCTGACGAATGTCCAGGTCGAGGGTATAGATGAGGCTGATTACGTGAAGACTGATGGAAGATACATATACCTAACGAAGGATAATGTTCTATACATTGTAGATGCATATCCACCCGATGAATTAAATGTAGTTAATGAGATCGAGTTGGCTAATGGTACTATATCAGGACTCTATGTATATGAGGCTAAAGTCGTTATAATTACACATACAGTATATTATGAGGTTCTACCCCTCCGGATGGTTATAGGGGAGGAGGGTACTAAGCCTATGATTAAGGCGAGAAAGCCGGTATCAAGTATACTTGTATATGACGTGACAGATCCATTTAACCCTGTCCTAGTGAAGAACGTATCATTTGTTGGTGAGATTAGGGACACGAGGCTAATGAATGGAGTATTATATTCAGTAGTATATGAATATGCTGTTAAATATCCGGAGAATAATGTTACATTGCCGGAGTATTATATCGATGGAGTTAGATATGAGGTGGATCCCAACAAGATCTATTACTCACCCGACGCAAAGGACTATGGATTCCAATACATCATTATATTCACATTAAATCTTGATAATTTCTATAGTAGCATCTTTACAATGTTAACAGGATTCACCAATGTATTCTACATGTCGTATTATAACATTTATTTAACGCAGACTGTATGGCGTCCGACACCATTTCTAGAAGAGACTAGTTTAAATAAGGTAGTTACTAAGATCTATAAGTTTAAGATTCAGGTACTGCTTAACGGCGGCGTCGAGATAGCCCCATATGCAGTAGGTGAGGTATTAGGATATATTAATAATAGGCTTCAGCTCGATGAGTATAAGGGATTCCTCAGGGTATCTACATATAACTGGATTGTAATTACGACGAATCCATTCGTAAGTAAATCTTATACAAGTATATTCATCTTAGATGAAGATATGGAGATTGTAGGCTCGTTAACTGGATTGGGTGAGTCTGAGCATCTATATGCAACTAGGTTTATGGGTGACTATGCATATCTCGTTACATACCGTATAGTTGACCCCCTATTCGTAATCGACTTATCTAATCCTGAGGATCCGAAGGTGGCTGGTGAACTTAAGATTCCAGGGTTTAGTAGTATGCTGCAGCCTATCTGGAATAATTTAATTATTGGGATCGGGTATGAGACTGATAACGAGACCCGTATAATAGGCCTTAAAATAAGTTTATTCGATGTATCTGACCCGAAGGATCCTGTGGAGATCGGTAAAATAGTGTTTAGCGAGGGTGGATGGGGATGGAGTGAGGCCACACATGATATCCATGCTATACTTAAAGTACCTAAACTTGAGTATGTTGGGATACCTGTTGAGCTTTACGGTGCTAAAGGGAAGACAGCGTATCTAGTTGTAAAGGCTAATGAAACGGGGCTGTATAAGGAGGGGTTAATTGAGCTCCATAAAGTGAATGATAATGCACAATTCTACCCATGGTACTACTACATGCGTGGACTATATATCGGGGATTACCTATATATTGTAACTGGAAACCAGGTTGAAGTATATACACTATCTACACTTGAGTATATTAATCATATAATCCTGAAACCCTAAATTTTTTATATTGCCTACGATTATTAAAACATCCTACTGGAAATAATATTTTTATGAAGGCATTAGGAGAGTTGTTTAATATATTTAATAAGCCTGAGTATGTAGTCCGTCCAGGAATTAGATTGAGGCCTATCTACTATACAGATGTTTTTATGGTGATACTATTTGTTATCGAGGATGAAGTTCCCTTGCATAGACACCTTAGTATACAGTTTGGATTGATTTTAGATGGGGAAGCAATATTTAAGATAGGTGATAGAGAGTTTAAGGTGAGTGGAAATACATTTTATTACATCCCATCTAATATAGAGCACTCTGTAAAAGTCTTGAAGAAGCCTTTATACGCCCTAGACTTCTTCATACCTCCCAGAGAAGACTATATGAAATATTTTAAAAACCGAAGTAGTTTATGAAGATGTCTAACTAATGAGGCTAGATACGTCTAAAATAGTCTTGACCTAGGATTTAATATTTCATTTATCGCATTCCCTAGTAATGCAAACCCTAAAATTATGAAACCTATACTTAATCCAGGTGGTAGAACCCACCACCATGCATATGCAATTACACCTGATGAGAAGGCGAAGTTAAGCATCATACCCCAACTAATGTTCATCGGGTCACCTAGCCCTAGGAAGCTTAATACAGCCTCGCTATATATAGCACTCGCAATATATAATACGCCTTCAGCGATCATTAGAGGAATTACATTGGGAAATATCTCCCTAAATATTATGCGGAATCTCCCCGCCCCGATACATCTGGCCGCTTCTATAAATGGCCTCTCCTTGATAGACAGTACTTGAGATCTAATTACACGTGCAGAATAGGGCCAGCCCACTATACTAATTACGATAATTATATTTACTAGACTACGTCCTAGTAACGCTGATAACACGATCATGAGTGGCAATGCTGGTAAGACCATAACTATGTCAGTCATCCTCATTAACAACTCATCAACTAGGCCTCCTACATACCCCGCGATTAACCCTATGATAGATCCTAAGGTTATCGATATAAATGCGGCGGAGAACCCTACAAGTAGGGAAACTCTACTTCCATATATAAGCTGGGCAAATATATCTCTTCCCAAGTCATCTGTACCTAGGATATGTGTGAGGGATGGAGGGGTTAAAAGCTCGTCTGGACTACCTAACTTGAGTGGATCATATGGAGTTAGTAGGGGGGCTGATATAGCGAGTAGCATGAAGACTATTATAATGAATAGTCCTATAACCCCTTGTTTAGAGCGTTTAAATATCGATAAATAGTATTTTAGGAGACTTATCCTATCATTAGATAAGGACATTTCAACCCTTCCTAATCCTAGGGTCTAGAAATCCATATATTATATCCGATATGAAGTTGGCTATAATTACTGAGATCGCTATTATTAGAAAAGCCCCCTGTAGCAGTGGATAATCCCTCTGGATAATAGCGTCGTATACGAGTCTACCTACGCCGGGCCATGAAAATACGACTTCAACTTCTATTACTCCAGCGATCATCCATCCAAAGTTGAGTGCGGTTATAGTGGTAACTGGAAGTAGGGCATTTCTAACCGCATGTCTCCATAGAATCCTCTTATCACTAAGCCCCTTCGCATATGCAGCCACTATATAATCCTCGGATAATACATCCAGCATGGAGTTCCTCATTATCATCACATACCCACCCAGATAATATAGTATTAGTGTAATTAGAGGAAGTGTAGAGTGCCAGGCGAAGTCTAGAATCTGTTCCATTAGAGAAGCGTGTGAGATTCCTATGCTCCCCGTTCCCCCCAGGGGGAAGAGGTTGAGCCAGAAGGAAAAGACTAGTAGTAGGAGGATGCCGTTCCAGAAGGATGGTATTGAATATGCAATGAGGCTTAATCCAAGGATGACTGAATCCGTTAGACTACCTTTTCTCCATGCGGAGTATGCCCCTAATATTATGCCGAGGGATGTAGAGACTATTATAGCTATAGTCAATAGGATGATAGTCTGTGGTAGTCTAGACATTATAATGTTGATTACGGGCTCATTCTTCCAGAATGATATACCCAAATTACCTGAGACCGTCTCTCTAATATAGATTAGATACTGCATCCATAGAGGTTTATCTAAACCGAACTTCTTCATCATTAAATCAATATTCTCCTTCGACACCCTCGGATCTAGGAACATCAGTCTGACAGCGTTACCTGGCATAATCCTAAATAGGAAGAAGTTTATTGTGATAACGATGTAAAGTGTTATTAAGAGGGATAGAACCTTCTTTAAAATATATTTTACCTGTCCCTTACTCATCCCATTATAAAAAGATATAGTGACAAAGTTGATATGATAGTATCATCTCCTACCCCTAATCTTAACCGCATATACGATTGCTATTACAGCGACTACTATAGCGACTCCCGCGATGATCCATGGGGTATAGTCTGGAGTGGGCTTAGGCTTCTCAACTAGCCCAGGCTTTAGATGTACCTTCCTAAATGTCCATGGACTAAACCAGGTCCATGCTCCCCCGATGCCGAATACGAATCCCTCAAATTTATCGGTTCTATATGCTGTCAATGCATTTGGATTCACGAGATATATTACTGGAAGGTCTTCAAGCATTATCTCCTGCATCCTCCGCGCTATCTTAACCCTCTTACTCCTATCTGGTTGGGACGTGAAGTTATAGAATAGCTCGTCATACTCCTCGTTGGAATAGCCACCGACGTTAGACCATGACCCAGTCAGGAGAGGCTCTAACGCGAATGTGATATCCGGTCCGATAGCCTCGTAGAATAGTATTAAATGATATTCTATGTTCTCGGGTCCACCGCCTAGTATATTCCAGTATGCACTATCATCCACTGGTACGACATTAACTTTTATACCTACTTTAGCGAGGTCTTCAGTTATGCTTGTAGCGATTTTAACGTGATATGGGTTGGTCCCTATGATAAGTAGATTTAGTATTAAATCGGTGATTTCATCGGGACCCTCTCTAATACCGTCTCCATCTATATCCTTCCAGCCAAGTTCATCCAGAATCTTATTAGCCTTCGTCACATTATATTCATACCCCTTTATATTAGGGTTATAATAATCCATTTCCTTATATATTGGTACGTCTACCGGGTCGGCATATCCTAGGAAGGCTACTTCAGCAATTTTACTCTTATCTATAGAATATGCCAGCGCCTTCCTGAATTCAAGGTTTCTCAGTAAGTCTCCGAGTAACCCAGGCCTCTTTAAATTAATTGTCAGCCAGTAGAAGCTGTCTCCAGTATCAATCTTTATATTTACATTGGGATTACCCTCCTTCATAATCTGGTGGGCTGCTGATGGGGATAATGCATATGGTGCAATCATATCTATCTCTCCCTTCAGTAACGCCATGATCAATGCATCTTCTGAGGAGTAGCTCTTGAATATTAGGTAATCTATATATGGTCTTCCAAGATGATAATCTTCATTAGCCTTTAACTTAAAGTATTTACCGGGCTCCCACTCCTCCAGTATAAATGGCCCGGATCCAATAGCCTCCTTATTATCATAAGATAGTATATCGTCTCTATAATCCCACCAGATATGTTTAGGTAGTATTGGAACCCACCATAGTGGTACTGATAATGTTATCGGCTGCTTCATAACTATTTTAACAGTATGGTCGTCTATAATCTCGACCTCCTTAGCATCGGTATCGGTTCCATTCCAGACTGGGACTTTAATAAGATATTTTACTGTAAATGCTACATCCCCAGCGGTTACAGGCTTACCATCATGCCACTTAGCCTTAGGATCTAGATGGAATATCCATGTAGTGTAATCCTCCGAGACCTCCCAGCTAGTTGCTAGCATAGGTACGAATTCATCGTAGTTTGGCGGAGGCCCCATGAATGCGAGCTCCTCATACACAGTACTTAGGATCGCACATCCAAGTAGTGACCACGCGATCTCCTGCCCCATCTTAAGAGTATCTAGAGTCTCACTCCATCCAACTCTAAATGTACCTCCATATGGATACTCCTCTTCCTCCCCACTAGCATAGTTTACTGGGTAGACTATATGAGAGACTAATGCAACTAGTAGCAGAGCTATTAAAAATGAGGATGTGAGTACGAGTAAATTAGACCTCATCGTCTAATAACTTGGTGAACAACTTAAATAATCTTTATGTTTTTACAATGCATAGCGATCATATTAAAAGATATATTAATTTGGTCTGTACAGTCGAAAACCGGTTATTTACACTGGGAAGGATATTATATCAAAGTTCTATATAAGTCGATTAATACTTCTTAAATATCCTCTATACCGATTTAATTTTATTTGATTGACTATGTCGGACATGCTGAGGAATAAGGCTATAAAACTCCTTACAGACTTGATCTCGATTCCAAGTTTATCTGGAATGGAATATGAGGTTAGTGAATATATATATGAATACCTGAGTTCTATGGGTTTGAACCCGGTTAAACACGAGGTTTATAAGGGAGGATATAATGTTGTAGTCGAGTTAGGTAAGGGTGGAGAAAGTATTTTGATTGAGTCGCATATGGATGTGGTGCCTGCTTGGGATATGGAGGATGCGTTTAAACCTGTTGTAGAGGGGGATATTGTAAGGGGGAGGGGGGCCTGCGATACTAAGGGTGGGCTGGTATCTACTTTACTTGCTCTTGAGAAGTTGATTGATAGGGAGGGTGACCTCGATAATAGACTTATATTTGCATATGTTGTGGATGAGGAGTTGTATGGTAGGGGGGCTAAGGAGCTCTTGATTAGAGATGTTAAGGCAGACTATGGAATCGTCATAGAGCCGACGAACCTTACAATTTCAGTAAGTATAGCTGGATGTATCGAGTTTATCATAGAGAGTTACGGGGTGTCTGGACATGGTGCAAGTACTGTGGTTGAGGGTAATGCAGTAGAGAACCTCATTAAACTTCTTATTGAATTGAGGAGGCATCCGATATTAAGTGAGGAAGGTGGATTGAGATATATGAAAAATATATTGAATATCGGTAAGATTAGTGGTGGAGAGAGTGCATGGATGATCCCCTCCTATGCTAAGGCCGAGCTACTTCTCCACTTCATACCGATACACTCATTCAATGAAGTTTGGGATATGCTATCTAGTTATATAGATGAGGTTGGGGAAAGGGTTGGAGGTAGATTTAAGTTGAGTTACATCCATGGATGCGATGGATATATCCTCAATAGAGGGGATAGCTTTATAAGGCATTTGGAGGATACTGCAAGGAAGTTGTTTGGGGTAGATGACGTTCTATCACATATGCCTAGCGAATCAGATGCTAATGAACTATATCATAAGGGTGGTATAAAGGCTATTGTATTCGGCCCTGGAGATATCAACTATGCACACTCGTCTAGGGAGTATGTTAAGGTGGATGATGTGTTGATGGCGTCTGAGTTCCTAGTGAAGGCATTCACATAATTTAATATCCTGTTTATATAGTTAGGCATATATAGTTACTATATCCCCATCCTCCAGCCTAAAGTTTTTAGATGCTCTAATCCTCTTCCCACCTCTCTCGATGACAGCATATCTAAAGTTCTTATATAGTCTCGAGTGGATCTCCCTAGCCAAGTCGATTACCCTAGAGTTCTTCTTCAATATAACAGGCTTATCCAATATATCCCCTCCATGAGGCCTTGTATATACTCTAATCAATCCTAATCCATCTAGAACCTCCTTACCAGCTGAGATATTATCGAGTGGACCTAATTCCCCACATATCCTACCCCTACAAATTCTATATATTATACATTCTCCTTCACATAATATTGCTGAGCCGGGTTTTACAGTCCTTATACCTAGGATATAGTCTTCAATATCGGATAGAGATACTTCACCATCGAACTTTACTATCGCATTATAGATTCTATAGCTTCTAAGTAGGTTTATGACTTCATCATACCTTAATCCAGGGTTGTTAACTATCCTAACCCCGCCTGTCGGGGTCTTCTCAATATATATCTCGCCATATCCACAGCCTATATATAACCCATCCTCGGATAACTGGCTTAGAAACTTATTTACATCATCGACGTTATATCCAGATACCAGTATATAGTCTACACTAGATTTTATATAGGTATAGATTCTATGATCTAGGCTATCCGATATATTATATGGTGGGAGTAGAGTCAATTGGAATTGTATCGAGTCATATGAGAATACTCCATAGATCGGCTCATAACTCCATCTCAGGCTATCCTCCACATCCCTACCAGATAATTTCCTAAATATATTCTCACCTAGAAACTGGTCTTCAGATAATATGGCGACCCTAGCCACACCATGCTTCTCCTCACTCCATCTAGACCTATATACCCCGGCCTTCCTACGCCTACGCTCATCAACCTCCTCCCTAAGCCTAGCCATCTGGCGCCTAACCTGCTTAACAAGGTTCTTAGTACCCTTATGCTTGGGAATCATACTATAGAACTTCCTAAGCTCCTCAAGCTTCTCCTCAGGAGTCCTAGCGGCTACAACCCTCTTCCACTGTGCCTTAGCAGCCTCAGGTAGATTCGTAACCATATCAAATATAATATCTGACTCAATAGTAGATGTATTTTAATTATAGTTAGAGCTGAAAACAGCTTATCGACAATATGTTATATGAGGCATCCCCGATTCAGTAGCAACTTTAACTAATGACTCTAGAGCTTCATATACTCCTCTATAAGTTTTTTACATAGCTTTAGGGTCTCCCTAGCCCTCTCTACAGCGTCTAACGCATCATCCCTAGATATTAATTCATCGGGGGATAGTAGCCCCTCCTCGCCTCCATAGAAGCTTATCTCCCTCTTTAAAGCCAGTTTCTTAGATGTTTCAGCTAGATACATACCCTTCTCCCTAAACCATTCTGGGAATCTATCTATATACTTGAGTAATATATCTGAGACGTCATGAATCTTCGGATACTCGATCCCCACTAGACGTAGGGAGGCTTTTAAACATAATTCAACGACCTCCTGGGATAGTCTCAGTGCATATGGATAATTTCCCTCTTTAAACGCGTCATCAGCATCCTCCATCCTAGCCTCAGCCTGCCTTAAATATGATTTAGCGAGCTTCAGGAACTTCATATATCAATCAACTCATACAACTTATAATCTGGTTTTAAATCCCAGTACCAACGCCCGTCTCCAAGCACTATCTTCCTTGCACCTATCTCCGCGAGCCTCGCCCTCAAGATCTTGAACACCCGGTCAAGCGTCCCATCATCATAAACTATCTTAGCCTCCTCCGAGATATCTAGGAGGAGGATGGGGAGCCTACTTAATTCACTAGGCTTAAGGGGGTATATACTTAACGGGGCATATATGTTATAGTCGATAAGCCAGTTAACCTCCTTAGAAACCTCCTCTATACATGGATATACCCCGTCAATCCTACTCGATATACTCCCACTAAAATCACTAGAGACGATTAGGATATCGACGTCACTATCACGCCTAGCCTGACCCCTAGCTACAGAACCATATATAGCATATGAATTAATCTTAAACAGATCCTTGACACACCTATAGAAATCATATATCAGATTTAGATACCTACCCTGCCTCAAATCAATTAAATTAACATAGCCAGATGCAATCAACATATAATTCTCAGGCTTCATCAACCTATATAGCCTAGGCCTACCACCCTCAAATATAGTTAAGGCACCCCTCCTCCTCAACATAGAGAAGGCAACCATCAACCTACCCTCACTCAAACCCAACTTATCCATAGCATCCTTAAACGTAAATACACTGTAACATCCATAGATATAATACAGTTTAGAGTATATCGACCCAAGCCAATTAGGCAGCCACATACCTAAATAAATAATTAACCTTAACAAATAATAAAGATATCACCAGAGAAGCAAGGGAGGTGAGGCCTCACCCAGCGATACATATCATAGACTCGATAGAGTGAAGATTAATTAACCCCTTCACCGGGATTCATTAATGGAGTGTGAAGATCTACTACTCGAGGTGGATCGGATCCTACTCAACCGAGAGGGATAATAGAATACTAGGGTATATCATAGATAGATTCAACCTAAGTAGAGACGACGTCCTCGATCCATCGAGCTATAGGCATGGAGAGCATAAAATGGAATACTACCTATCTAAGGTAGATGATGCAGATATACTAATCTACTATGAATTGGCTCCAGGAATAATATCAGCCGGCGTAGCAAAAGAGATAAGGCATGCACTAAGGAAGGGTAAGAAAGTATATAAAGTAACGCTAGATGAGGAGCCTAGGCTAATGGAGGTCAAGGAGATAAGGGAGGAGGCACTCACAGTAAATGAAACAAGATACATAAACGAGGTAACACTACAATACAAGATACCGATAGAGAAGATAACCGGGAAATACCTGGAGGTAAGGAAGAGGTATAGAGAACTAGCAAATAGGGAAGCACTGATACTGGCGACAGCGGAGCTAATAGAGGAAG
>Ga0190366_1000074_pt1 | contig 19748 bp, 15 predicted proteins | sample 487218910_MG_FD_169990 | JGI IMG/M metagenome (GOLD analysis project Ga0190366, IMG submission 169990) | Hydrothermal vent microbial mat bacterial communities from Southern Trench, Guaymas Basin, Mexico - 4872-18-9-10_MG | ecosystem: Environmental > Aquatic > Marine > Hydrothermal vents >...
CTAGCCTCTTCCCCTCTTTTAATTGTCTTTATAAACAAATTAATAACAACCATCGCAACTACCAAAAGTATAAGCATGCCAATTACCATATCTAGTGATAAACCTTGAGCTCTTTTTATCATTAATTTAAGTAATATCATTTCTTATTTTATAATCTTTTAGTTAACTGTCAACTAAGTCACCTACAAAGGGTAAAGTTATGTGACTCGCTATTATAAAGGATCCTTGCTAAAAGCTGTTAGTAGGAGGTAGGGAGGCTGTAACAAAGCTGGCTGTTGGAATTATTCTAATTAGCGGATTCTACATGCAGAATCCAAATAAAAAAGAGAAAGAAGCGAATATTACTGAAATTGGTAAGCTTAAGAAAATAGAATCTTTCAAAGAGCCCATTAGTCCAAACAGTATGAATTGTATCGCCTCTTCGGTACCTCCTATAGAGTGCTGCGGCGTTTGGAGTTTTTATGTTTCTGATGGAAACGAAAGTATTCTGGTAATTTCAGCCAAAAGAATAAAAGCTCCTGAAATAGTAAGGGATATTCTTAGTGTTAAATGCGCAAGTACTCCAAAACTTCATTGCGGATGCGAAATAAAAGATCATTATTGCATATGTAAAAGATGTGTCCAGAGTAATGAAACGGATAAAGTATCCCTAACTTACACTATTATTACACGATCAGCTTTAAGAAAATTAAAAAATAGCAAAAACGTTTTCTGCTTTGCAAAAGTAAGAGAGTTCTTAGAAAAATAGAAAAACCCCTTAGATTTGCATTATTGAGTTTATCTGCAATGTTATACTAAACAGTGAATTAAGTTATGGAACTCTATAAAAGATTTAAAAGAATTATTTATCATTTAAAAGAAATTATGGCTCAAATCGATTGGCAGAAAATATTTAAGATTTCAGATTTTTGGGCTGTAAAAGTAGCAAAAGAGGGTATTCAAAGGGCTAAAGAAAAAAATAAAAAATTAATAACGGTGAGATGTGCAAATACGCCAACGGGAGTTTTGCATATAGGAAATGCTAACGATGTTATAAGATGCTACTTTATTGCTAAATGTATAGAGATCCTTGGACATGAGGTAAGAGTTGTCTTTACATCAGATGATCGCGACCCTATCAGAGGTTTTCCTAGCGTAATTTGTGATAAAGAAGGTAACTTAGTCGAATTTCCAGAAAAATTAAGAAGGGAATATGAGCAAAAGTATGACGCTCAACCAGTTTGCATGATACCCGATCCTTTCAAATGTCACAGTTCATGGTCTGAGCATTTTCTCTCAGTTTATTTCAAGGAGCTGGAGAAGCTTGGTGTAACAACATCAATAAGATTTGAATACTACTCGCCAAACATCCTCTATTTTCAGGGGGAATGGAATAGCTACGTTGAGAAGGTGCTAAAGGAGAAGGAGAAGGTTAAAGAGATTTATAAGGAATTTAAGCAGCATGTAAGAGAATATGCATTTAGCCCAATTTGCGAAAATTGTGGAAAGATCGGCACTACGCATGTTACTGAATATGACGAAAAAAGTAAAAGGGTGAAATATATCTGCGAAAAAAGACATCTAAAGAAGAAAACCGTTGAGGGTTGCGGATACAAGGGCTATTGTAGCGTAAGGCGTGGAAAGGTTGATTGGTACATTGAATGGGCTATCGATTGGGTTTATTTTGATGCAGATATAGAGCCAATGGGCAAGGATCATTGGATTAGCAGCTACAGGATTTCCCCTAAATTCCTCAAGGAATTATTTGACAAAGAAGCTCCAATTCCAGTGCCATACGAATTTTTTACCGTTAATGGGCAGAAAATGTCGGGATCTAAAGGCAATATCTACAATTTAACAGAATTTCTGAAGATGCTCGAACCAGAGATTGTACTTTATCTTTATACTAAGAGACCCATGATGCAGAGAGACATCGAGCTTAAAAATTTGAATTTACTTGTTGACGAATGGGATATGCTTGAGAGTAAAGTCTTTAGAACAATTGATGCTATAACGAAAAATGAAATTGCTGAAGAGGAGCTAAAAGGGAGAGAAGCTAGTAAAAGGGGATACGCATCACCAGAGGAGCTTGTAATTTATTATTTGTGTATGCACGGAAATTTACCCAAAGAAAAGCCAGCACGCATACCTTATAATTTTGCTGCAATAATTGGCCAGCTGCTTAAAGATGATGGAAAAATTAAAAATGTTTTAGTAAGAACTGGGCATATAAGCGGAAGTATAAGCTACGAAGATTTTAGGAGAGTACTAGGTAGGATAAAAAAAGCTGCATACTGGGCTAGAAAATATGGACCAGAAATGCTGAAAATAAAAATAATAGATAATCCCAGTGTAAAGTTTAGCGGAAAGGATAGAAAAATAGTTGCTGAAATTATCAACGAATTGGAAAATATCGAGGATTGGGTACCCGATAATATACAGACGAAAATCCACTTAATAATTTCTAGCAAATCAAAACCTAGAGAATTCTATCCGAAAATTTATAGAGCTTTACTTGGCAAGGACAAAGGCCCAAAGCTCGGAACTTTGCTTAGTGTGATTGGAAAAAACAAGACAGTGAAGTTACTCAACAAACTTATTTAGTTTATGAATAGTGGCAAGTTACTCTCTTTTAACCTATTAAATATATTTGCCAAAAATCCTAATGTACCTGTTACAAAGGATAAAGGTTATAAAGTACCCTTCGATAGAAATTTAGTAGTGATAAAATTGAAGGAAGTAGGTATTGTAATATCAACGGCAGATGGTCCAACTACAAGCAAATTTTCTTTTGTAGTTAGCAATAATTCCTTTAAAATACCAGTAAGAAGAAATCAGTTTGTAACTGTAACTACAGAGGAAGGGTTGGCTATAGCTTTAATAACTAACATAAGAAAAACCAATCGCTATTTTATGCATGCAGAGTCGGTGAAGGATTTCAATCAAAACGGAAAAATTGAGGATTTCATTCCTATTGTAGATTGGGAGTACGTGGTTGCTGATGCGAAGATCCTTGGTGTTTTGGACGGGAATACTTTTGATAAGCTAAGTTATCCCCCATCTCCAGGGGCTAAAGTTTATTTAGCTAAAGAATCCTTGCTTAAGCAGTTCCTAGGGATCGACGAAAATGGATTGTACATAGGAAAGCTCGAAAATCATGATGTAGAGGTTAGACTTAACTTAACACGTCTTCTTCAAAAGCATTTTGCCATATTGGCTTTATCGGGATCTGGTAAAAGCTATTTAGCCTCTGTTCTTATAGAGGAGTTACTTGATAGGAAAAAAGAGCTTGGAAGGGTTGCTGTGGTAGTTATAGATGTACATGGAGAATATGTAAGTTTTGCAGAGGATAAGAATTATGCAGATAAGGTGGAGGTAATAGAGGGATCTGAATATAGGATAGGGGTTTCAACCCTTTATGCAAATCAAATCGCATCCTTTATACCGAATATATCTCCCGCTCAAAGAAGGGATCTCGCCAGAATTATTGAGGAGCTTCAGAGATCGGAGGAGTTGTATTCTTTGCAGGATATTATAAGGAGAATTCAGGCAGATACGCTTATAAGCAGAAGCACGAAGCAGGCTCTAATTGGTTGGCTTGAAGATCTGAAAAACACAGGAATCTTTAGTAAAGTTGATTATCCTGCATTGCAAAAAATTATTAGGCCAGGAAGGCTTGTTGTTTTGGATTTAAGTAATATATTAAGCCTTAAAATTAAGCAAATAATTGTCGCCCATATAACTGAAAAATTGTTCTTCTATAGAAGAAATGGTCTTATTCCCCCTTATTTAGAGATAATTGAGGAGGCGCATCAATTTGCTCCTGAGAAAGTTAGAGAGGAACTGGCAATATCTAAGAAAAATATTGAAACATTAGCGAGAGAGGGTAGGAAGTTTCATGCATGCCTTTGCGTAATAAGCCAGAGACCTTTGCATTTATCAACAACCGTTCTCAGCCAATGCAACACACACCTAATACTGAGAATAACCAATCCGTACGATTTGGATCACATAGGAAGGAGCTCGGAAGCTATATCAAGGGATGATCTTGAGAGTATCTCTACACTTAAAGTTGGAGAAGTGCTTGTGGTTGGAGAGGCAGTAAATTATCCAATTTTTGTGAAAGTTAGAAGAAGGAAGACAAAGCAAAGCAGATATGCAGACTCCTTGGAAGCCACTGCAGCCAGGTATGAAAAGGTAATATACGGTGATGAAGTCAAAAGAGAGGAACAAAAATCTCACTCAACATATATAAATAATGCTTTAAGATAGTCCAACTCTGGATGAAAAGGAACAGTAGGATGATCATATGCTGCCCTTGCATATTCTATTAGCTTTACTTTCCTTCCAGCTTTTCTTGCAGCCTTGAAAACAAGTTCTTTAAACTCCTCCCTACCAATACCTTGACTGCAGTTACAAGATATCAACAATCCTCCTTCCTTCAAGAGCCTAAGCGAATAGTAATTTATTAGGTAGTACGATTTCATAGCTTTATACTTTGGCACACCCTCCTGCAGATATGCGGGTGGATCCAGAACTATGCAATCGTATCTCGCATTACATCTTTTTACAAATTTAAAGGCATCCTCAGTGAAGATGCGTGCTCTATCTTCAATGCTATTTATTTCCAGATTTCTTTTAAGTACTTCTATAGCTTGTTTATCCTTTTCAACAAAATGGATTTCCTCAGCCTTCTCAGCGCAAATACCAAAAGATCCTGTATAGCAGAACATATCTAGAACCCTGCCAAAAGCTAGTTTAGAGAAAATCCTTCTATTTTCTCGCTGATCCAGGAAAAATCCAGTTTTTTGTCCATTTATGAAGTCAACATAGAACCTCCTGTCGCATTGCTCTATTACAGGCATATTTTCCAACCTTTCCGCATCACCTAGGAGAATACCCTTACGCTCTTTTAAACCTTCTAAAATTCTGCTACGATAGTCATTTCTTTCGTATACGATCTCTATATCCTTGCACACATTCACAATTTTTTTAGCTATAGTATTACGTATTCTATCGAAGAAAGGATTTGAAATTTGCATGACAGCAACATTCTCATATTTATCTATAATTAATCCCGAAAGCAAGTCAGCTTCTGAGAAAACCCATCTAAATGTATTTTTATATCCCACTTTCTCCCTCATTTTCTTTGCTTTTTTTAACCTCTGCTCCAAAATTGCTTCGATGTTGTGCTCCTTTTCAAGCGAGACCACCCTTAGGGCAAAATTAGATTTTGGATTGGCAGAAGCAACGCAAATAAATTCATTTCCGCAGAAAACCTCAACTAAGGTTCCAGGCTTTACCTTTAACGCTTTCACTTCTCTTTTCTTTACAATCTGCCTACCCTGAAGAATTTGTTCAGCAATTTCCTTTCTTATCTTTACCTCGAGCATTGCTATTTTTGAGAGGCTAGTTACATTATAAATTTGCACGGAACTGAAAAAAGTTTTTAACTTCTAAATTATCATGTTTCTTAGCGACCGAAAGATGAAATAGGGTCAAAAAGTATATATAGTTGAAAAAACATACTTGATAAAAATGTGTTAAGATGCTCAAAAACTGTTAGAGGAGAACATTATGCCATCGACAGACCATTTAAAAGAGGTGTTGATATGGAGGGGCTTCAAGAATCACTAAAACAGATTCAAATGTTCCAACAACAGTTGCAGATACTTGCCAATCAGAAGTATCAGATAATCATTGAGCTTAAAGAGGTTGAAACAGCACTGGAGCACATAGATAAGTTAAAAGAGAAGACCGAAACATATTACCTCATCGGCAAGCTTCTTGTTAAGAAAAGTAAAGAGGATATCGTAAAGGAGCTTAAGGATAAGAAAAACACCCTTGAGCTTAGAATTAAGGCTTTAGAAAAGCAAGAAAGCAGATTAAGGGAGAAGCTTGATGAGTTAAGAGGCAAGCTTCAAGGACTTGGTATAGGTGCTGGATGATCCTCTATTGTAAGCAACAAGATAAACTAAGGTTTTTTCCATAGCACCTCATAGTAAACAATACTGGAATCCTTATCTACAATAGCAATCCATAACCTTTTCCTTACGGAATGAGCGAGCCTTGCTATTCTAGTAAGTTCATTTGGCATAAACTTTCTTTCTTCTGGAATAACTAAAACCAAATATTTTGAGTGGTCTGGAGGCCTTTCTCCTCTCTCATATACCCTAAAATCAGCTCCGAACTTCAGCCCAGTTTTAACAATATAACCCCTTCTCCTCAAATCCTTATAAACTAAATATTTCATAAACCACTCTTTATCCTCAGAAACACTACTTAGAAATTCCTGCAAGTCTATCTCTCCCTTATTTCCAACAAGATTTATTTTTCCATCCTCAAGTAAGTAAAGGATCTCCTCCTTTGATAATATAAGTTTGTTGTTCTCAAATTCCCCAAAACAACCTTTCTGATAAAGAAGATTAGCTTGTCTCCTATCTCGAACAACGCCTCTCTCCCCTAGGTATAAAACTTTTATCATTTTAGCAATATTATTCTAATGCAATATAAGATTGTTGTTTTAAGATATGGGCATAGGCCTGAGAGAGATAAACGAATAACAACTCATTGCGCTTTAGTGGCAAGAGCCTTTGGAGCTCACAAGATTATTATTGCTGATGTTAAGGACAAAAACATTGAAAGTTCTGTGAAAAAAGTTGTTAAATTATGGGGAGGTTCCTTCGAGATAGTAAGCGGTATTCCTTGGAAAAAGGTTGTTAAAGAATGGACAGGTGAAATAATAAATTTGACCATGTATGGATTGCCCATCAATAAAATTATAGACAAAATCAGAAATTCGTCAAAAGACAAACTTATCCTTATAGGAGCAGAAAAGGTTCCTAAGGATTTCTACGAAATTGCCGACTATAATGTAGCAATTACGAATCAACCGCATTCCGAAGTTGCTGCACTTGCAGTCTTCCTTCATGAGTTATATCAGGGTGAAGAGCTTGAGAGAGAACTTGAGAATGCCAAAATAAGAGTTATTCCCTGCAAAAAAGGGAAAAAAGTTGTTAAATTTGAGTATTAGATAATTATCCAACTGGAATTGCCTTCAGCTGAAGGATTCATGCGAATAATCTTTACTATGCACCCATTCGGCGCATCAAGGTTTAAGCATGTGATAGCTGGTAGTAGCTAGTAGAAAATATAATCTACAATTTTTCATCTTTTGGTGAACAAGTTGACTAAAGCTTTTTCTTGAGGATTTTTTTAATTAACAAAAAATGAAATCGGTAATTCTTGCCGCCGGTAAAGGAAATAGATTGAGGAACTTGACAAAAACAACGCCTAAATGCCTAATAAAGTTATTAGGAACCCCCATCATTGAGAGGAGTATTCTTGAACAGAAGGCAGCTGGTATAAGGAACTTCATTATAGTAATTGGGTATAAAGGCGAGATGATTAAGAGATATTTGGGCAATGGGGAAAAACTTGGTGTTAATATAGAATACGTTAAAAATCCGCACTACGAGTATAAGGATAATCTTTCCTCGGTTAAAGTTGTAGAAGATGTTATAAAAAATGAGGAAAAATTCATCTTAACCATGGCTGATCACTATATTTCACAAAATGTCTTCAAGAAAGCAATTACCGCAAATTTGGATGATGCTAGTTTGATTCTTTGTGTAGATTATAATTTACCTAACAATCCTAAAGAGGCGACAAAGGTTTTAGAAAGAGATAAGCATATCGTAGCTATAGGTAAAAATATAGATGAGTGGAATTGCATAGATACAGGAGTTTTTCTCTGCAAATCAAGCATCTTCTCTTATGTTAGTCGGTGTTTAGCAAAAAATAAAACAAAGTGGAGTAATGCTGTGGAGGAAATAGCTAAAGACGATAAGGCGAGAGTTTTAGATGTTTCTTCAGCGGTTTGGTGCGACATAGATACTGAAAGTGATCTAAAGCTTGCAGAACATATAGTTTTTAGGGAGAAAACAAAAAATTTACTAACGCTTGCGAAAATACCTATTTTAAGTGAAATAATATTTTATCTCATAAGATTCGGCTGCTCCGCTTCGAGAAATCTATTAACTTTGCTTATTCTGGCTGTTATCAGTGTTGTAGCGATATTAATTCTACAGAAAATGCTGCTCAAAATCCTTTTTGCGATTCTCCTGCTTATTATACTAGAATCTATAAGAGTAAGCAAATATGTCAGAAGGTAGAAAAGAATTTTATAGGAAATTTGTTCACTTAGCATTTGGAGTCTGTTTAGCCTTAACAATATATATGCTTGATAAATCTATCCTGCTTACGCTGTTTTCTTTAGGAATCGCCATCTATTTTTTGATAGTGAAATTTTTTAGTAAGCTGCCTGCATTTCTTCAAAAAACCATTCTTTATCTTAGTAGGGAGGACGAACTAAAATTCATGATTGGTAAAGGGTCTTTTTTCTTTATTTTAGCGATATTGATTTGCTTGATATTATTTTCAAAAACAGCTGTGGCAACTGCTACACTAATCGCTGCTGTAGGTGATGCTTTCTCAACAATTATAGGCAAAAACTACGGAAGGCATAAACTACCCTATAATAAGAATAAGAGTTTTGAGGGCTCATTAGCATTTTTTACTTCATCCACAGGTGCCATCCTCTTCTTTGATCTCCTTATTAATGTAAATTTCAAGATTTTTTGCTTAATTTTTGTAGCTTTAATATGCACAATCCTAGAATCTTTTATAAAGAGGAGCGAGATTATTGATGATAACCTTATCATAATAGTAGTTGGAGCATTTCTTTTATCTCTCTAATAATAAACAATAAATTATGAGTATCCTCAAAGGTATCTCACTTATAATCACTGCCCCATTTAGTAACTTCGTTATATTTTGGACATCCTTACCCTTGCTAATTACTTGGTTAGTGCTCGAGATATATTTCTCCATACATCGAGAGGAGGCTTTAGGTTGGAACACTTCCCTATCAAATGGTTTTATTTTATTTTTCACTGGAATGGACTGCATCAAATACCTAGTAGCTACTGAAGAAATAGCATACTTTTACACGAAACTTCTGCTAAGCATTCTACTAGTCCTTTACGGGCTGTTTATCGTATTTATATCATTTACCCATAGGATGCCCCCATATATAACGTTTCTTCTTGCTTCCCCCTCGTTAGTTTATTATCCAGCAATTTTACTTGTGATTTGGACGCATACCGATATTATGCTAACAAAGGATATGCTCCTTTCAGCGTTTATTCTTTACCTAGTAGTGGTAGGATTTTTTGAATTTCTCAGAACGGATATAGGGCAAAGATTAATAATTGAGAGAATCAAAATAAGAAGGTCAGAAGAATGATCGGTTATGATATAAGGGGGAAAATCGGTGAGGATTTAACCTTAGATTTTTTTAGAAAGATAGGTATAGCATACTCCAAGATTTTTAACAATAGCATCGCCATAGGTTACGACTCGAGAAAATCCTCCCCTGCTGTTGCTAGATGCTTCTCTGAAGGTGTAAGAGTAAATAATGATGCTATAAATCTAGGCTTATCGACGAACCCTATGACTTACTTCTATTGTTGGAAGAAAGGTATATATGGTGCATATATAACAGCAAGTCATAACCCCCCTGAGTATAACGGTGTGAAACTTATAGAGAAGGATGGTACCAGCGTCTTGGAGAAGCTGAGTGAAATAGTAAGATTTGCTAAAGAAATTAAAGATGTTGAAAAGCCAGTATGTAGAGAAATTAAAGATAACGCATATGAGCGATATTCTACTTTTCTACGTAAGAAGTTTGGAAATATAAGTTGTAGGATTGGTGTAGAAACATTTGGAGGTGTTGGAAACTTAAATGTTCAAGTTTTAAGGGAGCTTGGCGCTTATGTTGTAAACTTGCATGAAAATTTTGATCCTTATTTTTATGGCAAAAGACCCGAACCTAAAGGGGATAATTTAAAAGAATTGCAGGATATTGTAAGGAAAAAAGGCTTGGATTTTGGTGTTGCTTATGATGGGGATGCCGATAGGAGCGTTTTTGTAGATGATAAAGGAAGGGTTCTAAATGGAAGTCAAATGGCAATGGTATTTGCAAGTTATTTGCTTGAGAAAAGGAAGGGGAAAGTTATCGCAACGGCAGATTGTGCTGTTGAGATAGAAAAATTAGTTGCTGAAAAAGGTGGAGAGCTAATATGGTGGAGAGTAGGTCATAGCTATATAGAGAAAAAATGCATTAAGGAGAAAGCGATCTTCGCTGCTGAACAAAGCTCCCATTTTTATTTCAATATTTACTATCCTTTTTCAGATGGTCTTTTGGCAACCCTCATGCTAACTAAAGTTTTGGAAGAAAGCGAGGAAAAACTATCTGATTTAGTAGATAAACATAGGATAAATCCGATAGAAAAGATCTATGTAAATGTAAATTCACACAAAATTAAGCAAAAGATAATTAATGCTTTAAGAAGAAAATTTCCAGATGCTCAGGATGTTATGGACGGTTTGAGAGTTAACCTAAGCGATGAGGAGTGGGTTTTAATAAGAGCTAGTCAGACAATGCCTGAGATAAATATATGTGCTCAAGCTACGAGTGAAGAGAGGCTTAAAAACATTGTTGATAAATATAAAAAGTTGGTACTTTTGTTGTCTTCTAATTTCAAATAACCTAGATTTTAAGTTCAACATTCATCTATCGCTTTGCAGAGGATATTTATGGTAACTACCATAAAATTCGCGTAATTTTGCAGACTATTCTTCTTCATCAAAATTAAAGTTTTCTATAATTTTTCCTCTTACGAATAAATTTCCATTTTCGTCTAATTTCGCTATTTTCTCCCCCTTTTGATTCAGGATATAGAGAGCATTTTCATTTTCTACCTCCACAATTCTGAATCCATTTTTAAAAACTAAATCACACCAAGTACCGTCTATGCATCCAGTTACCGTTAAGTCGCCATGAACTTTTGCACCATATGAGTAACCAGAGCCTGGGTCATATCCCAAATCAACCTCTCCATCAACAGGATCAAAAAAACCTTTTGCTTCGATCACAGATGCAAACAACTCTACATAACTTGGGTCACCTCCAGGATGTGTTAAAACTAGTTTTCCACCACTATTATACAACCTATCTACTCCTTTCAAATAGTTTCCTCCTAAATCCAAATCACCACTCATTGTATCTCCATCAGCGTTTACGTATCTGGAATCCAAATCTACACTTTCTATATCAGTAACATGACCATAACCATCCAAGCTGATATCCTGAATAACCGTTCCTCCAGAGTTATCAACGCTGCTCTGAGATGATGTATCGTCATGAGATAGAGTTACATCTCCAGAAGTTCCTCCTCCAGAAAGACCACTACCAGCATAAACTGCTGTAATATCACCACTGCCTCCAACATCATCAGCTTCACAAACTACTGTTCCATCAGAATTAATAACTCTAATTGCCGAACCTTCAGCACAACTTCCAGTAACTCTTTTTTGAGTGGTGCTTAGACACTTACCACCAGCAGCATCTGTGCAGATATCTCCTGTAGCATGGATATCACCCTCAGCATCAATATTTTTAACATTTGTTATATTATGGCCAGTTAGATTGAGAATTCCTTCTATTATAACCTTTCCAGGAAATTCCCAGAAACAATTAGCCCCTAGGCAGCTGAAAGTTCCCGGCCCTATGTCACTAGCCGGGTGCCCGGGATTAGGATAGGACGGTCCTTGAGCTGAAATATAGCTAGCTAAGGGGATACCTGTAAAGACAAATAAAAGCATTATAAGGAAGCTTCTAACGCTCATCTTTCGCTTACTATAATTTCCTGAGTCTATTCTGGATATTTAAATCTTACACTTTGGAATCCAGAGTAAGAGTCTCTCGAATAATATAGATTGTAAAAAAATATAAAACAGCCAGGAAACTCCATTGCCAACTGGTTCCTTGTTATTTATTAAAGCGAAGGATAGCTTCATTCTTGCCTAAAGGAAGAAAGATGACTTGACTTTGCTTCTTATGCCAAAGCTTGCTTAGTATCCTTGACTTCAATAATATCAAAAAATTTAAATAAAACTTAGTTAAGTTTTTATAATCTATGAAGGGTGATTTAGTTTGTTAATTCTCCTTTAGAGCTAATAGGAAATACACCATTAGCCAGGATTTTTCTTGATGGCAAGAATTTTTGGGCGAAGCTAGAATACTTTAATCCTTCAGGTTCCATAAAAGATAGGATTGCTAAGGAAATTATTGAAGAAGCTGAAAAAAGAGGATTATTAAAAAAAGGAGGTTTCATAGTCGAGCCAACCTCAGGCAACACAGGTATAGCTTTTGCTATGCTTGCTTCAATAAAAGGTTATAAATTTATTGCAGTTTTGCCTAAATCCGCAAGTAAGGAAAGAACAATGATAACAAAATATTACGGAGGGAGTTTACATTACGTTGAAGCTGAGGGAGATTTAAGCATAATGATCAAGAAAGCTAAACAACTGGCAAGAAAATTAAACGCTTTTATGCCAAATCAGTTTGAAAACGAATTGAATATAAGGGCTCACTACAAAACTGGTGAAGAGATTTACAGGCAAATGCAAGGCGATATTGATGCTTTTGTCGCTGGTGTGGGTACTGGTGGCACGCTAATAGGCGTTGCAAAGTACTTAAAGGAGAAAATTGATGATGTTAAGATTTATGCTGTAGAGCCAGAAAATTCCGCAGTACTGAGCGGTAAGTCGCCGGGGAGACATATTATTGAAGGAATTGGAGAGGGTTTCGTGCCCAAGATAGTTGAAGAAAATTTTGACTTAATAGATGGTATTATCACTGTAAATGACAAGGCAGCGTTAAATTTCGCAAAAAAGCTTGCAAAGTTAGGATATTTTGTAGGAATCTCAAGCGGTGCGAATGCGGCTGCATGTCTAAAGGTTAAAGAGCAAAGAGTTGTTACGGTCTTTCCAGATAGTGCTGATAGATACTTTTCAACAAAATTGTTTGGAGGTGAATATAAATGAAGGTGTATAATACGTTAACCAAAAGAAAAGAAGAATTCAGGCCCTTGAAGGATAATGAAATTAGAATGTACGTTTGCGGCCCTACAGTTTACGACTATCCCCATATAGGACATGCAAGAACATATGTTGCATTTGATATCATACGCAGATATCTGCTGTACAGGGGCTACAAGGTGAAATTTGTCATGAACATAACAAATGTCGATGACAAGATAATAAAAAGAGCGAATGAACTTGGAAAGGATCCTTTGGAGCTTGCAGATGAGTTTGAGAAAATTTTCTTTGAGGATATAGAGAGGCTTAACATAGAGCGTGCGGATGTTCATCCAAGAGTAACGGATCACATCAAGGATATCATAAATCTCGTTGAGAAGCTTATAGAAAGGGGTTACGCTTATGTTTCTGATGGAGACGTTTACTTTGAAGTGAGCAAGTTTAAGGATTATGGCAAGCTGTCAAAGCAAAGTCTTGAGGAGATTAAAGCTGGTGCAAGAGTTGAAGTTAATCCTAAAAAGAGAAATCCCGCGGATTTTGCTTTGTGGAAGAAGGCTAAGCCGAATGGACCCTATTGGCATAGCCCCTGGGGTAAGGGTAGACCGGGATGGCATATTGAATGCTCAGCGATGAGTATGAAGTATCTTGGCGAAAGCTTCGATATTCATGGCGGTGCTCAGGATTTGATATTCCCCCATCACGAAAATGAGATTGCTCAAAGTGAGGCTGCTACAGGTAAGCAATTTGTTAGATATTGGATACATACTGGCTTATTGACAGTTAATGGGGAGAAGATGAGCAAATCCCTTGGTAACTTCATAACAATAAGAGATTTCCTTAAAAAATATGATGCAAATGTGCTTAGAGTCTTCTTCCTACAAACTCATTACAGAAGTCCAATAGATTTTTCATGGAAGAAAATTGAGGAAAGTAAAGCGATATTCGAAAGAATTAGAAGCTTCTATCAAACACTGATTTTGAAAGCTGAATTGAAGAGGGAAGATGCGTATATTAAGAATTTGGCTGAGGAATTGAAGAAAAAGTTTGAGGATAGCATGGATAATGACTTTGCAACGCCAGAGGCTTTGGCAAGTCTACTGGACACCATAACCAAATTCTACAAATATTTGGCTGAAAGTGATGCAGGTTCATTCAGTGACTTAAAAGATGTGGTGGAAAAAATTATAGAAATATTTGGGCTAAGAATTGAAGAACCACGCATTGATAAAGCAAAGTTAGAGAACATTCTTGAGGAATTCGGCAAGGAAGCAAGAGGTTGCGTTGCAGAGCTTATAGATGAAATTTTAAGGCTCAGAAATGAGCTTAGAGCAAAAAAAGACTTTAAAAAGGCAGATTGCATCAGAAGTAAGTTAAATGAGGCTGGTATTATTATAGATGATATTGGCAAGAGAAGTGTGTGGAGAGTTGCCTGATGTGAGCTACTCCTCCCTTTCGGAAGGAGCTTCCTGCTTCACAGAGAGAACTTACCACAGTCGGCTCTTTCAGCCTTACTGTGGCAGAGGTTCTCTCTAACAGGCTATCAGGGCTGTCCCATCCCTTCATCTTTATTGTTTTGATATTATACTAGAGGTTATATATTTTTCGGCTCCCATCCTCTCCCTTTCAGAAGGGGGCTTCCCGCCGAAGGATTTAAAAATTATTTTAAAAAGAAATTAACTAAGAAATACATAATGAGAGAGAAAAAGAAGGAGATAAAGCTTAGAGTTGCTCAAGCTTATCCAGAGGATGCTGAAAGGGGTATTGTAAGAATTGATTTGTGTTCTATGCGGGAGATTGGAGTTACTCCCGGCGATATTGTTGAAATCGAAGGTAAGAAATTAACAGCTGCAATTGTTGATAGAGCTTACCCGAGCGATGTTGGGCTTGGCATTATAAGAATGGATGGTATAACTCGTAAGAACGCTGAGGTTGGTGTCGGTGAGGTTGTTAAGGTTAGAAAGGCAGATGTTAAAGAGGCGAGAAGGGTAATCTTAGCACCAGCACAAAAAGGCGTGCATATTGAAGTTCCTGGGCAATATCTTCAAAGAAGCCTGCTTGGTAGACCAGTAGTTGAGGGAGACATTGTAACACCATCAGCTCCAAGACGCAATTTCTTTGAGGATTTCTTCACCATCTCTATTTTTGATACTGGATTTGCATTTACTGGATTAAGTGGGCTGAGGTTCGTTGTTGTGAGGACCCAACCTAAGGGTGTTGTGCAGATCACTGACACAACCGAGGTGGAGGTTAGACCAGAGGCTGTTGAAAAAGTTAGGAGAGGTATGCTTGAGGTTACTTATGAGGATATCGGTGGTTTAAAGAATCAGATAAGTAAAATTAGGGAAATGGTTGAGCTTCCTTTAAAGCATCCCGAATTGTTTGAAAGGCTTGGAATTGATCCTCCAAAAGGTGTTTTGCTTTATGGTCCTCCAGGTACTGGTAAAACGTTACTTGCCAAAGCTGTTGCTAATGAGGCTGACGCTTATTTCATAGCAATTAATGGGCCAGAAGTAATGTGTTTTGATTCTGAGGAAGAGATTATAGTGAAAAATAAGAATAAAGTTGAAGTATGCAAATTTAAGGATTTATTAAAGTATAGGAAAAAAGTAGTTGCGGATGGTGCTAACTTTGTTACTCACACTCTTGAACCTTTGGAAATATTATCATTTAACAACAAGATTGAACCAACCTTTAGCAAAATAACAGAAATAACAGAAATCAAAGTTCCTGAATACATAAGGTTAAAACTTGAATCTGGTGTAAGCTATAATGTCTCAGCTAATCACCCATTCCTCGTGTTAACAGATTTAGGTATCATTTGGAAGAAGGCAGAAGATATTAGAAAAGGAGATTGTATTCTTTCAATTCAACATAATGCAAACATTTTTAAATTTAAATTTAAAAATTTAAACGTAGTTTTAAATGAAAAGTTAGCTTTGTTGCTAGGATTAGTAGCTGGAGATGGTCATGTTGGTCATGACTGTATTGTTTATGCAAGTGATAATGATTTTGAAAGAGAATTGTTCAAGAGATTAATTAAAGATATATTTGGATTGGATAGATTTAGATCCCACGGTTCAAGAGTTTTCGTTTATTCAAAAGATCTCGTGAGCTTCTTTAATGATATAGGTTTTGCTAGTGGGAGGAAAGATTATAAGAAATTCTTAAAGATCTTAAGATATTGCTCATTAAATGTGCTTTCTTCATTTATCTTAGGATTAGTAATTTCAGATGGTAGTATTAAATATTCCCAACTAATTGCTTACTCTAAAGATAAAGAAGTCTTAGAGACTTTAAGAACCTTCTTGAAGCTTAAGGGTATAAAAGCAATTGTAAGAGAGCATAAAACTCCAATTTCTTGGGTTTACAGATTAGTTATTTCAGGGAGATCCTCTGTTAAAAAACTTTTAAATGCTGCTAGCAAAGTGTTTAAAGATTGTAAACTTGAAAATACCAAATTAGCTAAATTAGTCTTGCCTAAAAAAGATTTCGAGAAGATTGAATATAGTGATTTGTTTGCAAAGATTTTAAAATCACTTTTAAGGAAATACGGAATATCTTATGGAGATATACCTCAAATAGAGGTTTATGTGAATGGGCATTGCTCCTTAAATCCAAGCAAGATAGTTTATATTGTCAACTATATTTATTCTCAATCTTCAGAAAGGAAAATTAAAATAAGTGAGCAGGATAAATTTGTCTTGGAAATTATGAAGAAAATTGGAGAAAAAGAGATTGTGCTTGATAAAGTAAGTTCTGTGGAGAAAATAAGAAAAGAGAAGGTAATGATTGATATCGGAACAAGTAATTCAGTGTTCTTAACAGCTTATGGGCATGCGACACATAATTCCAAATACTATGGAGAGTCTGAGCAAAGGATTAGAGAGGTTTTCGAAGAAGCGAAAAAGAATGCCCCAGCAATAATTTTCATCGATGAAATTGATGCAATTGCACCGAAGCGTGAAGAAGTTGTTGGAGAAGTTGAAAAGCGCGTAGTTAGTCAACTGCTTACATGTATGGATGGTTTGGAGGCAAGAGGTCAGGTTATTGTTATTGGAGCAACAAATAGACCTGATGCAATAGACCCTGCACTAAGAAGGCCTGGTAGATTTGATAGGGAAATTGAAGTGCCAGTACCGGATGAAAAGGGAAGAAAGGAAATACTGCAAATACATACCCGCAGAATGCCTGTTAAACCGTCCTATGAGAAAGATTTTGTCATAAAAGCTTTACAGAGACTTGCAAGGCAAAAAGAGGATGTTAAGGAGAAGGTTGAGGATGCTATTTCTAAAATTAGAAAATTGGAGAAGCCCGAGGATATTGAAAAGATTATAAAAGAGGAGTTTAGCGAGCATGCTAAAGAAATAAGGAACCTGTTAATAGATGAGATGTTTAATTATCTAGCTAGCATCACACATGGTTTCGTTGGTGCTGATTTAGCAGCTTTATGCAAAGAGGCTGCAATGCATGCATTGCGTAGAGTTTTGCCAGAGTTAAAGATTACTGAGGGAGAACCGATACCACCTGAAACCCTTGAGAAATTGTTCGTAACTTTTGAAGATTTTAAGGCTGCTTTAAGAATGGTTGAGCCTTCAGCAATGCGCGAAGTTTTGATTGAGGTTCCTAAGGTTAGATGGGATGATATTGGTGACTTAGAGGAGGTGAAACAGGAACTTAGGGAAGCAGTGGAATGGCCATTAAAGTATCCAGAGGCGTTCAAGCGCATGGGCATAAGAGCGCCAAAGGGGATCTTGCTTTATGGCCCCCCAGGTACAGGGAAGACTTTGCTTGCTAAGGCAGTAGCAACGGAAAGCAATGCAAACTTTATTGCAGTGCGTGGGCCTGAATTGTTAAGTAAATGGTTCGGAGAAAGCGAAAAAGCTGTAAGGGAAATATTTAGGAAGGCTAAGCAAGTAGCTCCAGCGGTAATTTTCTTTGACGAAATTGATGCAATTGCACCGAAGCGTGGTGCTGAGGAGGGTACAAGGGTTACCGAGAGGGTTGTTAATCAGCTGCTCACATGTATCGATGGTTTGGAGGAACTTGGGCAAGTTGTTGTAATTGCAGCAACTAACAGACCGGATATTCTTGATCCCGCACTGCTCAGACCAGGTAGATTTGATAGGCACATCCTCGTGCCCCCTCCAAATAAGGAAGCAAGATTGAAAATTTTGAAGATCCACACAAGAAACATGCCTCTAGCAGATGATGTTAACCTTGAAAAGCTTGCTGAGAAAACTGAGAGTTACGTTGGAGCAGATATAGAAGCTTTATGCAGGGAAGCTGCATTAATAGCTTTGAGAGAAAATATTAATGCTAAGGAAGTTAGGATGGAGCATTTCAAGAAAGCTATGCAGAAGATAAGACCAACAATGACGCAAGAAGTTAAGAGAATGTACGAATTTGTTTTGAAGGAGTTTGCAAAGAAGGCATCAACAAGATATGAAGAAGACGTGAAGTATTTAGGATAGATTTAGCTGAAAATTTTCCAGCTTTCTCTCTTGAAAATTCTGTTTATCTCCAGAGGGTTTTGAAATTATGGAAAAGATAATGCATAAATAATATAACAATAATATTAAATAAATTGGGTAGGTGATGTAATGAATAAGGGGCTATTAATCATAGTTTCCTGTGGATTAGCATTGGTTTTGATTTTTGGATTGCATTTTCTGTTTTTTGAAAAGGAACAGGAGGGGTCTGTAACACCTCCATTAACTAAGCTCCCTCAGGAACTAAGGCAAGAGTATCTGAAATTCAAGGAGGAGTATACAAAAAAGAAAAATCAAGGTTATGACCTGAGAGAGGCTGCCTGGTGGATTAAGGAAGCAAGAAAAGCATACCTTGAAGGAGATTACAAGAAGGCAAAGGAATACCTTGATAAGGCTTTTCTAGCATTGGAGGAAGCAGAGAAAATAGATTTTTCATTGCCTGAAACTCCAGAAAAAGGGTGGAATATTACAGAGGAGCCAAACACTTTAATTGAAAAAATTCCTACCGTAAAAGATTGGGTTCCAATAGGCATTACCTACAATTTAGAGGAAAACAATCTTCTAAGATACATCCCTGGTTATCCTTGGCAACAAAGCTGTTTTATCTTTGTTGCCATCGGGGAAAGCGAGGAAGGGGATATTCTATTTTATCAAGGAAGATTGCCATTTGAAGGCGGTTTTGCCCCAAGAATAAATGTTAACGGAGAGTACCTAAGAAATGTTCCTGTGTTTAAAGGTGGAATGTATTATTATGAGAACGGAGCAGAAGGATATCCCTATCCGACAGTTTTGGTTTATGGAACCAAGGGTTATAAGGAAATTTTAGCATACGACGAGAAGAATCAAACGTGGTATCACGAAATCATTCCTCCTGATGAAAATGGGCTAAAGATTAAAATCAAAGCAAAAGCCTTAGGCGTGCCTTTCTGGATGGGGCCTCAAGAAGGTCCTTATATTGTTCACGGAGCTTTTAGCGGTGTAAAAGATATAGATGTTTGGGGAGGTTTTTGGGTTGTAGGAAAATTTGAAGGTACGGTGAAACTTCCCTACAAAGAGGAAAAGGAGTTTTCTGGATACTTTTTGTTTGATAGGGCAACCCATATTGCTTATTACGCTCAGCAGGAATACCAGGGAGAGGCTTGCAGAGAAATAGCCTGCCCTGCAAGGGGAGGAGTAGTTGAGTTTTCTTGTATGGGAATATTTCACGATAACTTCACAATTACCCTTTGCGATTCAAAAAATCCGACTCCAGTTAATTTTCCAAAATTCCAGCATCAGGGGAGGATAAATTACATTTTCAATGAGAGTTACCCTTTCAATGATTTTACTTTAAAA
>Ga0190366_1000077_pt1 | contig 19544 bp, 48 predicted proteins | sample 487218910_MG_FD_169990 | JGI IMG/M metagenome (GOLD analysis project Ga0190366, IMG submission 169990) | Hydrothermal vent microbial mat bacterial communities from Southern Trench, Guaymas Basin, Mexico - 4872-18-9-10_MG | ecosystem: Environmental > Aquatic > Marine > Hydrothermal vents >...
GTGCTTGGGCTTGACTCGCCCAACTCATAACCGAGCAGAAATCTCTTTCCGTCTGTCGTCGTTTGCTCAGCGAAGATGAATATTGTTTTCATTACGCTCACCTCTCAGCAATAACCCTTCCATCCTCTTTACACAGATAAATGCCGCCGTTCTTATCTACAATCACATAGTAGCCTTTGTCCGTTTCGTATTCAAGCTCAAGCTCTTGTCGGTGAAAGCGGAGCGGTGCGAAGTCGTCTTCAGAGTAGCGTATGAAGTCATCTTTGTCATTCTCTTTTACAAGCTCTTCAATCTCCATCTCAATCTCTTCGAGCAAATCTCTCGCTCTCCAGTAGTGTTTGTATATCTCATTTAATTTTCGTCTTCTTTCTGCTCTTTTCTCCTCAACCAAACCCCCTTTTCTCTCAACGACCTCGTTGAAAAGCTTTACGCATTTCTCCCAACGACGCCTGAAGCCTTCCGTTGGGAGTGATTCAGCGTAGCAGTATAAGGTTTTCGCATGCGTTACTAAAGGCTCGACGCTCACAGCCTCTAAAACGCAAACCTCCTTTATGTTGTTGCAGAGGAGTGCCGTGACAGCACCCCAGAGTTTTCTCGCAGCCTCTTCTTTCTTGAGCCCTTCCTCTAACCTTTGAGCCTCTGTGAAGTATTTGTGAAAGGATGGTGTTTTGTTACTCACGAGAGCGTTTCTGACATCTTCTTCTGTCCAGCCTGTGAGCTCGCAGAGCTCCTTGAAGTTGTGCTCGTCTGTTTTGTTGAAAGGCTCGTGTTTGAGCAGTTTTGCTCGCAGTTCCTCTATGACCTCTTCGCAGGAAGTCATCTTTGCTCACCTTCTCGGTGAAAAGGTGCTGATGCCTCCCACTCTTCTCTTTGCGAACTCTCTTGCAATCTCCTTCCTACGCTTTCGCAACTCTTCTATTTTGTAAAGAGCCAGCAAGTAGTCTTCTTCAGGCATTTCACCACCTCCTCAATAACTTTATGTAAGTCTTTAAGGCACGAAGCTCTTTTAGGCTCGCTGAGAGCTGCCTGCGAATGCGATGCAGATAAATGCAAAACGCAAGGCAAGTGACCCCGACTCCTGTGAAGAAGCCAGACAGGTAACAGAGCATCTCAGACATTTTCACTCACCTCCTTTTCTCTAACACCTCTACAAGCTTATCCACACTTTCAAGCAACCCTTCAATAGCCTCATGGAGCTCTTTGAAGTATTCAGAGAGGTGTCTGTGAAGTCGCCGAAGATAGAAGTAAAATGCGACACAAGCGTGCAAAATTCCGAGAAGGAAGCCGAATAAGAAGCAATAAATGGTGTTGAAGTCCATCCTCCATGCACCTCTCACTCTTCCCTCCCCTCTCCTCCCTCTTCTTCCACCCAATCCATATATTTCTCGTCTTCCATCACAGGTCTCTCTTTGATGTCTGTCACAGTGAGCTCAAAAACCGTGCCGATGCGAGTGTAAAATCTGATTATCCATTGCGAGCCGATCTTTTTGACTTTCATCTTCTCTATTGCGTCGCACTCGCTTTTGAGATCCCAAATTGCTTCATCTCCTGTGTATCTCCACTCCATCATCTCACACCTCTCACAGCAACTTTGTCTTTGAGCCTATGATGTAAGTCCCGTTGCGACCTCGTATCTCAATAGAGCCATCCACTCTCACGCAGATCTCTTTCCCCCTGTTCGTCCAATACTCCAAGCCGTCGTCCTCCAAGGTAGTGCCTACGAACTGAATGATGTAATCGCCCTCATCCAAGCGTTTGAGTAGTTCCGTGATTTCTTCTTCAAGCTCTCCTTCAAGCTCTCGCTCTCTGTCGTAGAGTTTGAAGAGTTCTTGGACAATGTGTGAGCGTCTTTCTTTGCCTTTTTCTATCTTTTCCTCTATTTCTTTGAGCAGGTTGCCCTTAAACTCTGCTTTCTCTCTCATAATCCTCTTCCCCCTCTTCTATCTCTTTGAAGAGTTTGAAAACGGCTTTCGTGTATGGATGATCTCTGTTAAGCCTAATGGTTTCTATGAGGATGCCTGCTTCGCAGAGGTCATCTACAATCTTGCGGACAGTCTCTTTATCTTTCTGCAGCATTCCTGTTAGCCCTTCAATACCGGTGAAAGATGCAGGCTCTTTGTAAAATGCGAGCAGTATTTTGAGTTGTGGCGTGTCTCCTAATATTCTTTTCACCTTTTCTTCTAATTTCTTCACGCTTTATCACCTCCTAATGATGTGCTTCTCTATTTCCTCAACATTATCTCTCAATTCCCATCGCATCGGCACCAATCCAAAGAATTCAAAGAGACAGTGGAGTGCGTATGTAATGTCATCATAGAGCCACTCTGGCTCCTCTTTCTCCACTGTTGTGCATTTACCAAGTATGCAATATCCAAGCCACCACATTATGTAGCGACATTTCTTGATATACTGCCATTCGCCTTTCCACTCGTCTTTCTGGTCTTCAATCACAATTTTTCTTGTCTTCTCCCACGCTTCCCACAGAAGCACTGCATCTATTGAGTAGCGACTTGTCGCTTCTATGCACTCTTTAGATTTCCACAAACTCTCGTAGCGTTTGTAACGCCTGTCAAACTCTTCCGGAGTTACAATTTCAAATCTTATACCTCGCTCCTCCCCACTTCTCACAACACCTTCTCCTTCTGCTATTGCGTTATATCCTATCACCCTTCACCACCTCATTCCTTCTCTTCTCCCACCACTTCAACAGTTATCCGCACTTTCTTCCCCTCTAAATCGCTAAGAACTGTACCAATACACTGTCCTTCTCGCTCTATTTCCCATAACCGTCTGTCCCGCTTATCCATCTCCTCCTCTGTGAGGTCTTTTCCGTAGAGCTTGCGGAGCTCGTAGTATTCTTTAGCCAAATCATCGCTGAGTAAAAGCCACTCATCGCCTCCGTAAGGGATGCAAACAAGACGACCTTCCAGAACCTTTTTCACTGCTTCCATCGATTTCTCCATTTCCACAACCCCCGGAAGCATAGATAGCTTATTATAAACACAGGAATTGCTAGGATGGATGAAGAGACTGCAAGCAGTATTCCTAAGAGAGCCGTTGAAATTCCTATCCCTTTAGCGAGAGGTTTGTAGATGTGCTCAGTTAAATCTTTTTCTATATGTCGTTCCAGAATTTGCTTTATCTGCTGCTTCTTCCTGATGATTGCTTCTCTTAGTCCTGGTGGTGCTTGCTCGTAAGTGGGATACTCCACTCTTATTATTTCATCTGCCAGTTTCTCCAAGTCTAAAGGTTTTTCAGGCATTTTTCCCCTTTCGTTCTTCCTCTTCTAACGTCTGCCACAGTTGTCTTATTTCATCAACGCATTCTGCAAGAGCGTGCTTGAAGGCGCTTTCATCTTTGTATTGCGACCTTGCGCTACATATCGCCTGCAACCTCGCTCCCGCCCTGCCCAGCAATTTGATAATTAAGTCTTCTTCCATTTTCACCCCCTTACTCTACTTCATCAGCCAGTTTCTCCAAGTCTAACTCGGACATTTTTACTTCCCTCCAGCTCTTCAGCACTTTCCAACCTTTCGACTGCCCATTGGGCGAGCTGAATTAGCTCCTTGAGCTCGTCTACAACTTTACCTTCTTTCCTCTGTTGTATGCTGAAATTGTCGCCCCAAATCAAGAGTTTTAAATATTTTCCTGGCAGAACAAGCACCATTTTTCTTTACCTCCTCCACCTTATTCAATCTCTTCATCCTCCTCCTCAATCTCTATCAGACCGACCTCCTCAGGGTCTATGCCCAATTGACGAAGCTCTTCCTTCGCATCCTCTATCGCAATGTCCTTGTAGAAGGAGATGCTGTAGAGCGACGCTCCTGCTCTCTCCCAACCTGCATTCTCCAATTTCTCCATTATTTCCGCAATCCGATTCAATCGCTCCTTCAGCTCTTCTCCTTTCTCCCGTATCTCCGACGCTGAAACCTCTTCCATGTTCATTTCCCATTCCGGCTTGCCAAACAAGAACAAATCCACTTCCACTCCCGTCCATACTCACCTCCTTGGCTCGACAACTCTGAATATTCTCAGCTTGTAGTCGTCACCCATCGCTACCGCAATCCTCACATCACCTGCCGAACCAACGATGCAGCATCCGGGCTTCAGCTCTTTCAGGTCAATTACGAGCATAGACTCCTCTCAACCTCTATGCGAGAGGCCAATAGAGGGAATAATAGAAACATGCCTCATCTGTCGTTCCTCCCCTCCAGAACTTGAAGGTTGTATCTTCTACCACTGCGCACCACCCCCTCACTCCGCCTCTATGCGAGGAGCGAGCAAGTAAATGACTTTTCCGAAGCCTTCCGCAATCTCAAACTCCATTTTCAGCGGGTAGTCCGTGCCTATGAAGAGCGTGAGTGTTTCTGAGGAGATGCCCTTAGCTATCGCTGCGAGATATTCAAGCGAGAACAGAGAGCGACAGTCGCTACCGCTGAGATGCATGAGCTCATCTTTGTGTAACGAATATCGCATGGTTTCCATATCCCCTTCAGCTTCCACGAAGAAGGTGTTGTTTTGGACACCTATTGCGATTTGGTCGCTGATTTTCTCTGCTGCCTTTAAGACTTTCTTGAAGTCGTCAGCGTCTACAACAACCCTTGTCGAGAACTCAAGCTCTGGTATCTTCGGTTCGCCTCGCAGCGACGACAGGTCTAAGAGCGTGAGCGTATAAGCGTAAGCGGAAGACTGAAGCGCCACCTTGTCGTTGTCTATGTCTAAGGATACATCGCCAACAGCGAAGCGTAGAACCTCTCGCAGTTTGTCAAATGGAACGCCTACGACTTTCTCACCTTCTGCTTCGCCTTCGGCGTTGTATTCGTCGAAAGCCTCTCGCTTTAGTTCTAAATCAACCAAAGCGACATTCGCAGGGTCAACAGCACGCACCTTCCACGCAGATTCACCTATCTTAAGACGAGCCTCGTCAACGACGGCAAGCACAGCATCAACACTCTCCTTCAGAGTGGAGGCATCTATTCTAAACATAGGCTCTCACCTAACAACTTTTCAACTTCCTTTTGAATCTCTACAAGTCTCTTGTAGTATCTTTCCGTTACTTCTTCCAGGTCACCTCCACCTAACATACCTTCACACGAAGGCATGGTAGGCCGGCTTTCAACCTCTCCAAGAAGGAGAGGCCCCAGCTACCTGGCATCGCCGGGTAGCCGCTCTGAGGCGCTGCCCAGCTATGTGCTGGACAGGGGCAGTTAGCCCGCTTACCTCTCCTTCGTCTTCCCCTCTGACTTCCATCGCCTTCATCTGGGGAGACTACAGAGAGGAGCGTGATAAAGTGCCTGAATAAATTATAGCTTATGCTTTTCAAGGCGAATGCTATTGCCGAGCACTTATGAATGTCTAAACCTATAAGAGGTGAGAGCATCTCTCCAACCTTTGTCGTATTTTTCTCAGACTTCTCCTCAACCTTAATTCCTCTCTGCTCTAACTTCTTTAGAGCTTGTCTGAACTTATGCTGAGGCATGTTTTTAACCTCACGATTCGCCTTTTTGTTATTTGAGTTAAATGAGCCTGTATTCAATTTACCGACGATGACATCCGCATCATAATGCTTCGCAACATTCCCTATTTTGTCAACTGCTTGGTGAATTTGATATTCTCTCTTGCTCCTTCTCACATACTGCGTCTCATAAACTTCTATTCTGCCTGTAGCAATAACTTCAGGCTCATCTTTTTCAACAACAGCAAAGTCTATGTGGCCTGCGTTTATGTCTAAAGCCATCACTCTCTTCCCTTCTTTCACCTCTGTTTGAACCTCCACAGTTATGCGAACATCATAACCTCCGTCATTGCGTCTCTTTATAAGAACAGTGTAAGGTGCGGAACCATCAAGAAGGCGTCCATACTTCTCAAGATACTTCTTTGGGATGTATATCTTCGGATATATCCACTTTCTATCTTCGCCAGTGTTAATGCGAAGTTCCATTCTTTCCGTTAAACGCATGTTGAGATTACCGTTTTTAGACTTCTCGCCACGAGATATGACGATGGAGTTTCGTCTTCTGTGATATTCTTCCTTTGAGATTTTTCCTTTCTCCCTTAGCCTTTGGTTCTTAAGACCCCCGAATGTCACATGCGGAGGGAGACTTTTTATTGAGTCGTAAGCACTGCTTATATAGCGAGCGTTCAGACCTATCTCATCTTGTAGAATTTTCACTATCTCAGACTTCGTGTATTTCTTCTGCTTCAGTGAGTATGCTCTCCTACGAGCTTTTCCGAACTTGAACATTAGTTTCTCAAGCTCTTCTCTATCTTCCTCTGAGATTTCGCATATATACCCAGGGATTGTGACCTTAGACATGAACACTCTCCTCCTTTATTGTCTGAATTATTCTCTTTGCACCCCTCTTTCCATAGATGCGCCCTGAAAATGATGTTACTATCGCTATTAAATCCTTAACGAGCTCTTCTTCAGGACTTTTACTTTCTTGATTTACCACAACGAGCTCGACTCCGTAATCATCAAAAATCTCTTTCAAGTATCCTAAGCCAAATCTTGCAAGTCTATCTTCATACTCAACAACAACTTTCTTCGCTTTTCCTTCTCTTATGAGCTTCAAGAGCTTTTTAAGACCTCTTCTTCGCTCATTCAAACCTGAACCTATGTCTTCTATGATGTCGACTATCTTCAAACCTTTGTTCTTGCAGTAATCTATAAGCCGCTCTCTCTGTCTCTTCAAATATTCTGCTTGCTTGCGGGTGGAAACTCTCGCATATATAATTGCGGTGTTATCCTCAGGAGAAGGAAGGCGGCCCATAATCCTGTCTAACTCTGCCTTCTCCACAAATCTGTGAGTTCCTATTCTGACTCCTTTTATCAGGCCTCTGTCAATGTATTTCCTCAGCGTGTTTGGGTGCAGCCCTGTGTATTCCGCCGCTTCCTTCATCCTCATCAAAGGCATCATTTATGTTAGAGTGAGAGGGGTTATATAAACTTATCGGTTACTGTTGCGAACCACCTCTTTTATTTCATGGTCCCTTATGTATTTCACCCTTTCTTCCATTTTCTTCCGTTTTTCCTCACTCAAAGCATCCCCGAACTTCGCAAGAAATCTCTCGTAAATCTCGCACAATTTTTGAAGTGCCAACTTGTTGATTTGGGCGAGTTTCCAGTCCCGGATCCTCCAATAGAAGTTGTCTGCGAAAACTTCCAGCGCTATTGCACGCACATCCGCCATTTCCTCACTCATTTTCTTACTCACCTCCTCAGAGGCACTACCACCCCATTCCGAATCAGAGCAAGCGCCTCAACGGCATCTCTGAAATCCTTGAAGAGCGCAAGCGCATGCCTGAATGTGCCTTCGTGGTCAAGCAGCACAGTTGTCTTGAGGTCGTCGGCGAGTTTTCGTATTGCGCCTTCCAGGGCGCCTTCCCACCAGTCTAACCCCGCACCTTCCATATTCTCTCATATACCCTCAAAGTATTTAAATAGTTAGGTTATATTGAACAGCATGGAAGGTATGGAAAGGGATAAGGCATCTGAAGGGGATGCGATGGCGGAGGCGGACAGGCAGGAGATAGAGATACGGAAGATGCGGATTTTGCGACGCTTAAACGACTTCACGGACAAGAGAGGGCGACTTGGCTTTTTGCGGAATCAATTGCGGATGCAGCAACATGCCATAGAGTCGGCGGAGCGACGCATAGCGGTGGCGAAGCAGATGATTGAGTTTCTTGAGGAGTTGAGGAGGCGTGAAGGAGAGCGTGAAGAGGGGGTAGAGGGGAAATGAGCGTGTGGATTGAATGTCCCAAGTGCGAGGGGACGGGCATTAATCCTAATGCTCTGCTCATCGAGCCTCTTCATCGGCTAAGATGCCCGTTGTGTGGTGGAACAGGATGGATAATAGAAGAGGAGAGGGAGGAGAAATGAAGGAGGAAGAGCGCTTACAAGCGTTGTTGGATGCGGTGAAGCTCGTTGAGAAGGACATTGAGCATATAGAGTTCCTCGCAGCCTTAGCAAAAGACACCCTCACTTTTGTGAAAAATCAGCTCATACTTTGGCTGGATCAGGAGAGGGGCGTGAGCGTGAGAAGGACGACAGAGATGGAGGAGAAATGAGTGAGGAGGGGCTTCCGAAGGAAGAAGAGAGAAAGTTCAGAGAGCGTTCATTAGTAGCATCAATAGAGAGGCAGATAAAGAGTACGAGAAGAATCACATCCGTGATTGCAGAGGAAGTAGAACGAGCAAAATATGCGATGAACGCAGACGATTATGCGTATGTGAAACAATCAATCTGCGAAGTTGAGAAGCAGGTGGAGAAATTGAGCAAGGAATTGCTTTACACACAGATGCTGTGCTGGGATTTGATGAAGGTGAAAGGAGATGAGTAAGGAAAGTCGCAGAGAAGAAGAAGGCTTTGGCATCATAGAGGTATACTGCGAAGACTGCGATATGTTCTTCTACATTCTATCAGACAGAGTGAGTTTCTGTCCTTATTGCGGAAGTCACAAGCTTCGCTTTGAGGATGTGTCGGTAGAGGCGAGGTATGTGAGTAGAGGTGATGGAAATGAGTGAAGAAGGTTTAGGTTTTGGGGAGAGGCGTTGTCCGCACTGCTTCAGAAACATTATTCCTGAGAGACGAGGCAACGCACTCATCTGCCCGAACTGTCATAATGTCATAGAGGAGAAGCTTCAGAGCGGTAAGATTGTGAGAGTTGAGCGTCCTGAGGAAGTTGTGCATCCTTCGCTGCGAGATGAAGATGTCGTTTCCGCCGCAGAACTCGGCATTGATGATGAGTTAGAGGTTGTCTCTGTTGAAGAAGCAGCGAACCGCTGTCCTCTTATCATAGAGAAGTGGGAGTGGAGAATTTCGCAGTTCACTGATTCGCAGGGTCGTCAGCGTGAATATGTGTCTATGGAGTGCGTTGATAAAGAGAATCGGCGCTTTATATGGAACACATCAGCGTGGCAGCCGTGCCGTAAGCTAAGAGTCGCAGAGAAAGAAGGTCGCAAGCGCATTCTTGTGAATAGAATCACATACGACATGCAAGGCGGTCGTCCAGTGAATATCCGCATATGGTGAAATGGAGGACAAGAAGGATTTAGTCTTAGTGGAAATAGACGCTGGTGTAGAGGACATAAAACTGCACTACATACTCGAGAGAGAGCTTGCAGAGTATCTCAGAAGAAAGCAGGAGCATCCGCTGAAAATTCTCAGAAAAGTTTCAGAGGAAGAAGCTCAGAGATGGGCAGAATTTCTTGACTGGTTAGATGCAGAGATTTCCCGTTATTACGACGATGGCGAGGAAGAAGAGGAAGATAAGAGCAAGAGCAAAGAGTATGTATTAGTTGAGCTGAAAGTCGGCGACATAAAACATAATGTTGTCTTCCATAGAGACTTCGCAGAATATCTCATAAAGAAGACAGACTCTATAAGAATTCTCAGAGAGTCTTCAGAGAAAGAGCAGCAGAAAGGTGCGATTGTGGAGGTATGGCTCTATCACGAGCTTTTCCACTATTACGATTGAGGTGATGTGCGGTGGTAGATGCCTCAACCTGCCGTTGGTCAGAGGAGCAGGTAAAAGCCCTCATCACATTCTTAATCGCAGAGAAGAAGAGGCACGAGAGGGACATTCAGCGCATAGAACGAACAATTCAGCGTCTCAAGCGAGAATACAACCTAACAGATGCTGACATGTATAGTTGCGAAGAGTTTGCCTGGCTTTTCGTGGAGTTTTAGGTGGTGTCGCATGCAGAGAACTATTCGCATAAATGAAGAATCCTATCGCATCGTCAAAGAATTAGCAGAAGAACGCCACACATCCATGTGTAAGGTCGCCTCAGCAATCATCTCACGCTTCGCTGAAGAGATGAAGAACGGTGTTGATGTCGGCGACTACACGATAACGGTGAGAGATCTTTCTGCTGAGGTAAAAGTGGTGTTAAGAATTCTAATCTCAGAGATAGACGAAATCATCAGGTCTTCTATGAGTGCGGAGGAGAAAATAGAGAAGTTAAAGGCTCTACTTTACACTTGGATGGTGGGTAATAAGATTCCTCCGTGGTGGTGCGAGAGCGAAGGTGAGGAGAGCATGGAGGGGGGGTCGCAGCGTTTAGAGGAGCTGGGTGAAATCTTGGCGGAAATCATGGGTGTTGCACTTGCTCAAGCGCAAAAGGAGGAGAAAAGAAAAAGGAGGTGAGAGATAATGAGGAGAAAACACATTGACTTCTATTTTAGAGAGTTCCGAATAGGAAGACTTCGCATCTACCATCATGTAAAGATTGAAGCGACCGCTCTCGGTTTTGCGAAACTCCTCCTCCTGTTATACTCGGCGGAGCTTGAGTGCATTCTTAACGATGCGGAGCTCTCTGCAGAGGAGAAAGTGGAGAAGATAAAAGCGAAGCTTTCAGAGTGGGATGTGCGTAATGAGGAAAAAGAAAAAGAAGTGGAGGGTCTGGCGGAGTTATTGGGCAAGTTTTAGGAGGGAGAGATAATGAGTAAGTCAGAAAAACTCTTTGAAATTGGGAGAACTATAGATGGTAAGCTTGAATACCTCTACAACAGACGGCGGGGAGAAAAGCCTATATACCTTCTAACAGTCTACACAGATGGCACAATCCAAATCATAAAGGACGTTATTTATGCACCTGACATCGTCGTAGCACTCATCTCTGCACTCAAACACGCAATAGAAATCATGCGTGATGGAGGCGCTTTCGCACCAGTTCTTGACGACTATGTAGAACTGTTCGTAGATATGTGGCAGAAGGAATATCAGAAGATGGTTGAGGAGGAAGAGAGCAATGAAGGAAAGGGAAAACAAAAAAGATAGGGAAGAGAGGGTGGAAGACCTCATGGCGCCTCGCTTGGAAGAGTTAGGCGAAGTCTTGACGGAATACATGGGCCTCTTGCTTCAAGTGGGAAGGAAGAGGAGAAAGGTGAAGAGTGATGAACGCAGGAGAAATCAAAATCCTTAAGGATGGAAATTGCATCACTTACATTTGCACAACCGAGAAAGAGAACATTCCTCTGATAACGCTTGAAAACGGTAACATAATCGTGGAAAAGCAACGCATCTCTTCTCCTGAAATCGCTTTACTGCTCGCATCTGTGTTAAAGCACGCAGTCCTCGCCGAAACTGCAACGCTTACGGAAGAAGAATGGGAAGAATTGGAGCGGTTTTGGGCAGAGGAGTATGAAAGGGCTTATGTCCGCAGGAGAAGTTCCGCTTGAGGAAGAATTTATGGATTGGCTCTTTCACAGAAAGCTTCTCACGCACAAAACCATTAAGAAACACATCGCAACGCTCCGCCGCTCCCTTGAATCAAGAGATTTGCGAGCTTACCTTCTTGCAACGCTCATTGATAGCAGAGAGCGCATGACGCAACGCTACTACAAAGAATTTCTCTGCGAGCATTTCTCGCATGTCATCATTCCGCTGCTGCAAGACGAGGTGCGAAGCGAGAGAGCGAGCAAAAACCGAAAAAACTCAAATGACTAAAGGCGAGTCATGAGCAAGCTCACAGAGGCACTGAAAGCAATCGCCTTGCACCTTCTTCTCTTTTTTCTTCTTCTTCCTGTCCTTGTCTTCCTCTTTCTTTTGAGAGTGGGTAGGCGGTAAAGAGGTGATGAGCATGAGGCGTAAGGAGTTCATCTGCGAGATGTGCGACCCGCCTTGCATCATAAGAGCCTCTGAAGAGGTAGAAGCGCCGAAAGTCTGCCCTTTCGGCAGAAAAGAAGCTGAGTGGAGAGAGCGAAAGGACGAAGAGAAGAAACTCAAGCTCAGCTCATGGAAGATAAAACCCCTCAACTGCCAAAAGCTCAAGGAAGCCTTGTGTGTTGATTGTTTCAGGGAAGTCCATGAGGCCATACAATCAGCAATCTCTCTGTATGAAGAATATGAATCCGCTCCTGGCGAGCTTTTGATGAAGCATCCTGAGTTCGCCACTACGAAAATCACGGAAGATGAAGACCTCAAGGAGTTCGTCAAAAGATTTGAAAAGGAATATAGATATTGCGAGGAAAAAGCAGGCGAGACCTTCTTATCGCTTATCGGCTCTTACATGTGCTACAACGGCTGGTTGTTTGACCTCGCATTCGGCATTTCAAGGAGGGAAAGTGAGAGAGGGGTAGAAAGGGAGGATGAGTAGTATGGCAGACGAAATTGAGACAGACGAAGTGAGAATGCAGGTGCGAAGAAAAGTTGTTCAGAGGCCTCTCTTCAGCATCTCTATGGACGACTACCTCCGTCTCTTCCACATGCAAACGAATTACATCGCCGTGATTTTCTCATCATTCACGCTCCAAAAACACTGTCCGAACTGCGGAGCACCCATGTATAAGGAATATCTGTTCAGAAGATTGTCCAAGAGAGTTGCAGATAAGCCAGATTATTTTCACTTCGTTTGCTTGCGATGTGGCTACAATGAGCAGGCGTTTTATGAAGTGGAAGATGCTCCGTGAGCGAGGTGAGAACAAGATGGCAAAAGCATATTTCAGCCACAGCGCATCAGAAGAGGATAAAGAAGTGGAGAAGTTCTTTGAGGCAGTTCTGAAAATGTTCGGCGCCTCCGTTTACAAGATAGAAGGTAGCGACTTCCTAACGCCGCCGTTGGAGAAAATAGAAGATGCTATAAAGAACTCTGACTTCGTTTTTGTCATCTTAACGAAAAGGCATAAACGCTTGGCATACGGACAATACGGCTGGAAATCCTCAAAATACATTCAGTATGAGGTCGGCATCGCTTACGCACATCACAAGCCCGTTATAGCGGTAGCGGAAGAGGGTGTGGATGTCAAAGGCATACTCCCCGATATAACATGGTATCACCACTTCAGAAGAGAAGAATTAACGGAGGCAAAAGCCCTGCCGAGCAAAATCATAGAAGGGTTGAAAGAAATGAAACTTCACCCTGCCGTTCTTGTGGCACTCGGCATAACTCTCATGTTCTTTAAAGACCCGTTGCGTGCAGTTGCAGACATAGGAGTAGTGCGAAGAAGAGATTAATCATCCACCTTCCGCCACAATAAAAACATTTTGCTCAGAAGAACCGTCTGCCTGATAGAATCTACATACATGCGAAAGCCGTGAGCGATTGCGAGGTTATGCACGAAAGTCCAAGAGGTCTTCTCAGGGAAGAAGAGGAAGCCGATGAAGATCTCTTTCTCCTCTTTCTCTTTCTCTTCACATCTACTCATACTCGCTGTGGTATCTCTTTCTTCAGCTCTGTGGGAGTGAGACGGGCATATCGTCTTGTTGTATTTAGGTTTTTATGACCGAGAAAATCACCGATTAACTCTATTGATAGACCTTGTTTGCGTAATAATGCGGCGCATGAGTGGCGGAGTTGATGCGGATGTATGGGCTTGTTTAGGATACGGAGACCCCACACTCGCACAATATAATATACAGCTGATGCTGTAAGCCGTCCATTTCCACTATTTACGAACAGAGGCTCACCTTTCTTGCATTTTCTTGCCCTCAAATAGCGACGCAGAAGTTCAACAGTTCTCTCAGAAAGAGGCACAACATGCGGATAAACTTCTTTCTCTCTCCTTCTAATCGTCACGGTCTTCTCCTTCAGATTGACGTCCTCACAGTTCAAAGCAACAAGCTCGCCTCTGCGGAGCGCAGCATCATACAGCAGAGCGACGATGCACTGGTCTCTCAGGTTTGGGATGCCGTCTATGAGCATCTTAATCTCATTTTCGCTCAGAAACGAAGGAATCTTCTCCTCAACAGGCGGAAGCGACACACGAGGCACTTCTTCACCTGTAATCTCAGCGATGTGCTTCAACGAATGATAGGCGACATTAATCGTTGAAGGTGCGAGACCTCTCTGCTTAAGGTAGTCTATGAACTCAGGAAGTTTGCTCACGGTTGCCCTATCAAGCTTAGCCCACTCTATATACCTTCTAATCCAATACGCCTGCGTCTGGAGCGTGCTGGGACGCACCATTTTCACCGCATCACTCTCACGGGTGCGCCGACCTCAACGCCTTTGCAGAAAAAGTATGCAAGCCCTGCAGCTGTGCCGCCGAAAATGAGACCTAAAACAATTGCGCCTTTTATTCTATCCTCCTTGCTCAGGGATTTCTCGTAAGCGTAGAAAAGTCCGCCTGTGGCAGCTCCTACTAAAAGACCTGCTACTGCTGCCGCACCACCTTTTCCCAAAGTTGCACAGAATCCTACGCCTGTGTAAGGCGCTGCGTAATACCCGTCAGGCATCTCTCCTTTTAATTTGAAACTTTTATATAAATTCTATGCCCCCGCAACGCAGAAGAAGGCTGCCACCAGAGGAAGCAGCAGCATTTGAGCGGATTCTTGAGAAACTGACGAGAGAAGAGCGAGAGGCTCTTGTGAGGATATATGACCTCACAGGCATCCGCATGGAAGAGTTCTTCAGCACACTCGCAGGAATGTCATCAAGAGAGCGAGAGCTTCTCCCGACGGTTGTGCGAAAATCAATCACGCAAGAGCCTATGACGGATGAAGAAAGAAGTCTTCTCTACGACTACACAGAGTTCATCGAGAGACTTAAGGCAACACCCATCCTTGCGGACATCGCCCCGAAATTGACAACATCCCAAATAGCCATTTTGGCGACATACGCCCGCACCAAGCCTGAGAAGTTTGCACCACCGCCAGAGGAAAAGCCACCAGAGGAAGAAAAACCACCAAAGAAGCCTGCTGAGGGGAAACCACCAGAAAAACCACCTGTGAAAAGGGTTTGGCGTTCATGGGCGCCGTTCAAGACAGGGGAGTTCATCAGGGCATATTTGAAGGCGAAAGGCGAGGCGACGCCTTACGAAACCTATCGTGCATTCGTATATGTTCTGACGCAAGCCATTACGGATGAATCTTTCAGGAAAGAAGTTGAAGAGGCTGGAGCGGTCAGAGTGGACGGAAGCATAGACGGAGAGCTCGCAAGAGACATCGTAACGAAGAGAATAATAAAGGCTGCGTGGGAAGAAGAACTGCCGACAATAGCGTTACCCTTCGTTCATAAATCCTCATACAACAATTTCAGACGCTACTTCTACATTTTAGAGTCGCTGGGTTTGATTGAGCGTGTCGGCGATAGGGAATGGGATGCGAGGCGCACATTCTTCAAGCAGAAATACAGGATTGTCAAAGGCAAAGAGGACAGCAAGGCATGGGAAGCGCCACAGTTATACCTATACCCTTTGGCGTGGATTGGGAAACGCAGATATGAGACCCTTCTTGACGATACTGCGAGGAGGTTAAATTTGGATTTAGAGGAGTTTCTGAAGCTCCCTTATGAGAAGCGGAAGGTGGAAATAATGAGAACAATTGAGAAGAGTTCAGAGTGGCAGAAAAAGCTCAAATTAAAGGAGGTGGCGGACTATTGGGGCATAACAGTTACGGGATTACTTAGGAAGATGAGACGGGAGACATATCAATCCACTGAGTTATTGAGAGAGCGAGCCGAGAGAGCCGAGAAAATAGGTGTTGAGAAAAGCGAAGTCTTGAGAAGGAAAATTGAGAAGCGGAGGAGAAGACGAGCATAGCATAAATTCTGGCGTAAATTATGCTTCAAAATCTTTATCCAAATTTTCGCTCAAAAATGAAAATCAAACTATGTAGTTTGGTTTCGGTTAAAACAATTATTTTATTGAGGATGAGGCGAAGCGATGTAAAAATGGACAGTGAAAATGAGAGGGCGGTGACAGACAGAGCCGACCTTATAATGATGTTCAGACATGCGGGGATGGACACAGCCGAGCTTATAAGACATTCACGGCAGAGCGAGCAGAATGCCTGCAGGTTGAGCGGTGATGCCTGCGGGCTACCTGCTCCCTCATCCTTTGTGCGCCCCTGTGTTAAGGCGGGGCGAGTGAGGGGCGGAACCGAAATGCATAAAGTCCTCGGCTGTTGCCTCCTCGGTAGTCCGAGGCTTAAGCCGAGTATAAAAGCATGTTGCCCCGGTGAGCGGTGAGCCTGTGCAGCCTACAGGGGTAAGAAAGGCGAGTAAGAGGGGGCGGGAAGGTCAATATAGGGCCCGCCGTCCCACGAAGTTACGCCGATAACGCCGAGACCGCAAGCCGCACTCTCCGTAAGCCCGAGGCGAGGGGGGTGAGAAAATGCCGAGAGTTGCGGTATATTGCTTACTATGTAAAAGGGAACTACTTATAACCCGCTCTTTCGCCGAAGCGTTTAAGGAAATCAACACGCACCTTGAGAGGAGGCATGCGATTTCATGGGTTTCGCCGACGGGCTTAAGTATTCATGAATACGCCGACGCTTATGTGCGCTACTTCAGGAAGAGCGAGCTTGACGACTATGAGAAGCACATCGTTTCTTCCATACGCCTTGAGATTGCAAAATACCGTGAATTTTACGGCTATTTCTTGGGCGGCAAGCCCGCAGTAGTCATTACCGATGTTTTCGCTATTTACCTTGAGAGTGCGAAGGAGGCAGTTCTTGAGAGGTTAAAGGGGCGAAAAGGTAAGTGGATATATCCGCAGAAGCTCAAAATGTATCGCAAATATGCGAAGCTTGTTAGGGAGCACTATCAAACACCCCGCTTTCTCTCAAACCTGAAAGACTACATAAAAAAATCAAAGAAGGGGCGAAAGGAAGGGATAAAGGAGAAGAAAGAGCTGACGCTGCTTGAGCGACCTTATCCCGAGCTCTACGCAAATGCGCCGAGAGAGGATTTCCCACTTAACCACCTAAAAGAGCGTAAGCCAGTCTGGCGAGTTAAGCGGATAAACGGGCAGCCAGTCCTTGAGCGTATATAATCCTTCCTTCCTTCCATTTTTTCCTTTTCCACCGTTCCGCCCAGGCGGAGCGGATGATGAGACCTCGCCTCGGAGCGGGAAAGGGTGCGGCGTAGCGTTCAGCGAGTTATGTGAGGCGCCCCCCGCATGCGAGGGGGGCGGAGGTGAGAGAAAAATGCCTCTGGACTGGAAAGAGGAGGAAAAGAACGAGTTCATATTGTGGACTGCGGAGCGGTATAACTGGAACGATGGCGCTTTGAGAGAGGCGAGGCGGGAGCGCTTTCAGGCGCTGCGACCTTACTTGAGAGTGAGCCGCTTGGCGAAAGAGGCGAAGAAAGACTTGAGGGCGCAAGACTACTCAAAAATCCCGAAACTCCAGCGAGAACTGAAGAAGCAAGGTATAACGAAGAGTGTAGAGGAGCTAAAAGACCCACTCGTGATTGATGATGCTGTTGAGGAGCTCAGAGAGCGAGTAATGGACAGTGAGGAGTATAAAGAGAAGAGGCAGAAAGAGCAGAAGGCAAGAGCTGTTGTAGAGAGTTTTGACAACAAAATCATCCTAAAACTTCAGGAGAAGGGGCTTTATCTACCAAAACCACTCGCAGCACTTGATAACCTTGACCCCGAGCTTGAGGCAGAAGTGCAGGAAATTCTGAAGAGGCGTGCAGAGAAGAGGGAACAATATAAGAAGGGGGAGGAGAAGGAGGAGCAGAAAGAGCAGAAAGAGAAAAAGGAAGAGAAGTAACCTCCTCCCAGCTCCTCTCCTTATTTTTTCCTGACGCCCCCGGCTCGCAGGGAAAGGGCGCCTCGCAAGCGAAAGCGGCGCTGGGAGGCGTGGGCGGCGACCCTTGAGGTTAAAACCTCAAGGAGGTTACCCCCGCCGCAGTGAGCCTGCGGGTGGCGCCCCAACCCGCAGGGGAGGAGCCGTCCCTGCCTCCCCCTCCTAACCCTGCCAGAGTTAGCCCTCTCTCCACTGGAGTGGAGAGCGCCTACGACCCCCAGGGCTACCCCTCTCGCCCACGCCCCTTGGGGGAGAAGAGAGGGGAAAGGGCGAACTGAGGACGGAGAAGGGGTTGCCTTCCCTGGTGGGATTGGGAAGGCTAACCCGAAGGCGGTTCTACGGGGCGAGAGCATACCGCCAGGGGACAGCCCCACCGGCCCCCTACGCCCTCAGGCTCCCGAAAGGGAGTGCGGTAAGGGGAGGCTATGACGGCAGGGGTGGAGCGATAAGGGCGCCGCCTCTTTGGGGGTGAGGCGAAAAAATGAAAGCAATAATAAGCATGCATCATGGACTTAAAATAGTTATAGACAACGCAAGGGTGTCGCACATAAGACAACTGCACGGCGAGACAGTGATGATTTCAAACGAGGCGACAAACTTCATCCTCTTCAAAGGGATGCGAGGATATTATCTGAAGTCGCCAAGGCTTTTCAGAAAAGCGGTTCCAGTGAAGTTCATTCTTGCATGAAGCGGTGCGACGAGAATAAAGAAAAAACCCTTTCTCCTCTTTTCAATTTTTCGCTTGGGGGTGATAGGAATGGACGAGTGGGAAGAAAGAAGAGTAGTGAAAGCATTACGAGCGGTGTTCGAGATACCTGCGCACTGGCACTTTGACGCCGTAAAGTTACAAATAGCTAACAAAATCCTCAGAGAAATTACAAGAGAAGGCACATTAATAGTCAGGGGGAAAGAGAGCCTCGATAGAAGAGAGTTCACGCAGATATGGGCAGAGGTATATCTGCGCCTTAGCAGTAACGAGTATTTCATTGATACTATCTCATACACCGCTGACGATGACCTCGAGGAAGAAGGCATCGTTTTTGAGTAGAGCCCTCAGCACATCCTATCTATCCTTTTTCCATTTTTTCGCTTGGGGGTGAAAAATGCAGCCGAAGGTAATATGCATCTGTGGAAAAGAAGTTCGCTTGGAAGTCTTAGGCGGACAACATCAGACCACTTGGACGGGCAGATGCGAGTGCGGAAGGATTTGGTCGCTGGAAGAAATGTCTGAAATCCTCGCAGAGATTGAGGGAGAAGAGCGGACAGCGGACATGCTGGCGAGGCTTGGGATAAAGTGTTTTAAAGGTGATTAAGATGTCTAAGGAGGATTGGGTCACACTCGCAGCTCTGATAATACCAGCAATTCCAGGAGCAGTTCTATGGTTCTTCCTACATCCAGCGACATTTTGGCAGAGATTAGCGTGGTTCTTAGTGTCGGTAATACTGTATATAGCAATCTTAGCGTTTGAGGCGGAAATCTTGGACTGAGAAAGAGAAGAGCGAAAAACCTCAAACCTCTCTATTTTTTCATTTGGGGGGTGGGGAGCATGAGTGTGGAAGCCAAGTTGAGAAAGCGGCTGTGTAAGGAATTGGAGGGAAAACTGAAGTGGATAGAGGAGCTGGCAGACAAGGCAGAAGAGGATGAGGAGAAAGCGATAGAGGAATTCCTGAAATACACGCTTGAAATACGCCGAGTCCAGTATTTCTCAGAAGATAGCCATGACTGGGAAACACTCTACTACGAGTTCCTGCTTACCTTCGGTGGCCCAACAATATGGATAACCTCAAACAGAATCAGAGGGACATGGTCGCCTGTTGAGTGCGAGCTTTGTTTGCCAGAGAAGGTTGAGAAGTTCATTTGTGCAGTGGAGAACTACATTTCAGGCTGGGACGAGTGCCTCGTTCCGAAGTTATGAGTGAAAACTTAGGAGGTGAAGGAGTGATGACCGTCTACTTTTTTGATAGGCCTGTAATAGGCTACTGCCCTGAATGCGACGAGATAGCAGTTTATCATCCTGAGAAGTGGCTGATATGTCCACGATGCGGAACAACCAACCTCTCAAT
>Ga0190366_1000078_pt1 | contig 19527 bp, 17 predicted proteins | sample 487218910_MG_FD_169990 | JGI IMG/M metagenome (GOLD analysis project Ga0190366, IMG submission 169990) | Hydrothermal vent microbial mat bacterial communities from Southern Trench, Guaymas Basin, Mexico - 4872-18-9-10_MG | ecosystem: Environmental > Aquatic > Marine > Hydrothermal vents >...
CAATAAACAAGGTTGATCTCAGTGCGTTGCTTCAGGAGATTAGACATGAAGTTGATAGTGAGAGTATGATGATCGAGGAGAAGCATGATATTCTAGTTGGATATTATAGATATGAGGATACGGCGATAGGTAGCGCTATGAAAGTTAAGGACTATTTCGTTAAGGTAATCTTAGAGAAAGATTCATATAAGATTCTGGGGGCACATATTGTCGGTCCAGATGCGTCAATATTGATTCAGGAGATAATCAACTTAATGTATACGCAGAATCAGAGTGCAATCCCATTATTTAGGGCGATGCATATCCATCCGGCTCTACCGGAAGTCGTCCAGAGAACATTTTATCATTTACATGAACCTGAAGTGGGGGAGAAGCATCATACTCACTGAATCCATGAAGTTAAGAGATTTAATTGTACGGAATAAGACTCCAGCAATACTTATTTTAATAGCGTTAGTCGTTCAATTAGGTTTTTCAATATTATCTCCTATAATCCAATACTATATAGAAGCGCTCGAGAACCCTCTAACCCCTCCCCCTGAATATAGGGAGAAGGTATTATTCACCGCTGATGTAATATGGTATATTGCATTTAATACAGCGGCATTCATGTTCCTTAGAGCACCATTCTCCACATTCTTCGGGAGACTAAGTGATAAAATAGGTAGGAAAAGGCTGATTATAGCTGGGTTAGTGATATATGTACTTATAGGCTTGTCACTAGGTTTAGCTAGTAGTGCATGGCAGGTTATTGTAATAAGAGGGGTACAGGGAATATGCTCAGCTATGGTATGGCCCGTCGCAGAGGCGCTTCTAATGGAGAATGCCCCTATAGAGGCTAGAACTAGGATGATGACGTTATATGTAATGAGTTTAAATATAGCTAATCTAGTGGGACCCGGACTAGGTGGATTGCTATACAATATGTTCTTTAACATAATTGGAGGAGAGTATGCTATCGATATACTAAGACCTACTGTATTATCAATCGTCCCCCTATTCATTATAGCAATGGTATTAGGATTCTTTATTAGAGAGGGTGAAAGGAGGATTGATGAGATTCAAGTAGGAGGGGATAATTTCAGAGAAAGTGATATCCACCGCTCTATCTATATAATATATGTTACAGGATTATCTAATGGGTTTGGAGTTGGGTTGATAGCGTCGATCGTAGTCGTGTATGTCACGGAGTTTATAGTTAAGGAACCATTTATAATCGGCTCTATAATGATGTTCGCTGGTATAACCGGGTTAATATTAGCCTATCCAATAGCGAATATTGCTGATAAGAAGATAGGGAAGAAGAATACAGCGTTATTCGCTATGTTATTAAGGACAATCGCATTTCTATATTTACCCTTCGTTAGAGATATCGGTTCACTGTATATAGTTATGACGCTTCAGAATATATCGTTTAACACGGGATTACCTAGTATAAGAGCGATACAAGCTGATTTAACCAGCAGTAAAATAAGAGGTAGGGTATTCGGCCAGCAGCAGACATTCTTCAACACTGGTATGGGGATGGGGCGATAGTTGGAGCTTTGATATATATAAATTATGCACATACGCAGATTCTAAACCTCCCTGGTGTAGCAGTATTATTCTTTACATCAGCGGCGATATCGCTGGTAAACGCATTTTTAATCAAGAAATATATTATAGTCTATTAAATCGATGGAGAAATAGTTTATCTAAACTTGTTTATGACCATATCTGCAATCGCTGGAGCTGCCGTAAATCCCGGAGAATCTATTCCATATAATATGGCTACTTTATCATAGAGAAACTTTATTATAAAGTCGTCTACAGGCCAGTTTATAACTCTAGTTCCACCATATACCTCGATTAATTCAGGCTGAGTATCTATCAAGTCTAAATATAATTTAACAACCTTCAAACCATCCTCCTCACCTAGATAACTATTTATTGGTTTCTCTATCCAATGGAAGTCTGGACCAAATAAAGTAACCCCCTTCTTAACACTAGGGATAATACCTCCACCCTTTGTATATTTATCTCTACTAAAGATCTCTAACCTCGCTATGATAGCGTCACACTCCAATCTTGTAGCGGCTATCACACCCAGAGCAAGCCTCTGCCTAGGTATATTATCATCAATATAAGATACGACTCTTCTTGTATCAGAGCCTGCAGAGATAACTATATAGTCATATTCATCTTCACCACTCCGGTTTAAAACAGTAACTTTATTATTAATCTCTATCTTCTCAACCCTATCCCCTAATCTAAATTCTATCCCCTCCTCTGAGAGCCTCCTATACAATCTGTTTAGTACTTCAAGAGGCTCTACAACGGCATATCCATCAACCTCTACCCCACCTTTAATATCATTCGAGATATGCTTACAACTCTCCTTAACCTCCTTTCTACCTACCTTCCTCACTCTAAAACCCTTACTCCGTAGGTAATATGTAGCTATTGGAGAAGCTATTTTACTGAATATTCCCGTATAAACTAGGTAGGCTTTCATATACCTTATCTTAAATCCGATCTCTTCCGAGAGGCCTCGATACATTCTATTGCCCTCGATACATAGCTTACTCTTTAAACTATTGAATGGAGGCTGTAGAACATGTATTACACCGCTATTAAATCTACTAGCCCCTCGACCGACTTCCCTCTCCGCCTCATATACGATGACTTCAAAACCGTTTTTAAAGGCTGTATATGCAGTTAATAGGCCGCAGATCCCTGCACCGACTATAGCTAGCCTAGGCATGCTACATATAAATTAACCTAGATTTGATATAAGATTATCTATGAATATCGATGATGTATTACAATTGAATAGGTGGTTATGTGGATCTAGAGAAAGTATTTGAAAAATGCTTCTTATGTCCAGGACTATGCATATCTAAATGCCCTATATATTCTATAACTAGAGATAGGTCTACAGCACCCAATATAATAGGTAGATCAGGATATAGACTCATTAAATATGGTGACATGGAGATCGGGAGGAATCTATTAGAATGCACCGGATGCATGAGATGCATGAGAAACTGTCCGATAGAAAATCCCCTTCCAGAGGCGATTAGACTCGGTAGGAGACTTATATTTGGAGGAGATGAGTACATTGGAGAAAAGCCGTCTATTAGCTTAGGCGATAAGTTATACATATATACTCCGAGGGAGAAGGATGAGAATATTATGGAGGTTATCGAAGGATACGGTTATAAAGTTGAGTGGATTAATACTTTAAAGGATTATATCAGATATTCCATGGGTATTATTGAGAGATACATCTTCAATAAACCCTTTCTAACAGATGATATAGAGATGCTGACAAACTACGGAGATTACATTGATTCACTATCAGATATATATCGGAAATTAATGGAGGATGTTGAAACTAATCTTAATTATATTCTCCATATCCCATGCAGACTTGATAGAGTTAAAGACGAGGTTTCCAAATTATTAGAGGATGTTTTGGGTAAGCCGATTAAAATCATAGATGAATGTACTGGCGGAGGGCTATTATATCCAAAATATAACTTAAATTATGCTAAGATGATACTGGCAAATAACTTCAAAGATATACATAATATGGTAGTTACCCTATGTTACCATGCGAGAGAGTTCCTACGTGATAATGGGATAGAATCATATACAATAATAGATTTGATAGGAGGTGTTTAGATGTTAGATAAATTTATCGATGAAGTAGCGTCTATAATTGGATCTAGAAATATTTATACTGAGAAGAGGAGGATATATGCATATACACGGGATTACTGGCCATATATGCTATATAATGAGATTTTAAAGGATTATATCAGATACCCATCCACTGTAGTAGCTCCTGAAAACGAGTATCAAGTATTAGAGATTGTTAGAATAGCTTCTAAGTATAATATAAAGATGATTCCCTATGCCGGGGGATCTGGAGTATTAGGTGGGATATACCCTGATAAAGAAGCTGTCATACTTGATTTAGGGAAGCTTAACTGGATTAGATGGTTTGATGAAGACTCGATGATAATTGAAGTTGGCCCGGGTGTAATTTTAATTGAGTTGGAAAACTGGCTGAATAAGAGGGGATATACGTTAAGGCATTATCCACAGTCGATGCCTAACGCTATGATAGGCGGGTTAATATCTACTAGGAGCATAGGCCAGTTCTCAACAGGTTATGGAGGAATTGAAAATATAGTTAAAGGGCTTCATATAGTTATTCCATCGATAGGATTAGTTAAGATAACTCCTACCCCGAGGAGAAGTGTGTTGCTACCGATTGATAAAATGTTTATAGGTAGTGAAGGGTTGTATGGAATAATTACAGATGCATATCTTAAAGTATTTTATGAACCTACCTATAGAATTGGATTCTCTCATACCGAAAAAGAATTTAAATCGAATGTTAAGAAGAGTGTTAAGTTAATGAGAAATAGGGTATATCCTGATCTACTAAGAATATATGACGAATATGAGACTATATTCTACTATCCAGATATAGGATGGGGAAGTATGTTAATCGGCTGTATAGAGGGATTTAATGAGAGGTATTTAAATGCTAAATTGGAGTATATCAGTGAGTTATTAGATGGTTTGGAGAGGGAGGAATATTTCTGGAGGTGGTTCAAGACTAGGAATGACGTTATAAAGTGGATCTATAACTTATATGAAAATGGACTAGGTTTCGAGACAATTGAAGTATCAGCCAGATGGTCTAACATCATCGGGATATATAATATTATAAGAGAGAAGACACTGGAGTTAAATGGAGTAGAGACTGCTACCGCACATATAAGTCATTTCTATGACACTGGAGCGGGAATATACTTTTCATTTATGATAAGACTCGAGGATTATTTAGATGTGTACTTCAAATTATGGGATATTGTGATGAAGGTTACTAGTAGTATGGGTGGAAGCATATCCCATCATCATGGGGTGGGGTTTGTAAGAATGAAGTATTTAAATCTAGAATATGATGTAGAGGGGCTTAAACTACTTGAAAAAATTAAGAAAGTGTGTGATGAGAAAAATATTCTTAGGGAATTTACTTTATAGTAGCTTCATATAGAGACTCCAGCTTTTCAATATACTCACTTGGGTAATACTCTTCTTCAGGCTCAATAGTTTCTTCAATAGGTCTTAAGACATCTATCACATTATATTGCTTAATACCGAGATTTTCGATGATGAAGGGGATCAACCCATATAATGTTGAGTAGCTCCTCTCCTTCCTAATATATAGTTTCCGTTTACTGAATAATGCTATTAAATTCAGTAGTAAGTTACTATTACTCCAACCACCACTAACATATATTTTATTGAATTCAGCCAACTCTGAAACCCTCTTAATACCCCTAGATATTAAATATGATGCTGAAGAGAAGACGGCAAAATATAGCTCTTTTAAACTGGTACTAAGCTTTAAATCCCTGTATATCGCTCCATCAAACCTCTTACGCGATTCAGTAGTTAGAAAGCTATATGACGGAAGATATAATGGAAGATCTTTAAAATCTATCTTGCTCGCCCTCTCATCACATTTATATAATTCAGATACCCAGTCTAGAGAGTCACCCGCATGATATATAAAATACTCAGCCATATACGTGGCTGAAACTCCCTTCGCCCATGCGAGCATCGGATTAACGCCTATAGATGGATCCCCTATAAACTCTTCTCCAGTATATAAATCTATAAAGGCTCCTGTACCTAAGGTAATCTTACCGCATCCATGTGTAAAGCAACCTTCTGAGGCAAGAGCTGATGACTGGTCACTCAATACAGATTTTAAGTGAAGAGTATATCCATCTAATTCACCAGTAAAGTCTATTTCATCAAGGGGCAGGAAACGGGGAATTTTGTCTAGGTCTATATCAAGGATATTTACTATATCGTCTATTATATTCAGGCTTAATGGATCCAGGACGCCATATGAATATCCAAAGCTATAGTCTGTAAATACGTCATTAAATAGTCTGTAAATTACAAGAGACTCTATACCTCCGATGAAATCCACATCACTATATTTCTCCTTAATATATCCTACTCTTAAAATACCGGCTCCAGGTTGGAGAAACATCTCTAGAATCCCGAGATCCCTCCTCTCTCTGATCTTACGGTACATAAGGTATCCAGATTCACTTCTCCATGTATAGGTAGGTGTAACTACATTAAGGTCCTTACTCCATCCAACTATAGAAGCCCTCTGACCAGTAATACCTAGTAAATAATCCTTAGATGTGGATTGCTTGAGGAAAACTTTTATTATCTTAAGAACCTTATCAAGATAATCTTTAGTATCTATAACCCCCTCTCCAACATATTTTGCGTCATACGACTCTATACGTCTAGTCTTGAATTTATTATCCAGATACAGTCCCTTGACCCTTTTAGATCCTAAGTCTAATAATATTATAGGATGCTCAGCTTCAAACTCTAGATTCATACGAATAATATAATCGGATAAATAATTTATTAGGAGAGTATTAAGCTATAATATTACCCTTCTGATAATGACCTCTCTACTCACCTGGTCTATCTTAAACCAGTCTTCATAAGATAGCCTCCAGCCGACTGAACCTACATTAACCTTAACTTGATCAGGATTTTTAGCGCCTGGAATAGGTAATATATTGGGATATGCTGCTATAATCCAGTTTAAAGCTATTTGAGCGGGCTTCTTACCATACTTCTCACCGACTTCTTCGAGAACCTTCACTAACTTATATACTTCTCTAAAGTTACTTGGATGGAATATAGGCTCCTTTCTTCTAACGTCCTCGAACTCAGGAAGATTATCTGGTGTATACTTACCTGTTAACGCACCTTTTGCAAGGGGACTCCATGGAATTATAACCAAGTCGTTGGCTACTGCATATGGAATAATCTCCTTCTCAGCATCACGCTCAACCAGATTATATCTAATTTGTATACTAGCGATATCCGTATATCCCAGACACGCTCTTGCAGAGTCGATTAACTCGACTGGGAAATCACTTAACCCTATATATCTAACTATACCATGGTGAACTAGATTCTCTAATACCTTCATATACTCGCATGTAGGTATATTATGCCATAGAGGAGGCCAATGAACCTGCATCAAGTCGATTACATCTACACCTAGTCTACGCCTACTCAATTCCACAGCTCTATATACATCATCTCTAGCTAAGTACTCGCCAGGGATCTTACTCGCTATAAAGATATTATCCCTGATACCTAACTCCTTTATAACCCTCCCAAGATACTCTTCACTCAAGCCATATCCATATACGATTGCAGTATCATAGAAGGTGACGCCGAGTTCATATGCCGTCTCAATAACCTTCTTCGCAGCATTATAATCCGTCAAGCCCCATGCATCGCTAATTTGCCATAGACCGAGTCCGATTCTACTAATCTTCTCACCAGTCCATCCGAACTCCATCAACTCCATGAAACCACCTTACGATATATATTGGAGGAACAGTTTTAAGAACGTTTAAACCCAGGACCCGCAACATAAATCCACTATATAAAATAACTTTAAATTAGATTATGAGATATTGAATATAAGGTTGTTTAGCTATGGGATTAGAGGTAAATAATCTTAAAGTATCAATAAACGACAAGACAATTATTAAGGAGGCGACTCTAAAAGTCGGATACGAAGAGAAGATATTGTTGGTAGGTCCAAATGGATCTGGGAAGACGAGTCTGATTCAAGCTATAATAGGTAATCCTCGATACAGGGTGGATGGGAGGATATTATTAGATGGTAAAGATATAAGTAATATCCCTATGCATGAAAGGGTGTTACTAGGATTAGCGGCATCATATCAAATTCCACCATCGTTACGAGGGTTGACACTTTATGATTTAGCCTATAATATCATGAAAAGATTTCATGATGATATAGATATAATTAAGGAAAGAATCTACTCACTAGCCTCATCTCTAAATATGGTGGAATTCTTGGATAGAGAGGTTAATAGAGAGTTTAGCGGTGGTGAGTTAAAGAGGAGTGAATTATTTCTTACTCTACTACTCAAACCTAAAATTATTCTCCTTGACGAGATTGATTCTGGAGTAGATATGGAGAATCTAAGGATTATGGCTAAAGAGATTATGAGATATTATAAGAGGTATAAACCCGGTATATTATTTGTAACACATACTGGAGGGATACTTAGATTCCTTAAATCTGATAGACTGTATATTCTTCTAGACGGATTCATTAGAGAGAGTAGAGATGTTGAAAACGCATTTAATATTATAATGGAGAGTGGATTCTATAAATTCATTTGATCTACTCGTATCTCAATGCCTCTACAGGCATTACTTTAGAGGCTTTATATGCAGGTATGAAACCTCCTACAATCCCTGTCGATATAGCCATGCCGATAGAATACCCTATTAAATTTAACGTTATTGCAGGGGCCGCCGTAATTACAACATTCCCGATATGGAATGATCTAGAGGATAGTATATAAGCTCCTATAGTACCTACCGAGATCCCGAATAATCCTCCTAAGAGACTTATTATAACGGCTTCAAATAGAATGAGTGTAAGTACGTCTAAACTCGTGTATCCAAGGGCTTTTAAAACACCTATCTCCCTAGTCCTCTCTACTACCGATGTAAACATTGTAGCCATGACCCCCGTGACAGCTACGGCGAATGAAGATAGCGATAGTGAGTATAATAGGAAGTTTAATGCATTTATAACACTCCCTACAGACGCTGCTATCCTCTCGAAGGCGATAACCTCAAGTAGGTCTTGGTACTTATTCTTAATTTTATCTGCTACAATCGGTACATAATCTGCGTTTTTAACTGTTACCAATACGCCAGAATATGTTCCGATTCCTAAGATCGTCTTTCCAGAGTCTAATGGAAGGAATATAGTCTCGTCAGGATTCATTACTAGTGCGTTTCCATATTTTGCTAAAATACCTACTACACGGAAGTTATGCACCTTGATCCTAACTTTATCATCCTCTGTAACGGCTACCATAACTGAAATTGTATCACCTACGTTAACAATTCTTCTTCCACCCTCATCGAATGCAAGCTTGTAGCCGATCAATGCAGACGTATATTCTGTATTTAATGGAATATCTCCCTCCTCAACCTCTAGGCTCGATATGGACTCAAATAACTTATGAATATCAGTAGCATATATGCCGACATCCGCGACTGTCCCGTCGGGATAACGATATACTCCACGCATGTTATAAAACGGGGCTACAGACTTAACACCATCTAAACCTGTGAAATATCTTAAATCGGCATCTCTCAATGTATATCTAGACGTTGGAAATATTACCAGCGTATTCTCACCTAATGAAGCAAGTTGAGATGTAATTACATTAGAATATCCTTGAGCAGTACCTATTATAGTTACTACAGCTGCAGGCCCTATGGAAACACCTATTATAGTTAAGATAGCTCTAAGCCTCCTCTCCCTCAATACAGTTAATGCAAATCTCAAGATATCAGTGAATGATAACATATTTATATCCCTACCGGCTTAGGTGTCCTCACAGCCCTATATATAATTAAACCTGCTACAATTAAGAATATAATAACCGCTATCAACACACCTAAATACCAGTAATTACTGACTAACCCAGGAATTATACCCTCTTCCTTAATAGGCTTCGGCTTTTCAACCAATATTTTAATAGGCTTTTCAATGGTATATTCATTATCATATATGTCATAGAACTTTATTACAAGCCTAACCTCCTTCCACCCAGATTCATTTAATGCGATTCCATATAGTGTAAATGGCATCTGATACCCCACATCTATATCACCTATATATGTATAGCTATCGACGGTAGTCTCTAAATCACCCTCTAAATATGCCTCGACATTCCTAGCCGTATCCTTACCCACGTTAACTAGGGTAGCTGATATACTAAACTCCCTACCCATGTAGACAGGCGATGGACTAACCTCTAGATCGAGAATCTTCAGCTTTGCTAATCCAAGTACGTATAAGATGACAGTCTGGTTAATACTATGCCTATTTCCGGTTGGGTCTACGTATGATGCTGATATCATAGCAGGGAATGACCCAGTAAACGTCGCTTCCGGGTTTACAGAGGCTCTCCAAGTCAGTTTAACCTCGCCATCAGGTGGAACCACCTTGATATATTTTAATGTAGATGAGAATGCAACCATTTGGGAGTAGCTCATAATCCCAATATATACATCGTAGATAGCGGCGTCACCAGGGTTCCTAACTAGGATAGTTACATTACTATACTTCTCACCTAAAGCCATATACGACTCTTCCTCAACCACTTCTAGATATGGAGCTGAACCTGGAAGCCTGAATAACCCATTTAACTCGATTTCATGTATAGACCCCCAGCTATCCATGAAGTTAAATATAACTGTATAACTGTATTCCCCTGGATCTAAGTCTGGAGAAATTATTAACTGTATTGGAACTAGGATATACTCTCCTTTCGATACCTGAGTGGATGGAGGTAGATATACACCACCGGAAACAATATTAATTAATTCATTCAACTGAGTCCCTGTGACTGGTGTAACATTCAATATGTTTGAGCCGGTCTGTGTAGATATGAAACCCTTTGGAAGAATTAATGTCGCATATAACCCTGACATCATATCAATTAAATCATCTCTAAATATCAGTACTAACGTATTTCCAGCGGTACCTCCTCCTGGGCTATAGCCTAGCCACATGTGTGACAGGTATCTAATACCATTTAACCTAGATATATAGACTTCAACATTATACTCGTCTTCCAGTACTATGCCGGACCCGCCACTCTCCACTACATATTTTATCCTAATCGTTATATTATGATACCCCGGTTTGATCCATTTAGAGAAATCTAGCTTCAACTCTATATTGAAGGTATCTAGAGAATTTACCGGGCCAGATATATAGAAGAAGGTGCTCCCCTCTGAAACCTTCACCCCATATGGGGGTTCTATCCATATATGAATACCGGATATAGGGTACATCGCATCATTTACAAAGGAGATTATCAACCTGGTATTATTGGTACCAGGATAGACTTTATAGTTATTCAACCAATTTACATTATATATCTTGAGATACGGCTCTTCGAATAATGGCTTGGATATTTTAATTCTTATATTATAGTAGTGGATTTTATCGAGTACCGCGCCATAAACTTTAATTTGGTAGTTTATCGATAGAATAACATCATAGGAGCCTGGATCGACTTCACTACTAACATTCACGTAAAATCTACCTTCTGCAAAGCCGCCTCCACCTAAATGTGATGTAATAGACATATTTGGAGGATATATGTAGAAACCCTCTGGAATCTCTAAGACGTTGATCGTGACGGACTCAACATCATAATAACCCTTATTTAATATTGTAATGGTAAGGGGGTTGTTTATCGAGCCTGGATATACATACTGGGGCGTCTGTATACCCCAGTAGTAATTAACTACCTCGATCTGAGTATCTATAGACTCGGGGTCGTCAATCTTGAGATCCAATTTAAATTTATGCTTCTTGATAGTATTCTGACCATTTACATTTACGGTATACTTTAGAGTCAGATTCACTTGATATAGCCCTGGCGATAAATTACCGTCGATATCTAGGTTAAAACGAACTTCAAATGTACTTGAACTTGTTATAACCCCCCGAGGCAAATCGACACTCTTTATAGTTATTCCATCTATAGACTCTAATTCAGCCTCAACGCCATATATATCATCCTCACCCCTATATACGAGCTTTATAACATAATATACATCTTTAGAACCTGGAAACGCGGTGGATGGTCTATTATTATAGACCCACTCGATACTGATAACGTCAAAGTATGCATTATAATCATTTACAATAACTGAAAAGCTTGAAGATTCTCTAACCATTATGGTGGAGCCATCTACATTAGCATATCCTTCAACAGTATATTTTATATGGTATGGGCCCGGGCTTGCACCCGATTTAATATAGATTGGACCGAATCTCAGTTGGAAGAACTCCCCATATCCAACGGGATTAGGGTATGTAGATACTAACTTATCTCCACCAGATTGATTTACAATATATTTAGGGAGATCTAGATTGATGATTATGTTATCGAGTGTATACCTACCTATATTCTCAAACTCTACATTTAAGTAGATTCCCCTAGAGCCTGGATATGCCTTCATATCATTATCCCACATGGTTCTAACAACTACGACACCCGCCTCAAGAGGATCGCCTATTCTAACGATGATATTACGTGTTTCATCATACTCCTTAATAGCGTCTCCATAGCCTCTGAACCTATATTCCAACTTTAGTGATACGGTATAAGCCCCTGGATAAGCTCTAGAGTCTATACCAATGTCATTAAAAGCTAGAGATACGGTCTCCCTAGCATTGATATCAGTAGCTGAGGAAGATACTTTAGAGGGTGTAAAGGGGTAGGATAGCTTTAGATATGCATCCAGTGAGTCGATTGACTCAGTTGAATTATTATAAATCTCTATATAGAGAATTAATCCACGGCTACCTGGAGTCGCATTAATGTATTCTCCTCCAGCCATCCAATATACTCTCTTAATAACGATATTAAATGAGGGATATTGAGAAATTATTAAGGGAACATCATTAATTATATAAGATCCTTTCATAAGATTGGATCCGTTTAGATACGTATATGTTAGATTTAGGGTTGCATAATGTACCCCTGGCGAGACCGTATAATTAATTGAGATTGTATATGTGAGTATGAACGACTCTCCCGGCTCTATACTCCTTCTTATACTATCATCTTCCAGGACATATCCTGTTGAGACAGTGATATTATTCCCATTCACATCCGTAAATCCAGTTGGAAGCTCCAACTCACCTGATACACTCTGTAGAGTGTAATTATGGTTGTTGACTATCTCGATATGTAGGAGGATATTTGAACTTCCAGGATAAGCTCTTCTAGGATTTTCAATAGAACCCCAGTAAGTACTAACCAACCTAAAATCGTCTGGATATGAATATGCTGGAGTATAGTTTATAAATGGGGTTAAAATACTAGATGATATTATTAGAAGAATGAGATAATCGGCCTTCATAATAACCACCTATACATTTAATACACATCTTTCATACTCCGGAGGCTTTTCACCGACTATACGCCCATCCCTAATTAAGAGAATTTTATTTGTACATGATGCTATCTCCAAAGCATGTGTAACTATAATTACAGTTTTCCCTATTTTGTGAAGCTTTAATATCGTATCTATAACTATCTTAGACGAGGCTGTATCTAGATTGCCTGTAGGTTCATCTGCAAGGATTATCTCCGGATCCCCTACAATCGCCCTTGCTATAGCCACCCTCTGCTGCTCACCACCACTTAATTGATTAGGCCTCTTATAAAGCCACGACGTGTCTCCACCAACCCTCTTCACAGCTTCAATCACTTTCTTAATCCTTATATTCCGAGGAACCTTCCTAACCATCAAAGGTAACTCAATATTTTCAAGTACACTCATCCTATTAATCAAGTTGAACTGCTGGAATACAAATCCAATCTTTCTGTTCCTTATAAGAGATATCTCCTTATCATTCAATAGTGATGTATCTATCCCATCGATATACACCTTACCCTTTGTAGGCCTATCCAGTAATCCAATCATATTTAGTAGTGTTGTTTTACCATGACCGGATGGACCCATTATAGCTATTAATGCATTTCTCTCAATCTCTAAGTTAACCCCTCTTAAAGCCCAGAATATCTTTCCATCATGAATATTATAACCCTTATATACGTCAACCAATTTAATAACTATATCACCCTCGCCCCTATACTTCTCCTCAGTGTACTCTGAAACTCTATTCATCGTACATCATCAATAAATTTAAGTAGTATATTTATTTTAATTACTTGATTAAGATGAATATAAATTTAATTCGGGAAAGGTATAGGGAGAGAGCAAGAAAAGCCCTAAATAAACCAGCTAAATACGGTGTTGATATAGATATAAGTAATTTTGTAGGTAGGGGAGAGAGGGTTAGTGAGGTCGATATCGAGGGTGTTAGAGAGAGGGTTGAGAAACTAGGTATAGACTATAGACTTAGGACTATGAAGTATATCCAGGTAGATAATTATATCAGGAAGATGTACTCTAAGATGAAGGGTGTAGAGTTATATAGCCTTGAAGAGGCCTTCAAGGAAAGACCCGACTTAATCGAGAAATATTTCTGGAGATTGATAAATGTAGATGAGGATAAATATACTGCAGCAGCCGAGTTATATGGTGAGGGCGGGTATATTATAGTTGTTGAAGATGATGTTCAAGTTGACAGACCTATTCAAACATGCTTATTATTAAGTAAGAATCAGATTATTCAAGCTCCACACAATATTATTATAGTGGGAAGAAACAGTAGTTTAAATGTCACTACAGGCTGTACAATATTAAAGGAGGTAGCGAGTATACATGCCGGTGTGACCGAGATCTATCTTATGGATAATGCTAACTTAACATATGTGATGGTACATGGATGGAGCCAGTTACAGCATGTAAGACCTAGGACGGCAGTATACCTAGGTAATGAAGCTGAATACATAGATTATTATATAACTTTTTCACCGTCGAAAACCCTCCAGATGAATCCGGTGGTATATTTGGATGGTGATGGAGCCACTGCATATTTATCTAGTATCATAGTCGCCAGGGGGATGGAGGATGTAGATATAGGTGGAACAGCATATTTAAATAAGAGGAATACAAAGGCGGAGATATTATCCAGAGTTATTGCGAAGGATGGAAGTAGGGTAGTATCTAGAAGTAAAATCGTCGGCTCTGCAGAAGGATCGTCAGGACACATAGAATGCGATGGCTTACTCCTATCGAATGACTCGGAGATAGTGACGATTCCAGAATTAATTGCTAAGCATAATAATATTAGACTTACTCATGAAGCCTCGATAGGTAGGATAGCGGAGGAACAGATTCTATATCTAATGTCTAAGGGGTTTAATGAGGACGAGGCGAAGGAAATTATAGTTAGAGGATTTATGAAGATAGATATACCCGACTTGAGTGGAGAGATGAGAAAGACTATAGAGCAGGCTATTATAGTGGCTTCAAGAGGATTATAAAAAGTTATTAGGATTCGGATTTCTTAATCTTCTCATAGAATAATGGGTGATGCTCCTTAGCGAACTCCTTCAGTATCGACACCCTTCTAAACATCGCAGTAATCATAGGCTTATGTTACTGTGAACGTACATTTAGCCATTCTATTAAATGCGTCACAGAACCTCGCGTTATATGGGCAGGCATATTTACAATATCTACATCCGATATATTTTTCTCGTCTACAACCACGATACCATCCGATCTCTGATACGTTGCTCCAGTAGGACATGCCAGACACATTCCACATATACTTGAGGCATTCTTCGATAATATTTAAATATCGAATTGATTAACCATTATAGAGATTGCCGATGAATAAGCATATATATGAACGGATTCTAGTATGTAGAGCCGTAAAAAACCTGTTCCTATACCCAGATAATACACAGATATCAAACATCCATAATATAATTAACGAGTTGAATCATAGAATCAGGGATTTAAACCTATATGAAGAGTTGCTTAGGCTAATGAATGAGCTCAGAATGATGATAGACTCTATTGATAGGGAGCTTTTGATAAGTACATATACCTCATTATTCATAACTAACTTCCCGAAAACATTATGCCCACCATATCTACATATCTATACTGATTCAGACGTGATTAAAATACAGTATGATATTATGAAGACCCTTAATTCCCTAGGCCTATTTGTTGATAAGGAATTTAAAGATCTACCTGACCACATATCACTATTGATTGAATTATATGAAGCTATCTTATATGGTTATTACAACTATAAACTAGATTATAATATTGTAAAATATATTTTTGAGAAGTACATTCTGCCTTGGCGAGGTAGGTTCTCTAGATGCCTCTCCAGAGAAGATGAGACTAAGGTATATTCATTGGGAGGGGAAATTCTGGATTTGTTTATAGAGGCTGAAGAGAGTTTATTATAGATTATTATAATAGATTCTAATTGTGAAGAGAGTATATTATTTGATTTCAGCTATAATTATAATTGTAATTATAATTGGGGTGGTTTATCAAATGATTTTATTTAGGAGGGAGAGTGCTAAGGATGTTATAGAAAGTTTAATGGATGGTGTCGAAAAATCTATTTCCGTATCGAGTGGAAGTTTTAAAGATGGGGGCTATATACCTATGAAATATACATGTGATGGCCAGGATATATCGCCGTCATTACACTGGGAGAATATTCCGGCTAACACAGAATCCATAATGATCCTAGTATACGATCCAGACGCACCTATTGGATATTTTATACATTGGGTAATCTATAATATACCTACCCACATAAGTACTTTGGATGAGGGTGAGTCGGGCGGAGGCAAAGTAAGTTCATTAGGTATTGAGACTGTAAACGACTTCGGTAGACTGGGTTATGGAGGACCGTGTCCCCCGCCTGGAAAACCTCATAGATATATATTTGTCGTATTTGCCCTAGATACTCTATTACCATCTAAGGAGAGTAAAGTCAAGTCTCTAGATATATTGAAAGAGGCTCGTGGACATATATTAGCATATGGCTCGATAATGGGATTATATGGCAGATGACTACTTATATGACTTAATTATCTCTTCAATCCCTCTATATGTTTTTTCTATATAATCCTCCCTAGCATTATACCCCATATGCCCTATCCTCAATCCATTTAACCCTATTAGCCATGTTGTAGATATCATTATATTATAATTCTTAAGAAGCTCCTCAGCTATATGCCTTGCATCATAGTTATTATTTAATAAACCAACTGTTACAGTGGGAGATTCAAAACCGTCTTCGGGAAGCTTCTCGATACCTATTGAGGAAGCATACTCAATCGATAGTTTAGAGATTTTGCGATGTCTATATTCTATATTTTTAATCCCTTCATCGAGGATCCTATCTACAGCCCCTTTAATTGATAGTATGATCGGTGATGAAAGTGAGACTGGATAGGGGTGATGCTTCCAAAGATCTTTATACTCGATCCAAGTCTTTAAATCATTTAAAAACCCCTTATGGGATTTTCTATCCAATATATAGTTAGTCAGTTTTTCACTAAGCATAAATGGCGTAACTCCGGGTAATGCTCCTAGAGCCTTCGATGAATAGCCAATACATGCATCTATCCTCCATTCATCAGATTTATATTCGATAGCTCCGAAAATAGACACGGCATCAACTATAAAGAACGTGTTGTCTAGAATCACAGACGATATCGAGTCAATATCCTCAAGTAACCCAGTAGACGTCTCGCTATGTACTAGAAAAACAGCCTTTGGAGCTATCGACTTCAATATATACTCCAGTTCACTAACATTAATTCTCGAGCCGATTCTCTCTGAAGCAATATTAACGGGTTTACCACCATATAATTCAGCGATTCTTCTAAACCTATCTACAAAAAATCCCCTTCCAATGAATATAATGTAGTCACCTTTATCTAATATACTATTTAATATCATCTCTACTACTGAAGTCGCTTGGCCGGGATACAGGTATACATCCGACTTTGTCCCAAATAACCTTTTTAATTTATTTACAGTCTCCCAATATAGTTTAAGGAACTCTTCTCCATAATGGGGTATAAATCTGCTATTAGCCTCTTTAACAGCCTCGGGATATGGGTTTGACGGGCCTGGAATCATTAAAAGCGGGTCAACCATCTTAACCACCATCTTAAATCAGATCTGGAGTCACATACCACTCAATTATCCACCTACCATCTTCATCTAGAAGGCATAATATGCCGGAATACCTTATCTTTACAGCCTCACGATCTACATTAAGTAATACAGTGACGAGTTTAGATAGATGCGGTAGGTGGCCGACGAGCATAATATCCTCATCGAACTCGCCAACCTTCCTCGCCCAAATATTCGGGTCGTCTAAAGGCGATAATCCTTCAGCCTCATAAATATCCTTAACATTAAGAATCTCTCCGATGATCTCGGCGGTCATCCGAGCCCTTGTCTTGCCACTATGGAATATTTTACTGATTTTTACGTGCTTAGAGGCTAGGAATCTGGCTATGGCCTGAGTCTCTCTAATACCTTCTTCCGTAAGCTTTCTATCAGGGTCTACCTCCTTAGGATATGCTTTACCATGTTGCATAATGTATAACCGTCTCATACATAATTAAACTATATGAAGCCCTACATATATCAGGATTCTATTTAAAATATTAAGCGAATTCTCTTATTCATAATGTATATAGACTATAGAGATAAAAAGGAAATTGGGAATACTGGAGAATTTGTGTCAGCAATTGGATTAGGGACATGGAGAATTAAGGATTATGACACAGCATATAAAACGTTTCTACATGCATTTGAGAGTGGAATTGATAATGTAGATACAGCCGAAATCTATGATAGTGGGAGGGCCGAGGAGTTTGTAGGTAGAGTTGTAAAGGCTTTTGGAAGAGATAATATATTTATCACAACGAAATTAGCTCCATATAGTTTAAGTGATAAGTATTCGGCCGTGAAAGCTGCTGAAAACTCCCTTAAAAGACTAGGTATTAAATATGTCGATTTAATCTTGATCCATTGGAGTGAACCCTCATTAAATTTAGTTAATCAAATAAGGAACCTCGAGTACCTTATAACCAGGGGATATACAAGATATATTGGGGTAAGTAATTTTACAGTTAGTGAATTAGATATAGCGATCGAGAATCTATCTAAACATGATATCGTAGTTAATCAAGTTAAATATAGTATATTAGATAAGAGGGTTGAGAGGGAGGGACTACTTGATTATTGCATCCGAAATAAGATATCTATCCATGCATACACGCCTTTAGAGGGGGGATTAGTAGCACATAATGAGATATTAAAACAGGTAGGAGAGAAATACAATAAATCTCCGATTCAAATAGCGTTAAATTACTTAATTTCACATACAAGAGTCATCGCGATACCTAAGACTGAAAATGAAGAACATCTTACAGAGATTATAAATAGTATGGGGTGGAGACTGGATCAGAGGGATTTAGACATACTATCTACTATTGAAGATATTCTTTACTAGCCTCCCGGTGTTCCACGGAAGACAGCATCCTTCCAGACCATATCCCATAACGTGGACTCACTGAAAACCTCCCTCTTTATAATCATCTCCTTAATCCTGATCAATAGAGAATGATGGAGGACTTCATCCTTTAGAATAGCTTCTAATAGGAACTTCATAGCCCTATCCTTTATCTCAGGAATTAATGACTCTACTCTTTTAATCATATCCTCCTCAGTTTTAATGTGATCATCAATCTCACCGCCGATCTTCCCAAACTCAGACTCCTCTATAAGCTTTTTATAACCCTCCTCCATCACGGAGAGAGATTTGAATATAAGTGAGTGCTTATATGAATCCTTCGCAACCGCATTAAGAATAGCTTTAACAACGAGATTCTCAATCTCATTACTCAGCCTCTC
>Ga0190366_1000079_pt1 | contig 19342 bp, 21 predicted proteins | sample 487218910_MG_FD_169990 | JGI IMG/M metagenome (GOLD analysis project Ga0190366, IMG submission 169990) | Hydrothermal vent microbial mat bacterial communities from Southern Trench, Guaymas Basin, Mexico - 4872-18-9-10_MG | ecosystem: Environmental > Aquatic > Marine > Hydrothermal vents >...
GGATATTAGGGGAATTGCTTATAGATATAACGGCAAGATAATCGTTACGAAAGCCAGGCCATTAATTAAAAATCTAGATGATTTGCCAAAACCTGCTAGACATTTACTCCCAATTGATAGATATACTTTATTGGATAAGCCTATTAAAGTATTTCATATTATGGCTAGTAGAGGATGCCCATATGGATGCATTTACTGTTCAACAAGCTATTTCTGGGGAAGAAAGGTTAGATTTAGGAATGTAGATCTCATTATAGATGAAATTCGTGATGCAGTTGAAAAGTATAAGATTCGAAATATAGTATTTACTGATGATGAATTAACGATAAATAAGAAGTGGATTTTTAAGTTATGCAATAAAATCAGGAGAGAGAAGCTTGATATTTCATTTGGAGCTGGATCTAGGGTTGATAGAGGTTCACTTGATTGTCTCTATGCCCTAAAACAGGCTGGATGTGAAACAGTATATTATGGAGTTGAAAGCGGCAGTGAGTATACATTAAGGAAAATTGGTAAGGGCATTACCATTAATATGATTGAAAAAGCATTTGAAAACACGAAAAAGCTTGGTATAGAGACGGTAGGCAGTTTTATTTTAGGATTTCCTTGGGAAAGTTTAAGGGATATGACTAACACAATCAAATTCTCTATTAAGTTGAAACCAAATTATGCACAATTTACGGTTTTAACACCATATCCTGGTACACCAATATTTTATCAGGCTAAGAAGGAGAAGTTAATAGAAGATTTTAATTGGGAACATTATACTACTTTAAAAGCGGTTATGCGAGGCTATAAATTTACGCGAGAGATGTTACAGAAAATGTTAACGAAAGCTTATCGAGAATTCTATTTAAGAATGTCATTTATGCTTGAACAAGTTATTAAGAAAAGAATTGATGTTATATTAAGTATTTTAAAGAAGCAGGTAATCCCTATGATAAAAAGAGATGTGTTTAGGTGTTAACTAACTTATACTTGAACACCGGCCTCCCTCAACTCCTCCTTAAGAGTATCAAGGAATAGCTTTACAAACTTATTTCTTTTCTCTAAAATTTTCTTGCCAGTCTCTGTTTTCGCTTTTACCCTAAGTATTTTTTCTAAAACCGGAATGAAATCTATAGGATTACCTCGATATTTCCCAGCAAGAAACTCTCTTAAAACAGCGCGTAAAATTCCTATGGCACCACTACTGTCAATTACATCAGCGTCATAAAGTATTTTATCTTCGACAGTTTTTGGTTCTGGTCCACCATATCTACTATGGGTTAATACAGCATTTGCTGCAAGCTCAATAATTTCTTCAGGAACATTAAACTTTGGTAGTAATTCTCTAACAAATTTAGCCCCAACTTCATAATGTCTAGGCTTATCCTTAGGAACACCTATGTCATGTAATATAGCTGCCATTTCTATAGCTTTAATATTACCACCTTCAGCTTCAGAAATTTTTCTTGACAGGTTGAGAACTCTCTCAACGTGATCGTATGTTGCTACATACTCCTCCTTTAAATGTTCCTTAGCAATCTCTTTTAGTTTATCAAGAAATTCACTAGTCATATAAAGTACTTACCTAGATCATAAATAAATAATTAGAATATAGCTAGTACTATACTGCCTTAAAAATTATTTACTTTAGAATAAAAAATTGTTGAGGGTTTTAGGTATTTCTTAACTCCTTAATTACCTTACCCTTTGAATTTCTTATTTCAATAACTAGTGGTATGCTTCCAGGTAGTGAGTGGGTGGCACATGCGTGACATGGATCATATGCTCTAAATGCCATTTCAACCATGTTTAGTAATCCTTCATCTACTTGTCCATTCTTAATTAGTGACCTTGCAGCCTTATCTATCGATAGACATATCCTAGCTGCATTATTCTGTGTCGCTACTATTAAGTTAACTTTCTGTATAATTCCATTTTCATCTGTTTCATAGTGATGTATTAATGTTCCTCTTGGTGCTTCTACAACAGCCATACCTACAGATGGTTTTTCAGTTGGTATATTTCTTATATCTGGACTTGTTATGTCAGGGTCACTTGCTAATTCTTTAATTCTCTCTGCAGCTTGTATTGTTTCAACTATTCTAGCCCAGTGCATCGCTAATGTATAATGTACAGGCCTACCTCCAAATGCCTCAAAGAACTCTTCATATGCTTCTTGAGCTATTGGAGTCTTCATTCCATCAGCAGCATTTAATCTTGCAAGTGGTGCTACACATAATATGCCACTATCTTCTCCATCAACAAATCCCTTCCAACCAACCTTCTTTAAGAACGTCATTCTTACAAATGTCCATGGCTCTACATGCTCACCTAGATAATCAAGGTACTGATGTACATCAAACTTTGCATACTCATTACCCTTTGGATTTACAATTCTAATCTTACCATCGTAGAAGTCTACTTTATTATGTTCATCTACTAGACCCATATAATACGTTTTATGCATATATGCATCGCTAAATACTAAGTCTTTATACTCCTCTAAGAAGAGCTTCTTAAATAAGTCATGAGTAAACTTCGCGAATTCAATAGCTTCATCAGCCCACTCTAAAAGCTGCTTTCTAGTCTCTTCAGACAACTGCTTTGATACACCACCTGGTAATCCAAATACTGGATGAATAGTCTTTCCTCCGATAATCGTCATAAATTCTCTAGCTTTCTTTCTAGCACCTATAACTTTTAATCCAACCTCTTTACCAACCTTCTTAATAATTCCAAAGATGTTCCTTTCAGCTTTTGGTGCTTTAGGACCAACTATAAAGTCTGGTCCAGCTAAAACATAGATGTGTAAGACATGGTCTTCAAACATGAATAGGTTATACATTAGTCTTCTAAGCTTTTCAGCAGTAGGTGTTGGCTTAACCTTATATAGGTCATCTAGCGTCTTTGTCGATGCTGTGTGATGAGCAGTTGGACATACTCCACAAATTCTAGGTGTAATTATCGGCATATCCTCAGCTATCCTACCTCTACAGAATATCTCAAAGCCTCTTAGCTCTGGTATCTGAAAGTATGCTCTCTTTACATTACCAGCTTCATCTAGGAAAATTGTTATTTTACCGTGACCCTCTAATCTTGTAATTGGATCTACAACTATTACCTTATCACTCATTCACTTCCACCTCCCTTCTTAATTATCCTTCCTCTCAGGAGGGATCTAGCTAGACTATATTTATAAACAAGTCCAACTGGATCAGGTAAGTTCTCTATAGCCTTTAGAACAGCATCCTCCTCAGGCGGTACATCCAAGATTGATGCTAAGAATGATATTGCTTTTCCACCATAGTCAAGTACTCCATCTAGTGGCCCGAAGCATCCTGTACATGGCATCTTACCATTTGGACATAATGCTCCACATCCACCTCTCGTTACTGGGCCTAAGCATGGTATACCCTGAAGCAAGAGACATTTCTCTGGATCAATCTTCGTGACAGCAAGCCTCTTAAAGCTATCAATAAGCACCTTATCTGGCTTAGTTTCATTTAATGGACACTCTTCACATACAGATTTACTTAAAGCTCCTATTACCGACCCCTTAGGTGGCAACTCATCACTTAGCAGTGCTAATAATGCATTCTTAGTTACTTGTGGTGTTGGTGGACATCCAGGGACATAATAATCAACTTCAATTACTTGATCAAGTGTTCTAACTGTATTATAGAATAGTGGAAGCTCAAGTTCACCCTCTTTAACTTCAATTTTAGTCTTAGGTGTCGTCTTATCAGGATTCATTACTGTTGGCGACTCAGAGTATACCCAGTTGAATATTGTTTCTCTATTCCACATATTAGCTAGTGCTGGTATACCACCCATATACGAGCAGCTACCATATGCTATGATAAACTTAGACTTTCTACGTAGTAGTTTTACCATATCCTCTTGTTCTGAGAGCCTAATCGCTCCATTAATAAAGCTTGCAAAGATTTCTCCATCAGCCATCTTTTCTATATCTTCCCTCTTTGTATCGACAGCTACAGGCCAAAATACGATATCAACAAGCTCGATTACTTTAAGTACCTCTTCAGCTAAATCTACTACAGCTTCTTCACATCCACCACAAGAGGCACACCAATAAAATGCTACCTTAGGCTTTTCCTTACTCATGGATTCTCAATCACCTCCTCCCTTAACTTAAGGGGACCTAACTTTTTAATTTGCTCAACAAATTCATCAAAAACTTCTTTCACTCTTGGCGCTTCGCTAGCTGCTATCCACTCAAGCCTTAAGCGTTCCTCCTCAATTCCTAACTGCTTTACTAACCTCTTTAGCAACATATATCTTCTATAGGCCTTGTAGTTACCCTCCTTATAGTGGCAGTCTCCTGGGTGACACCCACATATCAATACGCCATCAGCTCCATTTCTAAATGCCCATAAGACCATCTGTGGGTCTACCCTACCAGAACACATAACTCTAACTATCTTAACATATGGTGTATATTTTATTCTAGCTGTTCCAGCTGTATCAGCAGCTATATATGTACACCAGTTACAAACTATTGCTACAATATTAGGTTTAAACTCCGCCACCTCTACTCACCCCCGACGGCTAATATACCAGCAATTTCAGCATATACTTGTTTATCCTTGAATAAATTCTGCTGTATAGCTCCTGATGGACACGCAGCTGCACATGTACCACAACCCTTACATAGTGCTTCTATAACTTCAGTCACACCCTTCTCTTCATTATACTTTAATGCTCCAAATGGACACATGCCAACACATACTCTACATCCAGAACACTTCTCTGGATCTATTGAGACAATATTAGGCTCTAGCTCTATATATCCTCTGCTTACAAGCGCTAATGCGTCCCCAGCAGCGCCCTCAGCCTGCATAACTGTATCTGGAATATCCTTAGGACCTTGACAACATCCAGCTAAGAAGATACCATCAGCGAAGGTAGCAATTGGTGCTAGCTTCGGATGTCTCTCGAGGAACCAAAAGTCTTCAGTCACACTAACACCAAACATCTTTGAGACTTCTTCCACTCCTGTAGCTGGCTCTAACGCAGGCATCAAAACAACCATATCAACAGGTATCCTTCTAATTACACCAGCTAATGTATCCTCAACTCTGACTATTAACTTTCCTTCCTCCTCCGGAGTTAGTGCTACATCAGTAATCTCAGCAACTTTACCTCTAATAAACCTCACACCCTCACTAGCTACTCTCTTATAGAACTCCTCATAACCCTTACCTGCAGCTCTAATATCGATATAGAAGTTGTATACTTCAGCTTCAGTTCGCTCCTTTATTAGATGAGCAAGCTTAATAGCTGCCATACAACATAATCTTGAACAGTACTTCTTGTTATTCTCATCTCTACTTCCAACACAGTGTATAATTGCAACTGACTTTGGCTTTCTACCATCCCTTAAGATTATTTCTCCACGTGTTGGCCCTGAAGCATTAAGCATCACCTCAACTTCAGGAGCTATATATACATTTGGATATTTACCATAGCCATACTGCGGAAGCTTTGATACATCAATGAACTTATACCCTGTAGCTAGAATTATAGCTCCAACTTCAACTTCGATAATTTCCTCCTTCTGATTAAAGTCTATAGCGTTTCTGTCACATGCTTCTACACATGTTTGCTTACATCTACCATACTTTAGGTATAAACAACTTTCTGGGTCTATAATTGCCTTTCTCGGTACTGCATATGGGAATGGTATGTAGACTGGTTTTCTCTTCTTTAATCCAAAGCTCCACTCGTCATAGAACTTTGGCTCCTTAAATACACATGCCTCTACACACTTCTCACAGCCGACACACAAATCTTCAATAACATAGCGTGGTTTCTTCCTAATCCTTACCTTAAAGTTTCCAACGAATCCTTCTACAGATTCAACTTCGGCATATGTAATTAACTTTATGTTTGGATGTGAAGCAACCTCATTCATTTTAGGTGTTAGTATACATGCTGCACAATCTAGTGTTGGGAATGTTTTATCAAGTCTTGACATCATTCCTCCTATACTAGGAGATTTCTCCACAAGGTATACAGTTTTACCGGCATTTGCACACACTAATGCTGCTGAAATACCTGCAATACCACCGCCAACAACAAGTATCTTATCCTTAACCTCAACTTTCTTTTTCTCCAAAGGTTCATGGTATTTAACACGCTCTACAGCTGCTCTAACAATCATTTTAGCTTTTTCTGTAGCTTCTTTAGGATCTTCGGTAACCCATGAACAGTGCTCTCTAATATTCGCCATTTGGAAGTAATATGGGTTTAAACCTGCCTCAGCTACTGCTCTTCTAAACGTGTTTTCGTGTAAGTTAGGTGAACATGAAGCTACTACAACCCTATTAAGTTTATGTTCCTTAATATCTTGTTTAATTAAGTTTTGACCAGCCTCTGAACACATATACACGTAATGCCTAGCTACTACAACACCAGGAATCTTCTTTATATACTCTACTACTTCTTCGACATTTACTACTCCAGCGATATTCGTTCCACAGTGACAGACATAAACTCCAATCCTAACCTCCTCCCGACTCATAAATCCTCACCTCGCAGAAATAGAAAATGGAACTAATAGTTTATCGATTCCCAATTCAGATTCAGATAAACCTAATGCTAAGCCGAGAAGCTGTGTAAAGTATAGAACAGGTATACTTACATTTTCTCCATACATTGTACTGATTTTATCTTGGAATACCTCTAGATTAAATTGACACACTGTACATGGTACTACAATTACATTTCCTCCCCTCCTCTTCGCATCTTTTAATAACTGGTAGACAAGGGATAATCCTCTCTCATCTCCTGTAGCTGTTAATGTAGCTCCACAACACTTTGTCTTTAGTGGATAATCTATTACTTCAGCTTTTAATGCTGAGAAAAGCTCATCCATTGATGTTGGGTAAAGTGGATGCTCACTTCCATATGGCCTTGTTATTAAGCAACCATAGTATGGAACAACCTTAATTCCAGATAGATCCCTCTTAACTTTCTCCTTAACTTTATCAAGACCTATATCATTAACCACAATCTCTAGTGGGTGTACTACTTTAACTGGTTTCCACTCTAAACCAACTTTCTCCAAAACTTTTAATACTTTCTCCCTAACCTTTGGATACTGCTCCATAATATATAGAACCCTTCTCTGTTGTAGTAAACACTCTGTACATGGTGTAAGCATCGTATCAGAAATCTTTGCTGCTAAGCATATATTTCTAGCCGATAGAGCTAGTGATACCGCCTCACTTATATTTTCAACTGCAGTTGACCCACAACAGTTCCAATCATCAATTTCAACAAGCTCTACTCCAAGTACTCTGAAAACACTTTTTAATGACATATCAACGTGTGGATATGAGGCTCTAAGTGTACATCCAGGATAATATGCGTATTTCATGCTTTCTCAGCCTCCTCAATTAATTTTCTAACTTGAGAAACATCTTTAACAGATTCTTCAGCTAAACTTAATCTACCTTTACCTCTAAGTTTTAAACCTAAACCAAGCATTCCTAAAGCTTTTCCTAAACTGGCTTTTCTAACAACATTTGTTTCGTTTATTCTACCACTAGCCTTAACAGATTCATAGAAGCTCTTATACAGCTTCGGTAGGAACTCATCCTTCGGATAAACACCTTCAGCCATAGCCTTCCTCTTAATAATATGCATTACATCAGCAATCTTAATTCCAGATGGACACTGTACAACACAGCTAAAACATGATGCACATATCCAAAGAGTTCTGCTACTCAAAACCTCTTTTTTAAATCCCTCCCTAACCATATATATTATCTGCCTCGGTGTATAGTCCATGAAGTGTGATAATGGACAAGTTGAGCTACAGGTTCCACATTGAATACATTTAAGTATAGCTTCGCCACCAGGTTCAGACAATATTTCCTCAGTGAAACTACGATCAACTTCACTCTCAAATTTCACTTTTCCCATATAAACACCTCAATGCAAAACTAAATTAAAGTGACTAAGAATATATATTAAGTAGAAAGAATCATATAAACAAATAAATACTTTTTTTAATAATATAACACATACACTATCATACATTATTATTCAAATATTAAGAAAATGATATACAATATAGCAATGTTTATATAAATAAATGAAACAATGTTCATTTATTCGATCGAGACTATCTCTTAATATACTATATTCTCCTTTTTTATATAAATGAAGTATTATTAATGATGTAAAAATAACATAAAGATAGCTTTTCGATATATATTAGGTTATGAGAGTATTTATATATGCTATATAATAAACATTGTTTAAGGCTTTAACTGTGTATATATCCCTAAAAATATTAGCATATAAACGTATATAATTTAACATCACTTAGTAACACTATTTAATAAAATAGTAATAATGTTAAAAGAAAAGTTTTACTTAGCAAAAATATTATAGGAAACATTATTAAGTTAAAAAATGTTTAGAATATTTGTAATAAGCTAGGGGGTTTTATTAAGGTATGGATGAGGTAGATGAGAAGATACTTAAGCTTTTGCAGAGGAATGCGCGGATTAGTATACGTAAAATGGCTAAGATTTTAGGTCTTAGTCCAGCGAATATATCGAGGAGAATTAAGAGGTTGGAGGAGAAGGGTATTATTAGGGGTTATGTTGCAATTACAGATAATGATATGTTAGGAGCAAATTGTTCCTTATTATTGTTAATAAGTGTAGATGGAAGTACAGATCCTGATATGGTTTGTCATAGAATATCAGAGATGCCAGATATATGTCTATGTTTAAGGTCAACTGGGCAGTATGACATAGTAGCCTTAGCTGATTGCTCAAACCCTAAGCATATAAGCGATTTATTGAGAAGAATTAGGGAGGTAGGTGGAATTAGGGATATAACTACATCACTTATAATTGATAAGTATAAAGTTATGCAGATTCCATTTAAAATTGGAATATCAGAATATAATAAATAAGAGAGTAAAAAGACTTCTCAGGGTTCAAAAACTACTTTAGGATAATCTCTGACAGTAATTCTGATAAGTCTTTTATTTCTATCCCTGCTCTCCCTAGATTTGCTAGACATATCGGACACATTCCAATTATAGGACAACCAGTTTTCTTTAGCTCCTCCACTCTTCTTTTTCCAAGCTCCTTCGCATAACTTGGGTATAATGATTCAAGTGGTCCTCCACAGCAAATAGTTAATTTCCCATGATTTTCTGTTTCCCTAACTTCTACCCCAAGGTTACTTAAGATTACTCTTGGAACATCAGAGACTTTTAGGTAACGTCCATAAAAACATGGATCATGAATAGTTATCTTTAGATCTGATTTACCTTCAATACTATGTTGACTTAATGTCTCAAAATAAGTGTAAGCTTTAATTTCTTCACCTATAAGCTTTGGATATAATACTCGAAATGCGTAAGTTGTATGTGGATCTACAGTTATTACTTCTTTAACTCCGGCTTCTTTTAGAGAAGAAACAACGTATCTAGCATGCTCTTTAAAGCCATCTATATCTCCTAAGTCATATAACAGTATTCCACTGTAGTTATCAACCTCTGGCTTATAGCAGAAGTCAACACTTGCCTTCATAAGCAGCCGAGCTATATTCTTGACTATATTGTCAAATCGCTCTTTAACTTCTTTAGAAATTGGTTTACCAAAGAGTAGCCTGAGTAGGAACTTGGGTAACATTTTAGCCATTCCAACTTTATCCTTTAACCAAGATGTTTCATAACTCTCTAAGCGTTTAGTCATATTCTCAATGTATGGAATTAGCTGATACATCAATCCGGTGAATAGCATTGTAGTTCCTTCTCTCTTAATCCCTAAATCTTTCCACCAAGTATTTATCGCTGAATTTGATAATCCAAGTGGATTTCTAGTTTTCCTAACATTATCAGCTATTAACTCGATAATATCTTTAGGTTCATACATTCTACTGAAATCTACCTTAGGACCCTCTAAACTCATATCCTCCCCCTCCACTTAGCAACTACATAAGATCTTAATCCATGGATTATCTCTCCTGGATCAGCACCTCTTGGACAAGTTTCTGTACATAATCCACAGTGTAAACATAGCCAGAGTTCACGTGGGTTATTTAGGATACTCTCCTCTAAACCAAGTTGAATATATCTAATTATTCTTCTTGGGAATGTATCATAGATGAGTGGACATATAGCTGAACAATTACCGCAGTTAAAACATACAGTAGCTAGTGGAACACCAAACTCCCCAAGCTTTTTCGCAAAACCTGGATTAGCTCTCACCATATTCTCACCCACTAACTGCTTTATACCTCCAGTAACCTTCATCAGTTTTCTCAACAGGCTCTACAAGCCTACCCTTCCACATCGTCATTAGATACCAGAAGAGCTTGTATGAATCCATCTTTAGTTCTTCAGCGAGCTCTGGAACCGTCTTAGGAGTATCCCTTAATGCATTAAGTATCATATTCTTGATTTTAGTTTGCTCTTTTACCATATCTAAAAGCTCTTTTGGCGCTGACTTAATACCCTTCTTCTCCTTATAAATCATAACTGTAAGCTTCTTTTTAGCGCTCATACACTCACCTCCCCCGCCATAGCTTTAATCATAGACCTTATCTGAGTTAACGATAATCCTTTCAAGTTAATCGCTTCATTTGGACATACAGCTACACAAGCACCACAGCCCCTACACAGTGCTTCATTTACCCAAGCCTTTTCACCCTTACCCTCATATTCTCTTATCTCAATCGCTCCATATGGACACTCTTCAATACACTTCTTAGATAAATTACATTTATCTGGGTCTACATATGCAACAAATGGCTCTAGCTCTATGTACCCCTTAACTAGTAGTGGCGCTGCTTTTGCAGCAGCCGCAGAAGCTGAGCTAACTGTTTCCTTAATGTCTTTTGGTCCTTGACAACAACCAGCAATTAAGATTCCATAGAGACTTGTTTCAACAGGCCTTAACTTTGGATGTACCTCTTGGTAGAAGCCGTCTCTTCCAATTGGTAGCTTTAATATAGATTCTAGCTCTTTATTTTGTCGTGGAACCATTCCAGTAACTAAAACAACAAGATCTACTGGAATCTCTATAGTTTCTCCTCTTGTTAGTACATCTTTTACAGATACTATTAACTTACCATTCTCCTCCACTACAGTTGGAGGATCAAACTCTGTAAAGCGTAAGAAGACCAGGCCTTTTTTACCAGCTTCCTCATAGTAAAGCTCGTTCTTTCCATAGGTTCGTATATCCCTGTAAATGTGGTATATTCTTAAGTTGCTAAACTTTTCTATTAGCTGAATTGAAGTATATATTGCTGAGTTACAACAGTATCTTGAACAATATTCATTTACCTTACCCTCACCAGTTGGAACCTGTCTAGAACCGACACAATATATGAAGGCAATATCTTTTATCTCCTTACCATTAAATAATAACTTATCGCCATCTACCCTATCTAGTAACCTCATGAACTGCGCTAATGTTATTACATTTGAATACTTCTTATATCCATATTCACCTTCCTCCGGTTCATAGGGATCAAAGCCAGTTGCAACAATTACTGCACCAACCTTTAGCTTTATTGTTTGTGGCTGCTGATTTAAGTCTATCGCATCACTACATATCTTAACACACTCACCACATTTACTACAGTTCTCAATATCTATTGCTGGAAGCTCTGGATATGCACTATCATATGGGTAATAAATTGCTTTCCTCTTTGTTAATCCATAGTCAAATTCGTTTGGAACCTCAACTGGACACTTCTCAATTGCTTCCTCAAACTTATCATGCTTCTTAATAACATATCTTGGTTTAACTCCAATTTCTACCGTAAAGTTTCCTGGATAACCACTAATACTCTTCACCTCAGCATTCGTGTATACAACGATGTTGTCTCTCTTCTTTAGTTCATCTACAAGCTCCCTAACAATCTCCTTACCACTTTTACCATCTGGGTAAGTTTTCCAGACTTGTGGAGCTCTACCACCAATAAATGGTTCCCTCTCTACTAAAAATACACTAACACCAGCATCAGATAGATCTAATGCAGCTCTTATTCCAGCAATACCTCCACCGACGATTAACACTTTAGGTGTAGTCTCAATCTTAATTTTCTCTAGAGGTTCGGCATATCTTACATATTCAATTGCAGCTTTTACATGCCTAATTGCTTTTTCTGTTGCTCCCTTTGGATCATCAGGGTGAGCCCATGATGCATGCTCTCTTATATTAGCATGATAAAATAAATATGGGTTTAATCCAGCTGCAGCAACACAATTCCTAAATGTCAACTCATGTAGTTTTGGTGAACATGATGCTACAACAACTGCATTAAGCTTATGCTTCTTAATATCCTCTTGAATCATCTTTTGACCAGCATCTGAACACATAAACATAAAATCTTTAGCAACAACTACTCCTGGATAGTCTTTAACTGCTTCAACAACCTTTTTTACATCAACAACATCAGATATGTTTCCTCCACAATGACAAATATATACACCAATTCTATCATTAACCATATAAATACTCACCTCCCCCTAACTTTACGTAAATATGCAGCGCATTGTGCTGCAGCTGCGCTAGCCTCAACTACAGAATCAGGTATATCTTTAGGTCCTATACAACATCCAGCTGCAAATACCCCACTTATACTGGTTGCAGTTGGATTTTCATTTTCATCAACTTGCTTAATCCAACCCATTTCATCAAGCTCTAACTTAACATTCTTAAATATCTTAGCGATTTCTGGATTTGGAAGAAGCCCAACAGCTAATACAACTAAATCAAAAGTCTCCTCTTTAACTACACCCTCACTAAAGTCCTCATACCTAACTATTAAATCTCCATTCTCTAGCTCCCTTATTCTAGCAACTCTACCTTTAATAAATCTAACACCCATAGCTTCAGCTTGCCTATAAAATTCTTCAAAACCTTTACCAAATGCTCGAATATCCATATAAAATATTGTTAGGTCAGCTAGTGGTAATGCACCCATTATAAGCTGAGTCTGCTTAATTGAATACATACAGCATATCTGTGAACACCTTGGGTTATTTACTTCATGATCCCTTGATCCAACACATAGTATATAGGCTATATTCATAGGTTCTTTTCCATCCAAAGGTCTTAGCACAGCGTTAAATGGTCTTGTTGGTGATAATAATCTATCCATTTGCATAGCTGTAATAACATTTTTATATTTTCCATATCCATACTGCTCCTTTAACTCTGCCGGAAATAGCTTAAAACCTGTAGCAATTATTATTGCACCAACTTTAATGTCTAGCTCTTCAGGTTCTTGCGTGAAATCTATAGCGTCAGCTGGGCATATTCGCTCACAAGATCCACATAAAATACAGTGTTCTATATCGATAACGGCCTTCTTCGGTACTGCTGTATCAAATGGAATATATGCGGCTTTCCTACCTCTTAATCCAAAGTCATATTCATTTGGCACAATTACTGGACATACATCTTCACATCTTCCACATCCAGTACATGCATCTAAATCAACATATCTAGGCTTCTTAAGAATTTTTACTGTGAAGTTACCCTCACCCTCCTTAACTACCTCCTTAACCTCTGAGTATGTTAATAGCGTGATGTTTGGATGATGAGCTGCTAATGCCATTTTAGGTGTAACTATACAGCTTGAACAATCTAGTGTTGGGAATACCTTACTTAGTAATGCCATATGTCCACCTATACTAGGCTTCTCCTCAACAAGTAACACTTTATACCCCATATCACCTAGTGTGATTGAAGCTTCCATTCCAGCTATTCCGCCACCAATTACTAGAACATCATATTCTTTGCTCAATGCTTTTTCACCCCTCTCCTAACTCCCTATTTACCGGACCTAGTCTTTTGATTGTTTCAAAGAAGTTATGCATATGATTTGTAAAGGGCTCAACACAAACAGAACATATTGCAGCCATCTTTAGCCTCTCAGGATTAATTCCATTCTTTTTAAGTAGCTCCATAGCTTCCTCAATTCTCTTTGCAGTTTTATCTGTACAGTCTGATAGATATGGGCAATCTGTTCCGTCAGCAGCTACAAAGACACCATCAAAACCTGATTTAAGTGCATAAAGTATTAATTCAGGCTTAATCATGCTTGAGCATGGAACTCGTAAAATAGCGGTTCTGGCCGGATAATGTCTATGCATCAAACCAGTTAGGTCTATAGCTGGATCAGATATGATGTTTGTAGAAAAAATAAGGATTTTGGGTTTAAACTCTTCTGACAAAAAATGCTCCCCCTAGTTACTTCTTTCTTCTAACAAAGATTCTCCAGTATCCAGGTTCCTCTAGAACACCTAGGAATTCATGTCCAACCTTCTTTGCCCATAGTGGTAAATCTCTCTTAGTTCCTGGATCGGAGGATAGTACTTCCATGACACCTCCAACTGGAACTTCAGTAATTGCACGCTTAGCAGCTAGTAATGGTCCTGGACAAGAAGTTCCTCTTGCATCAACTACCTTATCAACCTTTAGCTTTTTTAACTCCTCAGGTGGTAACTCGGTCATAACTTCACACCCCCCAAACTTACACAAACAACGTAACCTTCGCCTCTTTACACTTTTCTATCCATTCGCCAGCTCCGATGATCTCATCGACGAACTCTAGGTCATCTTTAGTTACGTTCCATATTTGACAAGCAGTTGAACATGCATATACCTTCACTTTACCAAGCTCCTTAGCCTCCTTAAGAATCTCAAACCACATCGGTAGCTTTAACTCCTGCAACCTCTTTACAGCAGCTTCCTGCATCTCCTTAAATTCACTAAAGTGTAGATTCTTCTGCATAACGTCCTTCTTAAATGCATACACTCCCCATAACTGTAGGAAAATTTCGACCTCCATATCCATAGCGACAGCAGCGCTTGTAAGAATAGCCATGCCAGTTAATCGGTCGACGCTTCCTGAGAAAACAGTTATAGCCATCTTGTCGGCCATAAATACTCACCAAATCATAAAGATGTTAATCATTATTGATAATTTTTTGATTAATACAGTATATTGTTACTTAAAAATGCTATTAGTTTATATAATATATCCTAAATCATGGATAGAAATAAACAATGTTTCATAGTCTTATGATAATAAGGGAAATTAGTAGGTTAACGTACTTGGAAATGTAGATTAATAAGTGTTTCAAAAATGTAGGAAAATATAGGTTATTAGAGCAGAGTGACTATAAAGTAAGAGATTATAGTTACAGTATGTTAATTCGTAGAAATCTAGAATTTAGTAAATTAGATTAATAGTTATGAATAGACGTAGAAACTTCGATAAAGATGTGCTGAGCGACTATGCAGTAATATTACGAGACAGAGCTAAAATGATAAATATACTTAATAGGGTATATCATGATGTCAACATAATTATTGATAGTATTCAAAACCCGGATCAAGAAAGAAAAAGAGAACTTTTTGATAAAATTTTAAGATTAAGTTTAGCGACTTTTCTTATTCCAGACCCGATTATTAGCAGTATAATTAGGTGTGTTATCAGTCTAACTGGATATACAATAGTCAATAAGAGAAATGAAGTTAACTTAAGTGAAATTTTTGCTAGTTATCAAGGATTACTAGATGAAATTTTAAAAGTTAAGCGTGAAATTTGCTAGGTAACTATATCTACTAACCCTCAATTCTCTTCATAGCTTTAACTTCTGTTCCTACAAGGTCTATTAAGAAGCCTTTGAATATACCCTCGGAGTACTCGCTTCCAGGATTAACAACCCAAGTTCTCCCGATTTTTACGAAGCCTGGGCTTTCATGGATATGCCCGCTAAGGACTATAAGTGGCTGTTTTTCTTCAATAAATCTCTTAACAGCTTTTGACCCTACTGGTACTTTAACTACCCTACCACCACGAATAACTGGATTAAAGTTTTCATCTAATAATGGCGCTTCATCAATCGTACTTTGATATGGTGGAGCGTGAATTTCAAGTACCGCTCTCTCCGGATTCTCAATTTGCTCCCAATATTTATTTAACCTCTCATAAAGCTTTTCCTCAGACTCTTCTCTAGGGCTATTCCATGGCGTTGGATTAACCCAGCTACATCCAAAAAACTCATATGTATCTTTAATCCAAATTTTCTGACCCTCACTATACTTAACTCTAGAATGCTCCTTAACAACTTCATCCAGCTCTAACCTATCATCATTTCCAAGTGTAACTATTAACTCAATATTATCTGGTAATCTCTCTGCAGCTAGATCTAACCATCTCTTAAGAGTATCCTTCATAACCTTAAGGAAAATTTCATCAAGCTTCTCCTTGTTCTCCTTTAACTCTCTATATTCATCCTCTGTAGTTACATATGGATAGTATCCCATCTTATAAATATCATCAACAACTTTATCTAGTTGGTCCTTAGTAATCCTATGAACTTTCTTCATAAAATAATACTCATACTGTCCATTCCCTACATCTACAATTGGTATAAGCATTTTTCCAGTTATATCCCCACCAACAATTAATACATCAACATTATACATCTTTGCTGCAGAAAGTGATTTTCTCCATACAAGCTCGGCACCATGTAGATCCGTTGTGTATAATAGTCTAACTCCCTTTTTCTCTTCTTTTTTCCTTTTAAAGAAACCGAAGGGCATATTATCCACCTTACCCAGTATATTAGACTAATTATTTAGAGTTTGAGGTTATATATATTCTTTTAACATCAATCACTCTCTACATAGATAACATAACCAGTTAGGTATGATGCTACTAACCTTAAGAACAGTATAGTTATAAGTAACTGTAACGGTATAAGGGAATTAAGTGTTACACTCATTATTTTTTTTATTTATTATTAGGGATTCAATTGGATGTTATAGAAAATGAATCCAGATAATGATATCGAGTACTTACGTGAATATTATAAGATACTACGTGCAAGACTAGAGATATTAAGAGAGTTATCTAGGGTGGATTCTGAATTAAAAACTACAATTAAGCATGTATCTGATTTATTCCACTTGAAAAGTACTAATATGGGTAGTAAGTTGATGAAGTTAGGTATAGCTTCCTTTTTCCTACCAGTACCAATTATAAGTGAAGTTTTTGGAGGGTTACTAATTGTTGGTGGATATATGCTAAAGAAAATTCAAGATAAACCTTACCTAGAAGATTTTCTAGAACAACTTGATTATACATTTTATGAAATTATACGTTTAAAGGAGAGTATTGAGAAAGGTATATAGAAATGGTTATTATCCTAATTTGAAAAGTGTTATTTCTAAATATAATTCTACATATATTTTGCTTTTCATAAATTAGTTAATTTTATTGGTGACAATTTGTGCTTAAGTTATTATATATTGTTTTAGATGGAGCTGCTGATGGATTAGAAGAATCCTCTTCTCTAGATAATGCATATACACCTAATTTAGATGAAATTGCTAAGCGTAGTATGGGTGGAATGCATTATCCAGTTGGAAAGGGTATAGCCCCTGAAAGTGATGCCGCCGTTCTCAACTTACTTGGATATGACTGTGAAAAGTACTATACTGGGAGAGGACCTATAGAGGCGCTAGGGGTTGGAATGAGCTTAAAAGAGGACTTTGAAATTGCTTTTAGAGGGAATTTAGCGACAGCTGATTTTGAAAAAGGCATAATAATTGATAGAAGAGTTGGTAGAGATATTACCACGAGAGAAGCTAAGCAGCTCTTAAAGGGTTTAGAGTTCATAGATTTAGGGATTTATGATGGATATGCAAAGATGAAGGTTGGGTTGGATTATAGGGTTGCCGTGATAATTGGTAGTAGGAAGCGTAAGTTGTCTCATGATGTTTCAAATACAGATCCAGCATACATTAAGTCTGGTAGTGTATCAGTTGCTAAGGCTCATGTTGATAATAAAATTAGGGTTTGTAAACCACTATCTGAATCTAAGGAAGCAAAAATCACTGCAGAGTTAGTTAATAAATTTATTGAGATTATTAATAAGCATTTAGCCGACCATCCAATAAATAAAAGGAGAGTGCGTGAGGGAAGATTGCCCGCAAATACTATTTTACTTAGAGATGCTGGTATGAGACCTCCTGATTTACCGAGTATGAAGAAAATGTATGGTGTTAAGTTTAAGATGATAGCTGATATGCCTACTGAGCTAGGTGTAGCTAGACTACTAGGTATCGGTATAGTTAAGTGTCCAAAACCAAAGTATATTGGTGAAATTGATTACCCTATTCGAGCTAAAAAAGCACTAGAGACATTACAGAACACAATAGCAGTATACATTCACCTTAAGGGTCCAGATATTTATGGCCACGACAAAAATAAGGAAAGGAAGATTAAAAGTATTGAGGAAATAGATAACTACTTCATATCAAAGATACTAGATGAGGCTGATCTTGATAAAACGGCAATTCTTATAACTATGGATCATGCTACACCACCATCTAAAGGTGTACATACAGGAGATCCAGTTCCATTTACAGTATATGTGCCAGGTAGAAAGGGGGATGGACTCTTAAAGTTCTCTGAAAGGGAAGTATATTCTAAGGGTTCTTTAGGTATTCTTGGCTATGGATGGATGATAATGCCAATAATTAAAAAATTAATTTGGAATTAGAGCTGTTTCATTTCACGTAGTAAAGCATCAGCCTCCTCCAAATCTTTATGGCTATCAATACTCTTCCATAGTACATCAAAGTATCTTATAGCTTTTAGCTTTCCTTCCTCAGCTAATTTTGGGAAAGCAGTTCTCTCAATATCACCTTTGGACGGTAGATAGTCAAATACTTCCTTTCTTAGGAGATATATACCAGCATTAATCCAATAGTCCTTAATTGTAGGCTTTTCTATAAACCCTTTGATTTTATTGGTCTCATCAAATATTACTATTCCATAGGGACTTGGTAGTGGAACAAGAGCAATCGCGCCGACAAACTCCCTTGGTACATCAAACATTTTTGTAACATCAAGATTTGTAATAATATCGCCATTTATCATCATAAATTCGTCTTCATCCTTGAGATATTCATATGCATTCATTAATGCTCCTCCTGTTCCTAGAGGAACAACTTCAACACTATATTCCACTTTAACACCTAACTTTGACCCATCACCTAAACGCTCCTTCACTTTCTCTCCTAAGTATCCAATTAAAACTACAAACTCTTTTATTCCGTGTCGACTTAGCCAGCTAATTTGCCACTCAATAATCGCCTTCCCTGCAATCTGAATCAAACTCTTAGGAATAGACTCTGTTAGTGGCCTTAACCTCTTACCATAACCTCCAGCAAGAATAACAGCTTTCAACAATAATCACCTTATAATAATGTAGATTCTCTAGCATACTAATATTTTTAGGATATTTATACAAAAGTATAAATATAAG